>TARA_R110002049_G_scaffold43665_3_pt1 | contig 11677 bp, 16 predicted proteins | sample TARA_R110002049 | Tara Oceans TARA_R110002049 (sample SAMEA4396941) | marine metagenome | biome: Polar Biome; feature: [SRF] surface water layer (ENVO:00010504); material: water (ENVO:00002006), including particulate matter (ENVO:01000060) such as... | depth 5 m
ACAACAACAAATTTTGCAAGGTTTTAGAGATGTTGTAGATAGCGGTGATTTTGATTACCGTGTCGAATTGCCTTACATTGAAATGTTTATTAATTTGCATGACAGTATTGCTAAGCAAATGATTCTTCGAGCAAGAGTTGAAAACAATAACAGTTATTTGTTGTTGAGTTATAAAGGCAACGAAGATCTTGAACAAAGATGGGCTATAGGCACATTAAAAATTCGTGAGTACCCAGATTTTAGTAACATCTATGATGTGTATTTTAGTAATATGGATACTGTGTCTACAGGAAATCTTACTCAATCATTAGTTAGCATAGGAGCGTAAGATGGCTTTTTGGGATTTTATTACAGACGCATTGTCATATCTTGGTGAATCACAACTTGAAGTAACAGAAGCTGAAAGACAGATGCAAGAAGAACTTGCTGTCTTAGTAAATAATAAAATAACTGAATGGGATAACGAAGGTGTTAACGCAGAAATTCCTGATGGTTTAAAAGAATCTGCAAATGCAATAGCAGCAAATGTTCCTGGTGTTAATGGAGTTGAAATAGATCCTAACGAATTTATAAATCAATTTGGGGAACCTATAGAAGGGCCTAGAGATCCTGAAGGTTCTACTAGAAGTCTTGTAACTGATTCTTATTTAATGGCAACTATGAATCCTTCGACATGGCTTCAGTCAGATTCTATGCCTGATTTAAAACTAAATCCTTATCGGCTTGGTAATCGTCAAGCTCAAGAAGGAGATATGAATTATCCAGGGATGATGGGTACTAATGAAATAGAATTTTATGAACAAAGTTATAGAGGTCAAGGTGTAAGAAGAAGATCATGGGAACCTGATACCACAATGATGGGTGATGGTTTTGGTGCGTGGCAACGTCAAACTGTTGAAGATGTTCCGTTTACTATTTCTGATGCAATGGGAATTTTTAATGCACAGAGTCCAGAAAAACAACAGCAGATTGCTGAAGGTTTAGCTTTAGGTAGTGATGGAATAAATTGGATGTATAGAGCTGTAGGCGATTCTATGTTTACAAATCCTGAAATGATTTATAATGAAGCTAGTGTTAGGCAAGCTTTTATAGAAATGGCTGCTGCTGCAAGTGGTGTTGCTGGAACTCTTCAAGGTGGTTTTCAAGAACTTGGAGATGAATTTATTCCTGATTTAGAACCAAACATTACTGTTGGTCAATTTACTGACAACATTTTTGATGCAGCTATTAACGCTGGCGCTATCAAACGAATGGACCCTTTGTATATCCAAAATCGTGGTGAAGCAATTTTGCCTGCTTTGACTGGTTTAAAAGCTACTCCTGAATATCTTAAGCTTGTTAGTGGGTGGGCTGAAGAGTTTCAATTACAAAACATAGGTGGTAATCCGTATACAAATGAATCTAGATTAGATGCGTTTATAGTAGATAAAACTAGAGATGAGTATTCTGATGAATTATCACAAAATCGTACGACTAGTAACGCATCATCTTTGATGAAAGCTTTTGGGATTGGATAATGGCTACATTAACTGAAGATCAAAAAGAAGTACGATCACGAGTAGCTGCAACTCTTTACAATATGGGATTGCGTTCAGAAGATCTTATAGATGCGTTAGCTATAGTTCAAAATGAAAGTCAATGGAATTTACAAGCGCACAATGATACAGCAAGAACTCAAGATGATTCTTATGGTTTGTTCCAAATTAATACATTTGATGAAGGACAATGGAACGAAATTGCTAATTATTTAACTGCGGGTTATAAAGACACTTTAGAAAAAGAAGATCTTTATGATTATGATACAAACATATCTGCATTTGTTTTAAAATATTTGATGTCAGATTATGCCTTTAATATGTGGAGTACACATCCTTCGTCTAGTAATTGGGATGAAAAATATAGAGGAAAATGGGAAGATGCAAGATTAGATGCAATCGAATTTTTAGAAAAAACTCCAGAGTTAAATGATTGGGAAATATCTGATCCTGAAAATAATCTTTTTACTGGTGTAGTTAATGAAGAAGTTGCTAGAGGTCAACAAATAGCAAATGAATACATGGGGCAAGATATACGTGTTGACGGTATGGGTTATACAGGACGTGGCAATGAATGGGCTAATGTAGTAAAAGTTATACAAAAAACTGTTGGAGCAAAACCAGATGGCGCTTATGGCCCTAACACAATTAAAGCACTTGATAACTGGCTTGTTGAACAAGACATTGACCGAGAAATTATGCTTGATGGTATTCCCCAAGAAAAAACTAGTTACTTTAGTAACACCAATTTAGAAGGCAGACCTATGTCTGTATCTTCTACAGATGTAAATGAAAATGTTGTTTATAACGAAGAACTTGACAGGTACGAACCTGTTTCTTTTACTGAAGATGGTTTAACACCAAGAGATACTTTTGATCCAGAACCTTTTGCTGATCAGCGTGAACAAGATCAACCACTTATTGATCGAAATCAAAGCATTACTGATGCTACTGAGAACGCAAAACGAAACAATCCTAAGCTACATTTTTATAGATGGTTACGTGGAAGAAGCGACGCAACTATTGACGGTGTTAACATAATCGATATTATCGAAGCTGATGAATCAGGTTTCGAAATAGGCACTGATCAATACGATCAATGGGTAGAGTCCCTTGTTTCTCAAACAGAGTTTTACAGAAACCATGCTGATACTTACGTTCAGAATGCTAGTGACTGGTATGCAGGTGGGCTTGATGAAGGTTGGACTGAGCGACGTAAAGACTTAGTAAGTAGCTATGTCGCAAGTATTAATAATCTTTCTGGCAAATTAAATCTAAATTTAGATGACGATGAAATTTTAGAGTTAGCTAAAGTTGCTTGGTTTAACGGTTTTAATGTACAAGAGTTACAAGATTATGTAGCTGAAGCTGAAAACGTTAGTTTTGGTGAGGGAGCTATAGCTGGTGGTTCAATATCAGATACTCGTTCTGATGTAAAGAATTTGTATAGAAAATATTTAATGGTTCCAAATGAAATTCTTTTGGAAGAAAGCAGCAAAAAAATATTTAGAGGTACAACAACAATAGATTTTATTGAAGATGAGTTGCGCCAACAAGCAGCAGATGTTTACCCAGTTTTTGCAGACAGAATTTTAGCGGGGCGTAGTCCTTTACAAATTCTTAGTGGTTACGATTCTATTTTTTCTTCTGTTACAGGTATCCAGCCTCAGTGGGATGGGGAACAAAAAGATGTTGGTATCAAATTAGCTAGTGGAGCTAAACTTGCTAATGGTGATGATGTTAATAGCGGTAACTTAGCTGAATGGTTACGTACTGATACAAGCGTTGGTTATGACGCTATGCCTAAAGCGATAAACAATGCTTACAGTTTAGTTAAAGGCTTAGGACAAACGTTTGGAGCGGTAGCGTAATGGCTGTTATAGACGAAATATTTAATACTAGCGATCCAAGAGCACGGGTACGTGCAGAGCAACGTGAGATTAACGCTAGGAATGCAGGTCAAATTGATGCTAATGGGAATGAGTTTGTTCCTTTAGTTGTTGATGGTCTTGTTGGGCCTTTGACTAGAGCAGCTAGAAATTTTACTCCTGTTGATGCTACTGTTCCTGAAGTAGTTCCTGAGATAGTTCCAGAAGTAGTTCCTAAAGTAACTCCTAAAGTAGTTCCTAAAGTAATTCCTAAATCAACTGTTAAACCTGAATCGTCTGCTAACACTGAATATGTTAATTATTTAAGAGATCAAAATATTGCTGGAGCTAAAAGCATTATAGAAAGTTTTCTTAAAAGATTTGGGTTAGCTGGGTTAACTAGTTGGGCGCAAAGGCAAGCTGATTTAGGTATGTCATCTGACGCAATAACTATGGAGTTACGTTACGGTGCTGATCCTACAGTAAGAAAAATTTATGATGAAGCTTTTCCTGCTATGGCTATAAGACGAGACAACGGTTATATGGATATAACTGAATCAGAGTCAATGGAGCTAGATCGTGGCTATAAACAAATAGCTTCTGCTGCTGGTTTAGATCCAAAGTTAGTAGGCAAAGCTCAAGTAACCACATTGCTTAGCAACGACGTTTCTTTGTCTGAGTTTCGAGATAGAGTACAAACAGCAGAAGACTATGTTAATGATTTACCTGCTGAAGCTAAAGCTATAGCTCGACAAACGTATGGTTACACTAATCAAGATATGGTTTCTTATATTTTAGATCCTACTCTTACTAAAGATATTAAAAAAACTGCTCGCAATTTTGATGTGTCAAGGCTAAGAGGAGCTTCTTCTGTAAGTTTGAATCAAACATTTTCAGAAGAAATTGGTGAGCTTTTAGTTTCTAACGATGTTCAAGCACGAGAAATTTCTGCTCGGTTATCGCCTTTAGCTGGTCTTACAGATAGCACTATTTATGATGACGCATTGACTGCTGATACATTAACTGAAGCAAGTTTTGGGTTAGATCCTAATGCTGGTAATTCTTTAAGAAGAACTAGAGCACAAAGGTTAAGCAATTTTAGTGGTAACTCTGGTCAGTTAGCTACACAAGAAGGAATAGTTGGCTTAGGTAGAGCTACTTGACTTGACTTATAAAGTTTTGTTTGTATAATTGTTTATGTAATTCGGCCCTTGCGGGGTGTGCTGTTTTACAACTTCCATCTGAGGTACCACCGCCTTAGATGTGTACTTAAGGTGAGAAAAAATGGCAAATTCAAACTCTACACAAAACGCCGATCAGAAACCAGAAAATTTTCGTCGTGTTTATGAGGAAAAAATCAATTCTTTATCACAAAGGAATGATGAACAAGATCAAGCGCTTGCAGAAAAAGACGCTTTAATACAGCGTTTGCAAAATCAGAATGCGTTTCGTGATGCCGGACTTGATACGTCTGACAAATTAAATGAAATGTTTATGAATGCTTATCAAGGTGACATGAGTGTTGAAGCTATTCAAACAGAAGCTAATTCGTTAGGTCTGTTAGATAGGCAAACTTCTGTCAGTGTTCAACCACCTGAACAATACCAAGATTTTATGGGTGATGAAGCGCAACAAAGAATTGTTGCCGCTGGTCAAGGTGGCGATCCTATCGCTATGAAAACATTAAGTGATGCGATGGACAAAGCTACTAACGCTGCTGAGTTACAAGCAGTTTGGGAAGCGGCTGGCAATATTTGGAATGGCGCAGTTTAAATAGTTACGTGTAGAGTCTTAACAATTAGGATTCTATTATGGCATTTACACCCCCCTTTACAGCGACTGGTTATACAGGAACAGGGCAATTAGACGATCAAGTCAAAAAAGCATACGACTTGATGGCGCATTTTGCTTTGCGTACAACTCCGTGTTATGAAATTATTGCAGATGTTAAGTCAACAAGTCAGAGCCATAATGGTTCTGGTGTTCAGTTCACATTTTTGAATGATCTTGCTCAGGCAACTGCTGAGCTAGCGGAACATATTGACGTTACTCCTCAAGCATTAGGTGATTCTGCGGTTAACATTACTCTTAAAGAGTATGGTAACGCTGTTCTTACTACCGCTAAGGTACGTGCAACTTCTTTTTTAAACGTTGATTCTGATGCAGCTAACATTGTTGGCTACAACATGGCAGACTCAATGGACAAGATTGTTGCTGATATTGCTAACGGTGGTTCTAAAGTAATTTACGCTAATGGAGCTGCTAACCGTGGCGCTATTGTACCAGCAGACAAATTTGGTGCTGCTGAAGCACGTCAAGCTGTAGCTGACCTTCGCACACGTAGTGCACCAGGTTGGGAAAACGGCAACTACATGGCAATCATTCATCCAAACGTTTCATACGATCTTCGTAGTGACACTGCGGTGACTGACGTTATTAACTACCAACTGTATCAAGGTACAGGCGAAGCAATCAAAGCAGGTTCAATCGGCACATTCAATGGTGTTGAATATATTGAGAATCCTCGCGCTGGTGTTATTACTGCTGGTGGTACTGCTGTTGGTGGCGTTGCAACACAGGTGTTCCAAACACTTATTGTTGGCCGTCAGTTTATGGCTAAAGCTTTCAGCCGGGCACCAGGATTTGGTCCTGACCCATCTGTAGTCTTTGGTCCACAGGTTGACGTACTTCGTCGTTACAACCCAATCGGTTGGTACCATCTTGCTGGATACGGACGCTTCCGTGAAGCATCAGGTGTCCGTATTGAGAGTGGCGCAACTATTAACACTATAGCTACCTGATAAAAATATAAGAGGTAGGCAGGGGGGATCGGGTTTTTCCCCTTTCCCCGGTTCCCCCTCCTGAATCTGCTAGGATTGTATTATGCCTAAAGTAAACGGAAAATCATACGCTTATACACCTGCGGGAAAAAAAGCTGCGGCTGCCGCTATGAAAAAGAAGAAGACTAAGAATGCAAAAACCAAACGGTAACGTAGTAATTAAACCAAAGCCTATTCAAGGAACAGGTACTTCTAATGGCTAGTGGTCTTTATAGTAAAACGTTTGCAGATTTAATGACGCAAGACAACGCTGTTGATTTTAATGCTACACAGTTTAGTTTGATGCTTGTTACTGCTTCTTACACTCCTCAGTTCGATACTCATACAGTTAAGACTGATGCTTCGGGTTCTGAAATAACATCTGGTGGGTCTACTGGTTATGTAGCAGGCGGCAAAGCTTTATCAGGTATAACTTTGAGTAGAACAAGTAACAACACTTCGGTGATTACTTGGGATGCAGATAATATAAGTTGGACTAACTCAACTATTTCTAGTGCAGCAGGTGGTGTGTTGTATGACAATACTACTTCTGGACTTCCATTGGTTGGGTTTATAGATTTTGGTGGTTCGTTTAGTACTACTGCCGGTACGTTTGAAGTTCAATGGAATGCTTCAGGTATATTTACATTCGATTTGACACCATAGGAGATATGGATGCCTACATCAAACTATCCAACATCATTAGATACTACTGCTACTCAGGTAACTCCTACATCTAGCACTAATTTAGATGCGTCAGGGTTTGAACACAACCTTGTTCATGGTGCAGCTTCTACTGCTTTGATTGCTTTGCAAACAAAATTGGGGATTAGCGCTACACCTGCTGCAAGTGCAGCGGTTAATACAGTGTTGACTCATACTGGTAGTGGTACTACTGCTTGGGTTGCGCCTGCTGAGTCAGATCCAATTCCTTTAATTTTAGCATTGTCATAGGAGCATAGAATAATATGGCTAATACATTCAAAAACGGACGGGCGGCAGCAACAGCGTCGCTTGCAACTGTTTATACTGTCCCTGCGTCTACGACTTCTATTGTGTTGTTGGCTCAGGCTACTAATGTAGGTAGTGGCGCTCAGGCTGTTACGTTCTGTTGGTATGATGCGTCTGGTTCAGTTAAGACTGAGTTGGTTAAACTGTTATCTGTTCCTGAGAAAGCTGCTGTTGGCCTTATTGCTGGCAAGCTTGTGCTTGAAACAGGTGACTATTTGCAAGTCCAGTCTACAGCTAGTTCCCTTATAGAACTGTCACTTTCTGTATTAGAAATTACCTGATCTGTGACGGGTATAGAAGCGGGTAAGACGTGGAGTAGGGTTGGGCCAGAGGTGGCTCCTACTTCGTCGTCTGCGTCTGGGGTGTGGACTCTTCAAGAGTATTCAGAGAATAAGGGGGCTGGCACTTGGCCTAATCCTTATGAAGCGGGGTACAACTTCTTGGGGACCGTTGCAGCATCCAGCGGAACGCTTTTGACGTTCACGAACATTCCACAAGATGCTCAAGATCTCATGATTTTGTTATACAGCAGGACAGCAGGCAACAGCACTACTGTTTCGTTTATTCCTAACGCCACAACTATTGGAGCAACCGCTGCACCTGGTGGCTACGTGTACAACAATGGCGGCGGCTTCAGCACTGGACGAAAAACTAACGCAACAACCTACGCAACACAGATTTATGACAAGGGCTGGAATGCTGTTGTTACGGTGTACAACTACTCATCTACTACAGCGGCTAAAGGCTTGTTCTACCACGGCGGTTCAACAAGCCAACAGAACAGTAGCTCTTTTTCAGAATGGGCCTACGCCAACTATGCAACGTTAGGCAGTGCAGCGGTCACTAGTTTCAGCATTCTTCACAATAATCAAGATATGCAGTCTGGCACTTTTGCAAGTGTGTTTGGTATAGGAGCAAAAATCTGATGGCTGTAGCTGAACAAATTAGCCAAGTAACTCTTTCCAGTGATGCCGCTTCTATAACCATTGGCTCTATTCCTCAAACGTATAAGACGTTAGAAGCAAGAGTTGTCTTAAGAATGGATAACACATCATTCCCATTTAGTACACGGGCCAGGATGGCAATCAACGGAAGCAGTACCGCTTCACAATATTTTCATTTTGGGCAAGAGCTTCTTTGGAACCCAAACACTATGGAAACTGGGAGCGTTCACGAAACAGACCTCTTGCTGCAAGGAACATCAAGTAATTCAAGTGCAAACATGTTTGGTTACAGCACGATGACTTTCAACAACTACACAAGCACAAGCCACAAAAAAGGTGGTCACTTCAACACGCAGGCTTACATCGGTACCGGTTACCGCCAACAACGTGCCTTGAAAGCTGGTTGGTCGTGGAACCAAACCGCTGCAATCACATCATTGGAATTGGGTATAGCGGGCACCAATTTAAAAGCTGGCACCACCTTCACTCTCGTAGGGATAGGTACTTGATATGGCAGTAAAAGACCCGGCGTTAACTCTGATCTGGAATTTTGAAGTCACGGGGACACCTGTTTCTAGTTGGCATTTATACAACTTGTACTCGGGCACAGACCAGTTGTTAGTTAAAGGCACCATTATTCCAGGCACCACGATTACAACCAGTCAAGGGCAGATTGCCTTTTTGATGGGTTCTACAAACAGCGGCTACCACTCTTACCAGCACGGTTACGGCAACAGTAATTATCAGAATAGACAAGGCACAGATCAGCGAGAATCCCCCTTGTGCTATCGGGGCAGTGCTAGCAGTCGGGCCGGTGATCCTTCTATCAATTTTGAATACTGGATAGCTGACAGAACACCACCTTACTACCCAAACAGTATTTTTAATGCAAGCAGCGGACCAATGAACTCAGATGACAGCCAATACAGCTTTGGTTTTGGTGTTGCGGGCACAAACGCTACAAACAACGTAAATGACATCAGCTTTGGTTGGTTAGATTCAAACAACACTTACCAGAACATGCAAGCTGGTTCAAACATTCAAATCTACTCACTCAAACAATCTTAGGAAGCAGCATGCCAAATTACAGAGTCACATTTAATTGCGCTACAGGCGTTGAAGAGTTGGTTGAAATTACTGCTGAAGAGCAGGCTAAAATGGATGAACAAGCTGCTGCCGGGGCGATAGCTTTGGAAGCGGCAGAAGCTGCACGGACTAAAGCAGCTACAGACGCAGCCGCAGGTAAAGCTAAACTGAAAGAACTTGGACTTTCTGACGATCAAATTGAAGCACTGGTTGGCTGATGGCAAGTCCTGGGTATGGTGAGAATGGGTCTGTTGTAGGCCCCCAAAATTTGCCGACTAGTTCGGTGGCTTCTGGTGTGTGGTCTTTGGGTGAGGTAGCTGAAAGCGAACGAGACGGTATTTGGCCTGCACCTCCTGTTAACTGGGAAGCTATTTCTACTGTTAGTGCTACAGTTAACACTTTAACTATTAGTTTTGCATCTATACCGCAGACTTATACAGATCTAAAAATTGTTTACGTTGGATCTGCTGCTGACAGAGAATATCAGTTAATGAATTTTGGTACTGGCGGCGGTGCCGCAGATACAGCAAATAGTAACTACGGCGTTATGGGAAGTATGGTTTACTATCCGGGTCCGGCTAATGCCGGTTATTACGACGTTGCGTCAGCGTGGCGTAAATTCCCAACGTTCCCGTGGCCTGCAAACACTGGTACACAGTACCCTAACACTGGCATTTTTGATATCCCTAACTACAAAAGCACTTCGTTTTACAAAGTAGCTCAAGGTTGGTCTAATAGTCGTGCTGTAACTGCTTCAACTGGTTCTACTGCTAACGGCGGCGGAATGAGTGCTTACTATACTTGGAAAAACACAGGAGCGCTTGACCGGATTGATATGACTCGGGATGCAGGTTCTGGTTACGACAATTTTACATGCACTTTATTCGGCATAGGAGGATAATGTGGCATTTGAGATTATAGAAAAAGGTACCTTTGATGGGACTACATCATCATTATCGTTGACTTCAATTCCAGGCACATATAAACATCTTGAATGGTCGTTTATGGGGTTGACTAATGCTCCGTCTATGAGTGCAGCTAACATTGCAGTTAAAATTAATTCTGATACTGGCGCTAATTATGGTTATGTAGGCTGGTTTCAAAATGGCAATAGTTTATCGTACAATTACAACGATGTTTCGACAGCCCCAATCCCTATGGGGTTTACGGGCGGCGATCTGAGTATTGCTAATCAAGCTTCTACGGCTCGTATGTGGATACCAAATTATGCAGACACTGCGTTTCATAAAACTTTGTTAATGCAATCTGGATGCGGAAATATTGTGTACCCTTATCCTGGCGGTACTGGAGTTTGGGGTAACAAATTTTTTGAAGTTCAGCAAGCTGGTCTTTGGCGTAACACAGCAGCAATTACCCAAATTGATTTTGATTTTCAAGGAGGCGGTAATGTGGACGCAGGAAGTTCTTACATTTTTGCGGGGTGGAAAGCGTAATGGCTGAAGCTACAACTCATATCGCTACTCAAACTGTGTCTGGTGGTTCAACGGCTTCAATAGTGTTTTCTAGTATTCCTAGTACTTATGATGATCTTATACTTATTGGTTCTGGTCGTTGTGATAACAGTAGTGATTACCAATTATATTTTGATATTAGGCTTAATTCTGATGCTAACAGTAATTACACATTGGGACATGGTTATGCACAACGAGGCACCAATAGTTATGGTTCGAATGTAGATGCTAATTTAGTAGCACAGTGGCGGATAAATAACTTACCTGGAACAGCTCTGTCTGAAACTGCACCTGGATCGTTTTACATGTATATGCCTGGGTACAGTGAAACTACTACTAAAAAGAACATGGTTTGGATGAGTGGTTCAGTTTTGTCAAATACTAATTATGTGACGCGACAATATAGTACTTTAAATTTTAAGGGATTTGGGCTGTACAACGCTACAGGTGGTATTAGTCATATGACTCTTACCACGTTGTACGGTTATTGGGTTGCAGGAAGTTCTTATAGTTTGTATGGGATTAATAATTCTTAGGAGAATTCATGGCACAAAAACTTATTGTTGATTGTACGACAGGTGAGCAGTCAGTTGTTGATTTGACTGATGAAGAAGAAGCAGCAAGATCAGCAGCGCAAGTAGAAGCAGAAACGGAAAATGCAGCAGCAGCAGAAGCAGCCGCACAAGCGGCTACTGATAAAGCTTCAGGTAACGCCAAACTTAAAGCGCTTGGTCTAACTGACGAAGAAATTGTTGCGCTAGTCGGCTAATGGATATTGTTGACGCACCAAAAAAAGTAACCAGCGGACGACCCATGTCGCCCGTCGGTATCGTCGTGCACCACACTGCATCCAACCATAAAGCAGACCCAGATGACGTGATCGACATGTGTATACGTGGCGTGAACAAAGTCCCAGGGCCACTGTACAATTATATGGTTAAA
>TARA_R110002049_G_scaffold122999_1_pt1 | contig 11674 bp, 10 predicted proteins | sample TARA_R110002049 | Tara Oceans TARA_R110002049 (sample SAMEA4396941) | marine metagenome | biome: Polar Biome; feature: [SRF] surface water layer (ENVO:00010504); material: water (ENVO:00002006), including particulate matter (ENVO:01000060) such as... | depth 5 m
GAGCCGTATTTTCTGGCTGAACTGGAGCAGGCCTATCTGTCAGGCAAGCCGCCGCCGGACCGGCGCGAGATAGTTGCGGCAATGATCCCCTATATCGAACGTGAACTCAGCGAGGGCGAACGGCTGAACCGCATCACCCGGCATATGTTGGGGTTATTTGCACGGCAGCCGGGTGCGCGGTCCTGGCGCCGCACCATTAGCGAAACCGCACATCGACACGGCGCAGGTATCGAGGTATTGCTTGCGGCGCTCGACGCGGTTCCCGAAGCTGCATAGAATGCAGGATTACCATCGAACAAGTCAGTGAACTCAGGAGCAAGACCTTACCCATGAGCGCCAAGCCCGCCAGAAAAAAACCGACCATGGCCGAAATGGCCGATATTCATGAGCTGTATGAACAGTCGGTGCAAAATGTCGAAAACGAGATCGAGTTCCTGCAAACAACATTCCAGCAAATCCGCGGCCGGCCAGGCTACCTGTTTCGCGAGGACTTCTGCGGGACGGCAAGCGCCTCCTGCCAATGGGTTCGCCAGGGCGCCGAGTACAAAGCCATCGGCGTTGATATAGATCCTTCTGTGCTTGAGTGGGGGCGCAAGAACCGCGTGGCAAAATTGCCAGCGGAAGATCAGGCACGTGTGAGCCTGCTGGAGTCGGACGTTCTGACAGTTGAAACGCCAAAGGTGGACCTGATGGCGGCCTTCAATTTCAGCTACTGGATTTTCGAAGAGCGAGCCACGATGTTGCGCTATATGCGTCGCTGCCATGGTGCGCTCAAGGACGATGGCGTGTTGTTCATGGACATGTTCGGCGGCCCCGAATCATTTGAGGAAACCAAAGAAAAGACCAAGCACGATGGTTTTACCTATATATGGGATCAGGCAGAGTTTCACCCGGTTACCAACCATATGCGCTGCCACATTCATTTCAAATTCCCGGACGGCTCGAAGCTGAAGAAGGCTTTTACCTATGAATGGCGACTCTATACGGCCCCTGAATTGCGCGATTTGCTGCTTGAAGCAGGGTTTAGCAAGGTTACCGTCTACTGGGAAGGGGAGGACGAAGACGGCGAAGGGAACGGTGAATTTACGCCAGAAGCTGACGGCGAAGCCGATTTGGCATGGATTGCGTATATCGTTGCCGAAAAATAGCTTGTAAAATAACTAGATGGCACGCGATCTTGAAGTAGCAATTGTATTTGCCGACGTCGTCGGCAGTACCCAGTTGTATGACAAATTTGGTGACACCAAGGCCAGCGAGACGGTTGCGGCTTGTCTCGACATCATGAAGGACGCAACCCAGCAGTTCAGCGGCACGGTGATCAAGACCATTGGTGATGAGGTCATGTCGACTTTCAGCACGGTGGACGAGGCCATGCGCGCGTCCGTGGTCATGCAGACTCGTATTTCCGCCGAGACCCGGCGCGAGGAAAGTATCCCGGTTTCCATCCGCATAGGCTGCCACTTCGGGCCGGTTGTGCAGGAACAAAACGATATATTCGGTGCGGCCGTGCATACGGCCAATCGCATGACGTCGCAGGCGAAAGCGCGGCAAATCGTGATTTCGGGTGAGACGGTCAAGAAAATGAGCCCGGAATTGCGCAAACAGACCCGTCAGATCGATGTGGCGACTGTGCGCGGACGGCTGGATGAAGTCGCGTTGTACGAGTTGCTCTGGAATCCCGAAGAGGCGACCAGCATGCTGCCGACGATCGAATGGGAGAACAAGGAGCGCAATGTTTCAAAACTGCTGCTCAGTTTTCGCGATTCAACGGTGGAACTGTCCGACCAGCTCAAGTCCGTGACGATCGGCAGGGCGGACGACAATGACCTCGTGGTCAAGGGCAACCTGATCTCCCGGATTCACGCCAAAGTTGAAATGCGTCGCGGCAAGTTCGTTCTGGTGGACCAAAGTACCAATGGCACGTTTCTGCAGAATGTGCAGGGCGAGGAGACTTTCGTGCGCCGGGACTCGGCCGAATTGCTCGGTGAGGGCACGATCGGCCTGGGCCGTGCTGAAGCCCCCGGGGCATCACTGGCCATTCATTACAAGGCGCTGAGTTAAGCCGCAGCGCCCGTAGTCCTGGTTACCGCGTCAGGAAACCTTGTCCAGTTCCCGGGCGACCCGCTGTTGTTCTTCGCGCAGCGCGTCAGGCAGGCGCTCTCCGTAAGACTCAATGTATGCGCCGATGGAAGCCATTTCGGCTTTCCATTGCGTATTGTCAATTGAGGTCAGCGCCTTGAGAGCGGCATCGCTGATATCGAGATCGTTAGTATCGATACCGCCGGCGGCCGGCAAGTAACCGATCGGCGTCTCCACGGCGTCTACGCGTCCCTCGCAGCGATCGATGATCCAGCGCAGCACGCGCAGGTTCTCGCCGAAGCCGGGCCAGAGGAATTTGCCGTTTTCGTCCTGGCGGAACCAGTTAACGTGGAATATTTTCGGCAGCTTGTCCGAGCGGTCGGCAAAAGACAGCCAGTGTGCCCAGTAGTCCGCAAAGTTGTAGCCACAAAACGGCTTCATGGCCATTGGGTCGCGTCGGACAACACCCACTTCACCGACATTGGCCGCGGTGGTCTCGGATGCTACGCCGGCACCGACCAGCACACCGTGCTTCCAGTCACGTGATTCGTAGACCAGCGGCGCCAGCTCCTTGCGCCGACCGCCAAAAACGATCGCTGAAATGGGCACACCTTCTGCGGCCTCGGCCAGTTCTGAGTAGCTCGGATTATTTGTTGCTGCAACCGTGAATCGTGAGTTCGGGTGTGCAGCAGGCCCGGTGGCGGGGTCATACTTGCGGCCTTGCCAGTCGATAGCCGGCGTGCCGACCTTCTTGTCTTCCCACCAGGGTTCGTTGTCTTCTGTACGCGCAACGTTGGTGTAGATCGCGTCATGCGTAATCATGTCAAAGGCGTTCTTGTTAGTTTTGGCGTTGGTGCCAGGCACCACACCAAAGTAACCGGACTCCGGGTTTATCGCGCGCAGCTGGCCACTTGCATCGAGATGGAGCCATGCGATGTCATCGCCCAGCGTCCAGATCTTCCAGCCCGGTTGCGAGGGGGGCGGAATCAACATGGCAAGATTGGTCTTGCCGCAGGCGGAGGGCAGGGCACAGGCAATGTAATGTACTTCGCCTGCGGGGCTCTCAACCCCGACGATCAACATATGTTCTGCAAGCCAGCCTTCTGTGCGGGCCTGGTAGCTTGCGATCCGCAATGCATGGCATTTTTTGCCGAGCAAGGCATTGCCGCCATAGCCGGAGCCGATACTCTTGATTGATAGCTCTTCAGGAAAATGCATGATCAGGCGACGTTCCGGATCGAGGTCGCCTACCGAGTGCAAACCCTTGACGAAGCTGCCTTCGCGCTCGATGCGCTCGAGCGCAGCAGACCCCATACGGGTCATCATTTTCATGTTTGCGACGACGTATGCGCTGTCGGTAATTTCGACACCGCACCGCGAGAACGGCGAATCTATGGGGCCCATGCAGTAGGGGATGACGTACATCGTGCGGCCGCGCATTGCGCCCTTGAACAACGCGTCGACCTTGTTATGCCCTTCGTCCGGCGCCATCCAGTTGTTGTTCGGACCGGCATCTTCCTGATCGCTGGTGCATACATACGTGAGATGCTCTACGCGAGCTACGTCACTGGGGTCGGACAAATGCAGGTAGCAATTGGGGTAAGAATCATCGTTTAGCTCGGTCAGCGTGCCGTCGGCCAGCATCATCTCGACCAGCTGATCGTATTCGGCATCGCTGCCTGAGCACCATTGAACGGCTTTGGGCTGGGTAAGGGCGGCTACTTCATCCACCCATTGCTGCAGGGCGTCAAGTTTGGTCGTCATCGCATCGTCTCTGGATTATGTGCATCAGGCCATCCGGACATGACCATTTCGACACCGGGGCTGCGAATTATAGCGATTTCAGAATTGATTGCATCTGTAATGAGTGCACAGCGTTACCGACGTTGCACTGTTCGCAAAGAATCAGTAGCGCTTAACCGAAAGGCGTTCTGCGAGGAAGACGGTACGCCGGTAGCTCTCGTAGCGCCGTTCGTCAATTTCCCCGTTTTCTACCGCTGCCTTGACCGCGCAGCCCGGTTCGCGAAGATGCTTGCAATTGGCAAAGCGGCAGTGCTCAGCCGCGGCGCGCACTTCGCGGTAGCCGTTGGCAGCATCCTGTTGTGAATTCAACGCCGGCGCGTAGTCGCGCACACCGGGTGAGTCGATGATGTGGCCGCCACCGCGCAGTGGCAACATGGCCGAATTGACGGTGGTGTGTTTGCCTTCACCGCTCTTGTCGGAAACGGATCCGGTTTTTTGTTTAGAAATATCTGATAAATAATTGATAATGCTAGATTTTCCGACGCCAGATTGGCCTACGATAAGCGCCGTCTGTTGCCTGAGCAATTGTGCGAGTGAGTCGATGCCGCTGCCATCGATGGCGCTTGTCGCGAAGGTTGCATAGCCGAGCTTGCGATAGACATCGAGGATTGCGCTGTCGTCGGGTTCAGCCAGGTCTGTTTTGTTGAATACGACCGCGGCTTTGGCGGGCATCAGTTCTGCGGCACAGAGGTAGCGGTCGACGATGAACCAGTCGGGTTTCGGTGTTGCGGCCGCGACGACGACCAGCAGGTCAATATTTGCCGCGAGGACCTCGGTCTGGCCACGGCTGTTAGGACGGTCGAGTGCGTTCCTGCGTGGCTGAATCGCCGTAATGATCCAGTCCGGTTCGTCGGGCAGGGAGGCCGCTTCGACATGATCACCGCATACGGGTCTGAGTTTTTTCCCTTTGATGCGTGCGTCGACTTCACTGCCGTCGGCGGTCCGCAAGCGCATGCGGCGACTATAAGTTGCGATCACGGTAGCGTCGACAGCAGGCATCGGGTTTTCTCGGCTTTGGTCCGGGCAGTATGCCCGTAAGCCTTGCGCTGTGCACATCCTTGCAGGGTACACTTGGCGGTATGGATAAAAGCAAGAACCTGATCTGGATAGATCTCGAGATGACCGGTCTCGACACACAAAACGACACGATCATTGAGATCGCGACCATCGTAACCGACAAGCACCTGAACGAGTTGGCGGAAGGGCCGGTTTTCGCTATCGCGCAGCCCGCAGAGACGATGCTCGCGATGGACGACTGGAATACGCGGCAACACAGCAACTCCGGGCTGACGGAGCGCGTGCTGCAAAGTTCGACAAACCTGGCCGACGCCGAACAGGCTACGCTGGAATTCCTGTCGCACTGGGTCGATAAGGGAGCGTCACCGATGGCCGGTAACAGCATTTGCCAGGACCGTCGCTTCCTGGCGCGGGAAATGCCTGAGTTGGAGCGCTATTTTCATTACCGGAACCTGGATGTCAGTACGCTGAAGATTCTGGCGCAGCTATGGGCGCCCGCCGTCGCGGCCGGGTTTGCCAAAGAGTCGTCGCACCGGGCGCTTGCCGATATTCGTGACTCGATAGCGGAGCTGGCCTGGTACCGCGACAATCTCCTGAGCGTGCCGCTGCTGGAATCCTGAGCAAAATGGCCAAGCCACCCTATTCTGCGGCGAGCGAACGCAATAGCGAGCCAATCGCGCGCGTCCTGCAGCGTGAGCTGCGAGATTGTGGCGACGTGTTGGAGATCGGTTCGGGGACCGGGCAGCACGCGGTATTCATGGGCGGCAGGATGCCCTCGCTGCGCTGGCAAACGAGCGACCTGCAGGATACGCACGCATGGATACGCTCACTGATCGAAACATCGCAACGGCAAAACGTATTGCCGCCACTGCTACTCGACATGCGGGCGCCTGTCTATCGCGGCAAGAGTTTCGATGCTGTCTACTCAAGCAATACGATGCATATCATGAGCGAGGAGGCGGTTGGCAACATGATCCCGTTTGTGGCCAGCGTGCTCAAGCCGGGTGGCCGCTTTTGTTATTACGGGCCGTTTAAACGTGGTGGCCAATTCACCACCGAAAGCAACGAAGCCTTTGACCATTCGCTGCGTGCTCAGGATGCGCTGATGGGCTTACGCGAACTTGAGACAATTGACACGATGGCTGCCGCAAACGGACTGCGGCAGCAAAGAATTTACGCGATGCCGGCCAATAACCTGCTCATAGTCTGGCAGCGTACACCGGCTCCCGGCAAATGATGACGTTATAGCTCAGCCAAGGCGCGCATGTGTCATTTTGCAGTGTCAGGACAAGGCCAGTAACTGTCGCGATTTAGCGACTTTTATCACCGCACTGTGGCTGGCCTGCCGGAAAAACTTCCCTTATAGTTGTGCGGTCTTCGCCAAGGTCCGTCCTGTCCATGATTCCTCAAAGATTGCCTGTCTGGCTCGTTGTTCCCTTACTGTTGCTGCCCCTGGGTGCGCTGGCTGCTTCAGCGTGGGTGACAGACGAATTTGAAATCACGTTGCGGACCGGGCCAAGCACCACCAACGCCATACAGATGATGGTAAAAAGTGGCGCTGAACTGGAGGTGATCGAGCGCGATGCCGATACCGGTTATTCGCGCGTCCGCACGACAGGCGGAACGGAAGGCTGGGTGTTGACGCGTTACCTGATGCCGGAGCCGAGTGCACGCGAACAGTTGCGTCGACTGACGCAGCAGCTCACCAGTGCAACGTCGCAAGGCAGTTCGCTCAACGCTCAGCTCGGCGCCGTGCGCAGCGAGTATGACGCGGCACAGAAAAAAATCTCGACGCTGGAGTCCGAGAAGGCGTCAATTGAAAAAGAACTGGCCGAAATAAAACGAACAGCAGCAAATGTTCTGACGATTAACGAGCAGAACAAAGACTTGCGCGAGCAGGTCGCCGATGCGGATGTCCGCATCGCGACGCTCGAGCAGCAAAACCGTGAGTTGTCAGGCCAGACAAAACGCTACTGGTTCATGTCCGGCGCGCTGGTACTCGTTGTCGGCATCATTCTCGGCCTTTGGTTGCCGCGAATTCGCTGGCAGCGCCGCTCGCGCTACGATCGCTTTTAACCGCAGGCAACTATGCCGCCTAGACGGTCTCACCGGCCAGGAATAACCAGGTTTCTATAACGCTGTCGGGGTTGAGGGACATGCTCTCAATGCCCTGGTCGAGTAGCCAGCGTGCGAGATCCGGATGGTCCGACGGACCCTGGCCACATATGCCCACGTACTTGCCCTGTTTCTTGCAGGCTTTAATCGACATCTCCAGCATTGCCTTAACGGCATCGTCGCGTTCGTCAAACAGGTCGGCGATCAGTGCCGAGTCGCGGTCGAGCCCTAACGTCAACTGCGTCATGTCATTGGAGCCGATGGACATGCCGTCGAAGTGTTCCAGGTACTGGTCAGCCAGCAGTGCGTTACTTGGCAGCTCTGACATCATTACAATGCGCAAGCCGTCCTTGCCGCGTTCGAGTCCATTATCGGCAAGCAGGTCGATGACCTGCTTGCCCTGGGCCACGGTGCGCACGAACGGGATCATCAGCTGCACGTTTGTCAGGCCCATTTCATTTCGAACCTTGCGTATCGCTGCGCATTCCAGTTCGAAACAGGGTTTGAAGCTCTCAGATACATAGCGCGCCGCACCGCGGAAGCCGAGCATCGGGTTTTCTTCTTCGGGCTCGTAGCGATCGCCCCCGATCAGGTTCGCATACTCGTTTGACTTGAAGTCGGACAGCCGCACGATAACCGGCTCGGGCGCAAAAGCCGCGGCGATGGTAGACACGCCTTCAGCGAGCTTGTCGATGTAGAACTGCACGGGTTCCGGGTAGCCCGCCATCTGCTCATCGACGGCTTCCCGTGTTGCAGAGTCGAGCTGGTCGTATTCAAGCAATGCCTGCGGGTGCACGCCGATCATGCGGTTGATGATGAACTCGAGGCGTGCAAGTCCGACGCCGTGGTTCGGCATGTTGGAGAAATCGAACGCGCGGTCCGGATTACCAACGTTCAGCATAATCTTGACGGGGATATCGGGTAACGAGTCGAGTTCTATCTTGGTCTCCTGGAACTCCAGCGCACCTTCATAAACATAGCCTTCGTCACCTTCGGCGCAACTGACCGTAACGTCGACGCCGTCCTTAATACTTTCCGTTGCATCACCGCAACCTACGACTGCCGGAATACCGAGCTCGCGCGCAATGATTGCCGCGTGACAAGTGCGGCCACCGCGATTCGTCACGATGGCTGAAGCACGCTTCATCACTGGTTCCCAGTCCGGATCTGTCATATCGGAGACGAGTACGTCGCCAGCCTGTACGCGATCCATTTCGCTGACATCGCGGATTACCTTGGCCGCGCCGACACCAATCTTCTGGCCAATACTGCGGCCCGTGCTGATAATCGCCGAACGGTCTTTTAGCGTGTAGCGGTGTATGGTTCGTCCGCTACGGCTCTGCACTGTTTCGGGGCGTGCCTGCAGGATATACAGCTTGCCGTCAGTGCCGTCTTTGCCCCACTCGATGTCCATCGGCCGGTCGTAGTGTTTCTCGATCGTCACGGCCATTCTGGCCAGCGCAATTACATCGTCGTCGGTCAGTGAAAATTTTTGCGAATCGCTCTCATCGACATCAACGGTAGCGACGGTTTTGCCCGGTTGTGGGTCATCGCTGTAAATCATTTTGAGGGCTTTCGCGCCAAGGTTCTTGCGCAAAATCGGAAACTTGTCAGCCGCCAGTGCCGGTTTGTAAACGTAGAATTCGTCGGGGTTAACGGCGCCTTGCACGACAGTTTCGCCGAGACCATAAGACGAGGTGATAAAGACGGCATCCCGGAAACCGGATTCCGTGTCGAGTGTAAACATCACACCGGCAGATCCAACGTCACTGCGCACCATCATCTGCACGCCAACGGAAAGTGCTACCAGGCTATGGTCATAACCCTGGTGTACGCGGTAGGCAATCGCGCGATCGGTAAACAGCGATGCGTAAACCTGGTGCAGCGCCTCAACAACCTTATCCAGCCCGCGCACATTGAGAAATGTTTCCTGCTGACCCGCGAAGGAAGCGTCAGGCAAGTCTTCGGCGGTGGCGGAGGAGCGAACGGCAACGGCGATATCGCGTCCGCCGGACATCTCGTCCCATGCGGCACCAATCGCGTCCATGAGCTGGCCCGGCAGCGGTGCCGCCATAATCCAGCCGCGGATTTTCGCGCCAGCCTCTGCCAATGCACCAATGTTGTCTACGTCCAGCTCGTCGAGAGTGGCGTTGATCCGCTCACCCAGGCCATCCGTAGCGATGAAGTCGCGGTATGCGGCCGATGTAGTGGCAAAACCACCTGGAACCGTGACACCCAAGCCACTCAGATTGCTGATCATCTCGCCGAGTGAGGCGTTCTTGCCGCCCACGATTTCGACGTCATGCATGCCAAGCTCATCGAGCTTGATGACGTATGGTTCCAAAACTAACTCCCTTGAGGTTCCGAGGCTGGAAGTGGACAATCGACCACATGGACGAACGTACCGCATATTTTCTTTCCGACCAGACTGGCGTTACTGCGGAAACGCTTGGTCACAGTCTCCTGACGCAGTTTAACAGCCGGAATTTTCGGCAGGTGACTTTGCCATTTATAGATTCCGAAGACAAGGCGCGAGAGGCGGTCCGCAAGATCAATGAGACGGCCCGCACATCACCGCAGCGCCCCATCATTTTCTCGACGCTTGTGCAGGACGAATTTCGCGCAATTGTACGTGAGGCCGACGGGCTGCATCTGGATATCTTCGACGTTTTTCTCGAACCACTCGGTGCGGAACTCGGAGAGCAACCCACGCATGAGCCGGGCAGGGCGCATGGAATGAGCGATATCGATGCGTACATGAAGCGTATCGAGGCAACGAATTTTGCGCTCGCGAACGATGACGGTGGTATCAGCCGTAACTATGAGGTTGCGGACGTGATACTCGTTGGAGTTTCACGATCCGGGAAAACACCGACCTGTCTTTACCTGGCTTTGCAGTACGGTGTTTATGCCGCGAACTATCCACTGACGGACGAGGAGTTCGAAAGTGGACGCCTACCCGAAATACTGATCAAGCAGCACAAGAAACTTTTTGGATTGACGATCACGCCCGAACGACTGCGGCAGATACGCAAAGAACGACGCGCGCTGGGTAAATATTCGACGGCACAGCAGGTCCGGTTTGAGATTCGGGAAGCTGAGAAGCTATTCCGGCGTTACAGCATTCCGTATGTTGATACAACGGAGTTTTCGATCGAGGAAATTGCCAGTCGAATTCTTGATAGTACCGGCGTAGAACGTCGAGTGCGACCCTGATTTTAGCGGGCAGATACTGCTATATTGGCAGCATGTTGCTCGACTCCCGACTCGTACCGCAAACCATAATCAGCCCGCGAAGTTTCGTGGGCCTGATGTCTGTCTATGAAAGCAACTACCTGCGCCTGCTGCACCTGATCCCGGACCTTGTGCAAATTGATGGCTGCTACCGTTCGCGTGTCGCGGGCGATTGCGACCTGCACGTGGCGATCATGGAGCGTTCGCGCTACACGATCACGCTTACCCTGACGTACTATTTCCAGACTGACGAAGGCCAGGTAGCCGATCCGGACATGCTGGTCCGCGCGTACCTGGACGGTCAGCAGGCCGAGGCAATCAGCCTCGGGCGCAAACATCGCCACATTGAATTCCAGCGGCTGGTGCGCGAGCAGGGACGCGAACTGGGTGCGCGCTGGGACCACAACATGGTGCTGAACAAGTGGCTCGATTACCTCATCGATCAGGGGCATCTGATCCTCGACCGCTAGACGGTTCTCACAGGCCGTATCACGCCTGATCTTTAACTTTACAAAACTGTCGATCACGTCGGAGATACGCCGGCGCCCAGTTGACATTATCTGCCCGGAATATCACGAGTCTGGTGATGTCGAGTTTGAGTTATGTAAAGAGAGCCTGATTTGACAAGTCTCACCGCAATTTTTGGCAACTCGCGTGAAGGCACTGGTGACAGCGAAAAACTGCTGGAACTTTACTGGAATCGCGCAGAGCTAAAAAAGGAATTCGCTAATCTGCGAGACGAATCGTTTCGTCTTAAAGATCAGGTCAAAGAGCAAAAGGGTTATACGGCGCGCGCCGAGCAAAAGCTCGAGCAGCTCGAAAACCTGTTGCTGGATCCCGAGTGGGTTTACACAACTGTCACGTTCTATCAATTCAAGGCACTGAATGCGCACCTCACAAACAAAGTGGCGCGCTTTGCCGAACAACTGAAACAGCAGCGCGAGAAACGTCAACACAAGAAGTTGTTGCAGACCTGGCAGGGCAAGCAACAACTGGAAGCACGGCGCATCAAAACAGAGCTCCAGCAGCTTCGTGCAAAAGGCGAAGAACTGAACCGGCAGCTTGACGACGAGCGCGAACGATTCTCAGCGATGGGCCGGCTACGGCGCTTTTTTCTGCGCAGGTCGTCCACCCGGCGGCTTGACGAAATCGCAGACGAGCTTGAGAGCCTGCGAGTCCGCGAGGCCCTGTTAAGAGAATCTCTTGCACAGATTGCACAAGGCGATGCACCGGATGCACAAGGCCTGGATATCCAGAGCAAACGTTCAATCAACCTGATGATCCTGTCATTCGCGCAGCAGGTGTATCAGCACTTCAGCGTCAATAATGTTGCTGCACTGGCGAAAGAGGCTGGCGGCCGGAGTATCGGTTCGATCAAATACGGCGGCAAGCGTGACTGCGACCAGTTGCTGATGAGCGTTACCCA
>TARA_R110002049_G_scaffold123329_1_pt1 | contig 11649 bp, 11 predicted proteins | sample TARA_R110002049 | Tara Oceans TARA_R110002049 (sample SAMEA4396941) | marine metagenome | biome: Polar Biome; feature: [SRF] surface water layer (ENVO:00010504); material: water (ENVO:00002006), including particulate matter (ENVO:01000060) such as... | depth 5 m
CGCCTGTGCGGCCTGCATCACCTGAACCTGAGATGTTCCCGCGCGTGCATCCTGCAGCGCGGCCTCTACCTGCGCGCAAAACCACGCGTCATATGAATTCGCATCAGCGGCCACGGAAATACTCCTCGAGACCGAGGTGCGGCTTTTCCTTACCCGTTGGGTTCATTGCGCTTTCTCCGACTGTATTATGGGTCGATGCTACATCACCGGGCGTGGTGACGAAAACGGCAATGCCATTGTGGTCAAATCAAGTCGGGCCACTTAGGAATCGAATGCCGGAGGGGGCAGAATCCTACGTGAAGCTCAAAGCCGCCGTTTATTGAAAGCGCGGCGAAATCTGACTCAGAGCCCGAAGTTACAAATGCTGCATGGCCCTCGAACGTCGGCTTTTCGAAGCTGAATGGTAACATTTCAAATCAAAGCGGGTTTCTGCACGGGTTGTGAAAACGCATTTCGATGGCGTTGCTTCATGCTCGGGAGCGATAAGAACTTCCGTTTTTTTGCAACTGCACTCTCATTTAAATTCTACTGCGTTCGCCATGCCGCCTACTAAGCGGCGGTCACTTCCGGGAAAGACCACATTTTTACATTGCAATTACATGCGCTAGGACGCATATGCGTCTTACCGCATGTAAATTTACGGAGATACCCATGCAAGATTTCCTGACAGCCATCGCTGACCCAGTCCGCCGCGCTGCGTTGCATATCTTATGGGATGACAGCGAGCATTGCGTTTGTGAACTAATGGCCAAGCTTGATGCAACGCAAAGCCGAATGTCGCGCCACATGAAAGCACTGAAACTAGCAGGGATCGTTGTGGATCGGCGGGATGCCCAATGGGTGCGTTACCGCAGAAACCCCGCCCTGTCCCGTGAACTATCAGCCATCATAGATGCCGTGCTCAAAGCCGAACAGTCAAACGAAAGGAATGTGGCATGACCACAGATACACATGACATCGAACCTCATCGGGAACATTCTGACTGGTTCTGGTACGTTGGCGTCCCTGCGGGCGGCATTGCATGGGTTTTACTCTATCAGCAGCTGATCCCGTTTTCAGAATGGGCGACAGCCCTGTTTCCGATTTCGCGCGACAGCCACACTGGTGAGGCTATCGCCTTCTTTCTCTATGACGTCCCGAAAGTGCTTCTACTTCTCACGCTCATTGTTTTTGTCACGGGGGTGCTACGAAGCTGGTTCAGTCCGGAAAAAACGCGAGCCATTCTGTCTGGCAAGCGCGAAATACTGGGCTATCCGCTCGCCGCAGCACTCGGTGTGCTGACACCCTTCTGTTCTTGCTCTTCTGTCCCACTTTTCATTGGTTTCGTCTCGGCAGGCATCCCGTTGGGGGTCACCTTCTCGTTCCTCATCGCGGGCCCAATGGTGGGGCCGGTCGGCCTCGGGCTCCTTTTTGGGCTGGTAGGCTGGAAAATCACAGCAATCTATCTGGTATTCGGGTTTTCGATTGCGACCATCGCAGGATGGGTCATGGGGCGGATGGGGCTTGAAAGATACCTCCAAGACTGGGTGCGCGAGTTGAACACAGGTGCCGCCACTGGTTTGCCAGAGGAGCGCCTCTCCATGGTAGACCGCCTAAAGGTCGGGTTGGATCAGGTTAAAGAGATATTGGGCAAGGTTTGGATCTGGGTCGTGATCGGTATTTCCATCGGTGCGCTCATCCACGGCTACGTACCTGAGGCTGTCATGCTGAAAATCATGGGCGGCGAAGCGTGGTGGTCCGTGCCTGCCGCAGTAGTGGTCGGGGTCCCAATGTATACCAATGCGGCTGGGGTCATCCCCATCGTGGAGGCGCTCTTGGGCAAAGGCGCCGCGCTTGGCACAACACTGGCCTTCATGATGTCTGTGATCGCCCTCAGCCTGCCTGAGATGATTATCCTGAAGCAAGTGCTGACGCTGCGCCTGATCGCAATCTTCATCGCGGTGGTCGCCTCGGGCATCCTTGCCACCGGATTTCTATTCAATGCACTGCTCTGAAGGAGAACAAGCATGAAAACTATCAAAGTCTACGGTCCTGGCTGCAAACGCTGTGACGCTACCGAAGCAATGATTCGCGAAGCCGCGACAAGCTTGAGTATTGAAGTCGAGATTGAAAAGATCACTGATCCTCGGTCGATCGCAATGGCAGGTGTAATGTCCACTCCAGGCATAAGCGTCGATGGCAAGTTGGTGCATGCTGGTGGCTTACCGGATGCGGTCAAGCTGGAAGGATGGTTGGCGACATGATCTTTTCAAGATTTCTAGGGGCAGCGTTTGCCCTGGCTTTTGCGTCCACAACTGTACAAGCGGACATGCTTGAGGTGCAAAATGTCACTGACGGCATTTACGCCTTGGTTGGTCCCAAAGAGCAACGCTCGGCAGAGAACCTCGCCAACAACGCAACATTTGGTGTAGTTGTCACCGATGAGGGCGTCGTGCTGATGGATCCCGGCGGAAGCTGGAAAGGGGCACAAGCCATCCATAACCGCATTCGCGAGATCACAGATCAGCCAGTCAAATTTGTCATCAACACGGGCGGACAAGATCATCGCTGGCTTGGCAACGGCTATTGGCAATCCCACGGGGCAACGGTCATTGCGTCGCAAGCCGCTGTCGAAGACCATAAGGCACGCGGTTCGCAGCAGCTTACTGCCCTCTCGCAATTTTTGGGAGACCAACTCTCAGACACCGAAGCTGCCTATGCGGATGTGACCTTTGCTGACACCTACACTCTGGAACTTGGCGGGCTGACGTTCGAGATCGTGCATCCGGGGCAAGCGCACACGCCAGGTGACAGCTTTGTTTGGCTGGACCAGAAAGACACCGTTTTCACCGGCGATATTGTGTATGTCGAACGTATCTTGGGCAATGGCGGGCAGTCCAATGCCAAAAGCTGGATAGAAGCATTCGAGGCGATGGCAGCGCTAGAGCCTGTCCATGTTGTCCCCGGTCACGGCCATGCCACAACCTTGGAACACGCCACAGCTGACACCTATGACTACCTCGTCAATCTGCGCACACAAATCGGAGCATTGATCGAAGAGGGCGGCGACATCATGGACGCGCCAAACATCGATCAGTCTACATTTGAGTATCTTGAGCAATTCGACAGCCTTGCCGGTCGCAATGCCCAAACAACCTATGAACAAATGGAGTGGGAATGATGCTCGAGTACAATGTTTCGGCCAAGCGGCTGGATGATACTGGGTCCCAAGCAATGGCGGGCGAGGCAAGTATCATTCTGGATACCGGAATGGCCGGACGGCCTGATGCCCTCAACCCCGCCGAGTTACTACTGACATCTTTGGCGGCCTGCATGATCAAGGGGGCCGAGCGCGTGGCCCCAATGATAAAATTTGATCTGCGCGGCCTTGAGGTGTCCCTTCATGGCCAAAGACAGGACAGCCCGCCCAAGATGTTGGCGATCACCTACGAACTGGTTGTCGACACCTCTGAAACCGACGAGCGGATCGAGTTGCTACACAAGAACATTCGCAAATATGGAACTATCTCCAATACACTGGACGCAGCACTTGAGTTGTCCGGTACGATCAGACGCAAATCCTGATGGCCTTTGATCACAGCCATGCGGCCCCGAAGAATCTAACCCCCGCCTTTCAATGGGCTGTTGGCCTGAATACAGTCTACGTTCTGCTTGAGGCCGTGGCTGGGTTTATGACCGGCAGTCTGGCATTGATCGCGGACGCGGCCCACAATCTGACGGACGTCGCAGGGCTTTTGATTGCATGGGCGGCAATGGCTTTGGCCAAACGCAATCCCTCGGATCAATTTACCTATGGGCTGGGGCGCTCAACCGAATTGGCAGCGCTGGCGAATGCAATCGCCATCCTGATCGGCGTTGGCGCGGTGGTTTGGGAGGCAATGGGCCGCTTTCAAACAGCGGTCGAGGTGCCTGGCGGCACCATTATGGTTGTCGCCCTTGTCGGGATTGGCATCAATTTTGGCACAGCGATGCTGTTCAGATCTTCCCAACATGGCGATTTGAACGCCAAAGGGGCCTATTTGCATATGATGGCTGATGGCGCTGTTTCTGTTGCAGTAGTTCTGGCAGCAGGCGGCATTTTACTGACTGGCTGGACATGGCTTGATCCCGCAGTGGCCATTCTGGTCAGCTTGGTCATCGCAGTCACCGCATATGGATTGGTGAAGTCTTCATTGAGATTGACGCTCGATGGCGTCCCCGAAAACATTGATAAAAACGCCATCAGCGAATGGCTAACTAATCTACCCGGCGTGCAGTCGATGCATCATCTGCATATTTGGGCATTGAGTACGACCAAGACAGCGCTGACGGTTCACTTGGTTATGCCTGACCAGATAGGGAATGGCTTTCTGGCAGAAACCGCGCGGGAACTTGCACACGATTTCAACATCGACCACGCCACTATTCAAATCGAACGACCTGACAGCCAATGCAGAAGCTTCTCAGAAATCACGTCGATATAGCCTCACTCTACATGGTGCCTAGGATAGATATTTCTATCACCGTTTAGTGGATTTATATCAAAGAAACAAAAACTTAACTCCAGATATCATAACAGCGACAGCAAGAAGCCAGATCAATGGTTTCACGGGCAGGATACGCACTCCCAGACTTGTTCCTATAAACGAGCCCACCAATACCATCCCCGACCAAGGAAGTATCTCATATGGTATGGAACGCAGCACCACGTAATTGCCCGCAAGACCGGCAACAGAATTCGCAAGTATGAACACGGCAGCGATTCCGGCTGTTTGCCGCGCGCCAGCCCAACCTGATATCAGAAACAAGGGGCTGAGAAGTACGCCACCGCCAATGCCGGTGAGACCCGAAAGGAAACCGATACCGGCGCCGGCACCGACACTTCCCAAAAGGGGTATTTTTCGCGAAACCACATCAAACCTGGTCTGTGAGCGTGAGGTTTGCCAGAGGAGGTAGAGAGCCGAGAACACAAGAAGCCCACCGAGAAGAGGCCGATATATCTCGACCGGAAGTGCGATGCCGCCTCCTAGAAATGCCAGAGGCATCGACGCCAGAATGATCGGAAGTGCACTGCGCCACTCAATGAAACCGGCCTTCGCAAAACGATAGGTCGCAAAACCCGCGACGACAACGTTCAGAGATAAGGCAACGGGCCTGATGACGTCAGGGACCACATTCAAAAGGGCCAGCACGGCGATATAGCCGGAAGCTCCGCCATGTCCCACTGATGAATAAAGCATAGCAATCACAGCCAGAATGGCACCGATCGCCAAAACAGAGTCAGATTCTATCATATTCTGGCCCTCAGTTCAGGTTTCTCAAAGCCGAACAAACTCAAGGCGATCGCCTGCATTAACCTGATCCATATTGGCGGGAATAATGGCGAAACCGTCTGATCTGCATATCAACGATATTTTGGCGGAAAAGCTCTGATCCAGCATTTCGACCTGCGGCCGACCATCAAGTGACACCCCGGCAATCTTCACCGGCCGGAATTCCTGGCGCCCGGGACGTCGCGAGAAGCCTTCTAAAACCTCAACATGCATAACAGGACGATCTGCGAGTGCCTTGCCAGCCAGTTTTTCTGCAATGCGATGGCCAATGAGCTTCCAGGTCGTAAATGCTGCGACCGGATTGCCGGGCAGTCCCACAAACACGGCCCTGTTTAGTGTGCCAACCGACAGCGGTTTTCCCGGTTTCATAGCGATCTTCATCACTTCAATCCGACCACCTGCCTCTTGGAGTTGGGAAACCATATGATCCTCTTCACCGACTGAAACACCACCGGTGGTAACGATCATGTCGACATCTGATGCGATATCCGTCAGCGCATTGCGAAGCTGAACTGGATCGTCGTTGATGGCACCCAGATCGATCAAATCGATCCATGGCTGGCGAAGTGCGGCAATCATGATGAAACGGTTGGAGTTGTAGATCTGCCCAGGCGCAAGATCTTCACCCGGTTGCCGCAACTCACTGCCAGTACAGAACAGGGCAATGCGAACCTTTCGAAATACCGGAATTCGGGCGCGCCCAACCGAAGCAATCGCCCCGATTTCCCGGGCCCCGATGAGAGTGCCCGCGCGAAGCAAAAGAGATCCTTGTGCCGCGTCCTCACCTTGCCGACGGATACAATTTCCCATGTCTACAGGGCTGTCGATTTCAATGATCTTATCGTTCAGCCGGACATGCTCCTGCATGATCACGGTGTCTGCACCCTTTGGCAACGCCGCGCCAGTAAAAATTCGGAAGACTTCCCCGGGGCCGACTTGACCGGACTCCTGGACGTTGTCTCCTGCTGCAACGCGTCCGGTTACGCGCAACCGCCAGGGCCCGATTCCGGACAGGTCTTTGGCGCGCAGTGCGTAACCGTCCATGGCAGAGTTGTCGAATGGTGGAAGGGGAAAAGGTGCCACCAAGTCCTCAGCCAGTACCCGCCCAATGGCATCTTCTAATCCGACTACTTCTGAAATGTTTACTGGACCAGCAAGTGCTAGGCTTTTTTCAACCGCCACCGCCAAGGAAATCAATTCCCGTGTCCCTATGCGTTCGTCCACACTACATGGGTCCACTGCAGTTTTTGCCTTGGTTCTCTTCATGTCAACATCCCCGCTTCTTCTGGTGGCCAAACCGACAGGACATCTTCCACTATTGGCCTTTCTGTCGCTGGCGGAACTTTTGACACAGTGCCAACCGCGACAAATCCCAAAAGCTGTTCTTTAGCGTTGAGCCCAAGGCCATTCTGGAGTGCGCGGGTTTTTACCTTATCCCCGCTGACAATCATCGACCCGAACCCGAACGATGTCGCAGTCAGCAAGATATTCTGCACCGCCGCCCCTACTGACACCCATTGCTCGTGGGGGGGCACGTCCGGAACATCGTCGCGGATCACACCGGCGACGGCGATAAGACAGGCTCCATTAAAGGCCTTTTCTCGGGCTCTCTGAGTTTGACCCTCGCTAAGTTTGCCATGCGTTTCGTGGGCAGCTGCTTCAAATAAATCCGCCAGTTTCGGTCGGTCGTCATTTCGGATCAGAATAAAGCGCCATGGGCGGAACCGGCGATGGTCCGGCGCCGCGCAAGCCGCCTCAATCATCATTCTTACTTGTTCTTCGTTCGGGCCAGGCGGGATCAGCCGTCGTGGCGACGCTGATCGGCGAGCAATTATGTCGTCTAGCTTCATGAAAACCCCTCAACAGAAAACGGGCGGCAAAACTGCCGCCCGCTTCATTTGCATTATTACCGTCTCAGGCTTTGTATTCCTTCGACTTAAAGGAAATGGCCTTGGCCTGTGGGGTTGCATCGGCGATTTTGCGGATGTTGCCCCAGGTGTGCTTGTAGTCCGGCAGGTTCAGTTCATTCACACCAGAGTTCACCACGTTGCCCTGAGATCCTGCGGGAGAGCCGAAGACCATCGCGACCTGGCCGGGTTTGGCCGTGTCGGTCGGATAGGCCATACCTTCCGTTGCACCGTTTTCGTTAGTGATCTGGATCAGATCTCCAGCGCCAATGCCCAGGAGGGCCATATCGTCTTCGTTCATCTCGACAAACGGATAGGGGAAACGATCCTGGATGAATTCGTTTTCCTGATCCAGGAACTGGTTTTGCCAGAAGATGTTGGCGCGGACGTTGTTGATCCAGAAGTCGTGGTTCGCCTCTTCCTGCGCCTTGCCTTCGGCCTGCCAGCCCCGCCAACCGGCGGCACAGAACAACGCCTTGCCATCTTCGCGGCCATGGCGCGTGAACACCCCGTCGGTATAGAGCTGCGGTGTGCCGACCAGTTCACCGTTCTCAAAGCCGGTGACAGGTTCCTGAACCCCATTTGTGCCCATCGCGCGCAAACGCTCATAAGTCACTTCGGGGTTGCCTTTATGGTAGCCGTCCATAAAGGCGTCTTCCTCGGTCTCCCAGTCATAGCCTTTGAACTGATCGGCATAGGCGTCATTGCCGATTTCGCGCAGAACACGCTCCATGTGCTGCGCCATGTCGGCAGCGATCAGGCAGTCCGGTTTGGAGTTGCCATAGGGGTCCATGTAGCGTTCGGACAGGCGCAGACGACGCTCACCGTTCATCGAGGTGAGGTTCATCTCGTTCGATTCACAGGCAGGCAGGATTACGTGGGCGTTATGACCGATCTGGCTGTGGATGATGTCCACATCCACTACAAACAGACCACCAGCATTCACCGCGGACACGATCGCATCAACCAGCTCTTCGCGCGAGCCGCCTGCGGCGGCATCCATCGCCTCTTTCACCATGTCGGAACGCTTTTTCATCACGCGCTTGAACTGCGTGGCGTTGAGCGTCGTCTTGTAGTGATCGCAAGCCCAGATGTGATAGACCTTACCGCCACCCTTGATGAGATGCTGGTCGAAATACACCGCAGGACGGCCAACATGAGCGTCGGAGGGGCGATAGTAGCCTTCCTGGTGTCCACCCAAACGGCAGCAACCGGTGCCATCACGGCCAATGTTGCCAGTGGCCAGCGCAAGGTTCACGACAGCACCGATGGTGCGGTAGTTGTCGTTGCCCCAGATGATGCCTTTCTCGTAGCCGGTCACGCATTTGCTGCGGCTGCCATCCTCTTTGGGTTTTGCGATCCATTCGGCGGCCTTGACGATGTCGGCAGCGTCCACACCACAGATTTCTGCCGCTTCTTCAGCAGATGTTCGGCAGGTCTCCATTGCATACTCAAGGCTACCCAATCCGGAGGGTTGGCCGGTGCCCATGGCAACGGCTTCTTCACCTTGGAACGTGCTGTTGGCGACAAATTCGGAATCTGTCCAACCGTTATCAACCACCTGCGTCAGCAGCGCGTTGAATAGCACCATGTCGGTGCCGGGCTTGATTGCCAGATGCAGGACGTTTTCCTTGCCCGCGACTTCTTCAGCGGCATTGACGGAAACCGAACGACGGGGGTCAACCATGATGAACCTTGCGCCGCTGCGCATCCCCGGAACCATGTGGTTCAGGTAAAGGTTGGTCTGGGTTTCCAGCGGATTGGCTCCGACGATCAGGATCGTATCCGTGACTTCATAGTCGCTGTAGGAATAGTTAAGCTCGTCCACGCCCATATCACGCGAGGAATGGACCTCGGACATGTAGGACGGGCGGTTGTGAATGCGGCAGTTTTTGACCTTCATGCTGTCGAAATACAGCTTGCCGGTGCCCCATGTATTCTCATACCCACCAGCAGAGCCACCGTGGTCGAACATTGAGACCAGAAGCTCATCCTCGCCATATTCCGTGACGATTTTCGCGGTGACACGCGCCACAAGATCCTGCGCATCGGCCCAGGAGGTTGGCTGCCAGACACCGTTGCGCCAAACCAGCGGATCAGACAGGCGCTGCTGCTGAGTGCCCGTTACTTTCGAGGGCCGGTTCTCGGCCATGCGCCCACCGCGAATGGAGGTCAGGCCCGAGTTTACGACACAGTCCTGGTCGGGAATGATGGCAAGATGCACATCTTTGCCGTCCTGCTTGACCATGTTGTAGTTGGACGGCGCAAGCCATGTGCCATCGGCGGGCTGTTGTTCATTCAGATCAATACCGAAAGCGTTGTTTTCGGGCGTGCCCTGCTTATTGCGTGGCCATGTGTAGGCCTTGTAGCCGCAGCCAACGATGCAATAGTGGCAGGTGACATTATGCACCTTCGCATCTGCCGGTGGAATTGGCAGGCGGTCTATTTGTCTTTTGTAAGCCATTGTGTTTGCTCCCCCTTACAGAACGTTTGACGGACGGCCGAAAATCAGGTCAGAGCAGCCTTCGGCGAAGATGTCTCCATTGTTGTCGACCCGCAGCGTAAATTGTGGCAGGTTCTGCGTGGCATGGCCCCAGATCTGCTGACCGCCAGCCTCGGCATCAAAGCGCGAGAAATGTCCCGGGCAGTTGAAGCTGCGATCCTCACCGTTGTAGTTGAGATACCAACCCTTGTGGGGGCAGAGTACCGTATAGGCTACGATGTCACTATCCGGACCAACACCACCTTCGACGGGCTCGCCGAGCTTGAGTAGAACGCCCGGGCTGTCCGCATCGGGGTATTCGATGTCCATCGGTTCATTGACAGCCAGATCAGCAACATTGGCCAACCTGTTGGACGGATAGTCTATCTGCGCCAGAGCCGGGGACGCCTGAGCCTGCTGCGCGGGCGAAATCGCGGCAACGGCTGCGCCAGCTGTGGCCATAGCGCCGCCGCGCAAAAATTGACGCCGGCCGGCATCAACTAAACGATTACATTTCATGATAGTTCCTCCCTAAAAGCCTTTGGCCAAAGCGTACCAAATCGGGAAGGATGGTAGGTATGGAGATTTCCGAAAAAAGTGTTCGCTAATAGATTGTTTATAATACGTTTTCTTGAGCGTTCGGAATTCCGAACACTACTCTCTGTATTCTGAAGTATACTTGAATGCCGAAACGAGGAACTAGTGTTCGCTCTTGATTCCAAGCTTTTTCATCTTTTCCCAAAGCGTGGTACGCGACACAGAAAGAAGCTTGGCCGCCTCTAAAATATGATGATCGGTTTGTTCAAGAGCCGCGAGTATCGCCGCTCGTTCTGCATCATCGCGGACGCTGGATAATGGACGCGTAGCAAGATTGTGATTCTGAGCGTCTGGGAAAAGATCGAGCGGGAATAGGATTTCTCCTTGCGCCTGCGATACTGCCCGCTCCATTTTGCTGCGCAACTCTCTCCCATTCCCCGGCCAAGGGTAACTAACTGCAGCTTCTTCACAGCGCGCAGATAGTCCTTTGAGCTTTACCACACGACGTGCATTGAACCCGTCATAAAACCGTCGCATCAGCCAGAGAATGTCATCTGGCCTGTTGGCAAGTGGTGGTATAAAAATTTCGACTGCACTTAAACGCTGTAGCAAATCTAGCCGCAGCCCATAATGCGCCTGTGCAGACGTCAAGTCTGGCGTTATCCCGCAAACCAACTTCGTCGCCGGCTTCGATGAGAGCCATTCGAAAATCATCTGTTGGACAGTATCGGTGGCATGGGAAATCATTGAAAGATACAAAGTGCCGTTGGCAGCCGCATGTGTCAGTGCAGGGCGTTCAGCGGTATCGTTAAACAAAATGTTAACTTGCTCCGAAGGGGAAAGCCTGCTGAAATCAATGCTTAAAAACGACCCGCCGATGCTATCTGCCAGGTCATGAATTGACCGTGCAGCCAAGCCTTTTCCAGTCCCCCGATTGCCCTTGATCAGAACTGGGCGGTCATTTGAAGAAGCACGTATTAACGCTGCCTGCAATTCAATCGCTTGACGTGAAACCCCGAACGGGCTGTTACCGATCTCTGATTGGTCTGCGGATATCATCCCCGACAGCCGCGCCAAGAACTGATCCATATTGAAAGGCTTGGTCAGGTAATCAGCGGCACCTGCGTGAATGAGACGAACGGCCTGATCAACGCCACCATGACCGGTCACAAACAAAAAAGGTGGCGGAACAGAATGATCGCAAAGGGCCATGTACAAGTCCTCGCCTGTCCCATCTGGTAACTTGATATCGCACACGACCGCATCAAACTTTTTGTGCGGTGTACGGATTGCGCCGAGGGCCACCGTCTTTGTTTTCATCCAAATGACGTGAGCACCTTCAAGTTCGAGGCGTTGAGCGATCGACCCGCCCATGATTTCATCATCTTCGACCAAAGCGATATGTCTATTT
>TARA_R110002049_G_scaffold1537_3_pt1 | contig 11647 bp, 8 predicted proteins | sample TARA_R110002049 | Tara Oceans TARA_R110002049 (sample SAMEA4396941) | marine metagenome | biome: Polar Biome; feature: [SRF] surface water layer (ENVO:00010504); material: water (ENVO:00002006), including particulate matter (ENVO:01000060) such as... | depth 5 m
TAGCTTCTCTAACACTACTTCTACTAACTTCAAACTTTTCAGACAACATACGCTCTGAAGGCAACTTCTCACCAGGCTCTAGATTTTTAAAATTTATTAAATCTCTAATCTTGCTTATGATACTGTTTTGAATCTCTTGATTGTCGCTTATTGTTGCTACTTCTAATTTCATTTAACTATTTATTTATAAAAACTGGTTAACCACATAATATTGCTAAATTTAAAAAAATATAATTAACCATTTTCATTAAAATTTAAAACTTATTAGTGCGTTACTAATAACCCATAATATTTTAACCTAGCAAATGCATCCTTATCTGTTGTTATTAAATAATTTCCCGCTTTAAAATAGTTTTCAAAAACACCCCATTTTTGAATATGGATGTTATTATAGATTACAGACTCCTTATCATTTAAAACCACTTCCATTTCTCCGTTTTTTACTTTTACTTCCAATGTAAACTTATCAAACCCAACATATTCTGAAAATGTATATCCTGAATCATCTCCCCATGAATCCGTTTTTAAAACATCTATATCAGAAGCGCCCAAATCTTTTAAGACTTTGGTTTTTACTCTAACCTTTCCGTCCGTCCAATATATTTTTAACATGGGTGGTGCGTTGTTATCACTTTGTCCAATTAAATCGCGTTGGGCATCTGTTAGCCTACCATGAATTTGCATAATGATGGTTCTGTGAAAATCGCCATTAGTATCTTTTGAAATGGTATCCATGGATAGTGTTCCTCTCATATTTCCACCTTGAGCGAACGTCCAATTGGTTTTCCCTCCATCGCTAGGGTTTATTAGTTCTCTTAACTCGGTTCTAGAATATGATGAGTTTGCTGTTGAAGCGCCTGGATAAGTATAGAATACTAAAGCACCGTTAATTGAATCGTTATAAAAAAAGGGTTTTAAAGTTTCATTAGTTGCATAACTTAAAATTTCCGGTGGTTTTACCTCGGTTGGATTTCCAATGGGCAGTGTTACTTTCCAGTTAGCCAAATTAATATTAGGCAAATTATACGTTCTTTCCGGTGCTTCCTCAAAAACTTCTTCTTCTTCAGATTCAATAATAGCCGCTTCATCAGGTTCATTGTTTTGACAACTAAAATAGACCATGACAAAAGCTAGCATCAAAAACAGTTGCTTTAAACTATTGACTATATATATTACCCTCGCTTTGTCCATTTTTTTAATGACTTACCTCTAATTCGTAATAGTTGATTTTTGAATATGCGCCCTCATCTCTGGTTTGAAAATAATTTCCAGCTTTAAAATAGTTTTCAAAAATACCCCATCTTCTCATATTGACATCTTCGTAAACTTTATATTCGGAATTATTCAAAACTATTACCATTTTTCCTTCAGATACTTTTACTTCTAAAGTGAAATTTCTAAATCCAACTTCCTGTTCAAAATTAAAACCATTATCATCATCCCAGGCATCTTCATGAAGAATTTCTTCATCGGTAGCACTTAAGTTTTTAAGTATTTTTGTTTTAACTCTAACTTTACCATTGTCCCAATATATTTTTAATATGGGTGGTGCGTTATTATCTTTTTGCCCTATCAAATCTCGTTGCCCATCGGTTAATCTTCCATGAATTTGCATAATAATTGTTCTATGGTATTTGCCATCAGAATCTCTGGTGGTTTCTTCCATAGCTAATTTACCTTTCATATTTCCACCTTGAGGAAAGGTCCAATTCACATTATCATTACCTGGTACCATTTGCTCTCGCAACTCTGATCTAGAATATTTTGTATTTGCAGTTACCGAATTACTTGGATATGCATAAAAAACAAGGGCGCCCTTTATAGAATCGTTATACATATAGGGTTTAAGCGTTTCGTTGGTAGCATAATCCAAAATTTCCGGGGGCTCCACATTTATTGTTTTTCCTTTTCCAGCACCTTCTGGTATGGTTACTTTCCAATGGCTTAAATCTATATTTGGCAATTTGTACTTTTTCTTCTTTTTCTTTTTCTTCTTTTTTTCGATTTTAGAATCCGAGTCTGAAACGCTGTTTTTCTTAGTTTGAGAAACAGCGTTAGCAGATAGCAATGCTATTAATAGAAATCCAAGTATTTCTTTTCGGAAGTATTTCATTTTTAGTTTAATTTATTATGCTAGTGTTAAGTTAAGCCAAAACCTACGCATAATCCAATGCATCTTTTGCAACATCCCGTCGTTAAAAAATAATTCCGTAGCTACGGCTATGCAATGATTTTTTGTCTAGGTCTGTCACAAAATCCACGATTGCCTTAAGCGTCATTTTAGCTTTAACTTAACACTAGGTATATTTTTATATTATCTACCTATATCATCGGGTTAAATATTAAAAAATTAAAACCCAGGTGTAATAATATCTATATTATCTATAAACACTTCAGTAGTACCATCTACAGCACTTAATGATCTAACATAAATTACAACCTTATCTGTTGATGGTTCAAATGTAAATGTGTTTGTAGTAAATGTATTATTACTTGAACTACCGCTAGAAGAATTAAAATCATTTGTGATTTCAAAAAACGCATCAGCAAAATCGTTAATACCTACTTCTGTAGTTATTTCTGTGTTTAAAATAAATACTTCTGTGTTAATACCTGCTGCTTCGGAGCGTGAATCAATCGTAAATGTATATTCAACTCCAGGCTCTACTGCAACAACTTGGTACAAACGGCGACAAGGCTCATTAAGTTTAAGGCCTCTTGTTTTAGAACCATCCTGATAAGTACCATCACTTGTGGATGAAGGTTGTTCATTGGTACAATATGTTGCATCTATATAACTGTTTAAATCTGTGTTTCTCCAGAGTGGTCTGTAAGGACTATCTACTGTTGCACCAGTGTTATCAACTACGGTACTATTTGGTGTCATATCCCATCCATCCGCATTATCGCCTGTATTACTCGTAAACTCATCAAAAGTACCGTTTAAAACTATCGCTTTAAATGTAGCCTCAATACCTCCAACAGGGACCACTTTAGTAACACTTCTAGACACACCAGCATCATTTGTAGTTGTTAATGTTACATCATAACTACCATCCGAAGCATAGGTATGAATAGGATTGACCTCAGTTGAACTATTACCATCTCCAAAATCCCAACTATGTGATACAGCTAAAATTGAAGCATCGGTGAAATTTACAGTTAAAGAAGACACATCAAACGTAAAATCTGGAACTGTTGAAAGAACTAATCCTTCTATATTTTTTGTAACAGCGACTTCAACATCTAAAAAATTTGTTGCAGTTAAAGTTGCTTTAAAAGTCTCAGCAGTTTTATATGCATGTACAGGACTAAAATCAGGGTCATCTGTTGTGTCTTCAGCATTCCACACTAGAGTTTCTCCATCTCCAAAATCCCAAACTAAACTTTTGGCCCCATTAGTTAGGTTTTCAAAAGTAACTTGTGAATCTACTTTAGTAAAATTAAAATCAACAAAAATAGGGGCAACTTTTGATGACGCTTCAGCAACCAAACCATCAGAACTTGTTGTGGTTAGTGTTACTGTATATTCCCCTCCTGTGGCATACTTATAGTCTGGATTTGCTTCTGTTGATGTATTACCATCTCCAAAATCCCATAAATATGAAACTGCATCTGTTGAATAACTTCTGAACACTATTGATAAATTATCATTAGCATTTGCACTAGTAGTAAATAAAGTATTTGGTTGTATATTGTTTACATTTCCTGTTGGTGGTACAAACGCTTCGAATCCACTATCATAACATGATACAAGGCCCAAAAACATAATATAGAGTGCAAAAACACCTCTATTGAATTTTTTAAATAATTTATAATTCATAATATTAAATTTTAGAACGTTTATTGTTTAACTGTTATATCAAATGCGTCTAATCTACTCTCAACACCTGAATTGGTAATTAAAATGATAACTGTCTCATTTTCTCCTGCTTCAAATGTAATGGCATGTTTTTTGAAAACATTATCTACTCTCCCAATATTGTCATCTGTTCTAGACGCAATAATATTTGCTTCTAATCTTGCTTCTTCAAGAGTTTTAGCATTTGTAGTAACTATAGATACCGTTATATCTCCAAATGTATTTTCTTCGAAAGCACTAAAATAACTTAATACGTAAGTTGCTCCAGGAGTTACTTCAATTTCTTGATAGCCTACCCTAGAACCATCTGCAGGGAATTTTGCTGCTTGTACTCCTTCTGGCAAGTCATTTCCTTCACCTCTTCCATTACTATCGGTATTAATCTGAAATACAGTACCCCAATCTTTACTACTGGGAGCTCTCCAAGAATCTCTACCATCTCCAGTTCCATCAAACAAACTATTATCTTCAAAACCTGGCTCTCCAATTTCTGGGAGCGGAATTGTTGGTATGGCTTGGTTAACTGTAATTAATTTTTCAGTATAAGCTGATTTACCAAGGTTATCGGTTACTGTTAAACCAACAGTATATTCACCTGGACCAGGAAAAGAAAAGATTAGTTCTCTATCTTGTAATGTTGCAGGTGCTAACATAGCAATTTGACTTTCTAAATTAGCAATATTTTGTAATGTTTCATCTGATAGTGCTGCTTGAGCTGCTGCTAATTGAACTTGAAAGTCAATAACTTGGGCTTCTAACACAGCTTTCTTACTTGGATTAGTTTCACAAGGTATTTTAAATTCAAGTTTAGCTATTTCTTTTTCTATTGCTATAACCGTAGCTCTTTCTGCTTCGATTGATTGCTCTAGTATAGGTAAATCTTTATTAATTAGAGTTACGCCTTCAGAAGGACTAACTACCCATTCATAAAAGATACCGTTTACTCCTAAATTTGAGCCTGCCTGAAAATAATAATCATACTTAGCCCATAATTCTTCCTTATTACAGTTAAATTCTGAAGATGTTATGTCAGTTGAACTATAAAAGGGTGTTGGCCCTGTAATATCTTCCAAATCACCTACGTTAGCTAAATCATCGCTAAGACATGCCGTTAAAGAGACGAATGTTCCCAGAACTATGTATTTTAAATTAAACAAATATTTTTTCATAATTATAAGATTTTTAGTAGCCATCATTTTGATCGTAAAAATTAGGTAAATTGTCTATTTCTCTTTGTGGAAAGGGAAGATATTTCTTTTCATTTGTATAAAACAAACTGTTTGCTCTAGAAAAATCTGTTAAAACATTATCAGCTTCACCAAATCTTATTAAATCATACAAACGTTGGTTTTCGTAAACAAATTCAACTCTTCTCTCCGCCAATAATTCTTCTTTAGTTAAATTAACCACTTCTTCAAGCCCAGCTCTTAAACGCACTTTATTGAAAGCATCTAAAGCTCTAGAATCAGTAGTACTATCAGCACCCGCTAAAATGGCTTCTGCATATAATAACAATACATCTGCATATCTTAAAACAACCCAGTCATTATCTCCAATTTCACCATTTGTTGGGAATTTTGTATTAAAGACATCAATAGTATTATTAGAAAGAAAAGCACCATAATCAAGGGGATTTAATGTCGCATAAAAACGTACTGGTTGTAACTCTGGGGTCATAACCTCTAAGAAACCAAGTGTAGCAATATTCACGCCGTTAGAAGGCCCTTGTAATGTCATGGCAAAACTATGTGATTCTGAGTCCGTCTCTATTTGATCATTTAAGCCACTATCACTAGTTGTATAATTATCACTACTAACTAGATCATAAGCAATAGAAAAGATCACTTCTTTATTGATTTCCATACCTGGATTATTTGACCAAGAACCATCAGGGGCCCCATCGTCACCAAGGGTTCCAGAAAATTCATTACCTAATACGTTTCCATAATTAAGCATTAATTGATAAAAATATTCTGCATCTGTAATACCAGCGGCTCTTTCAGTAAATAGCAAATCATAATCATAAGACTCATTATTCTCTACAACAGAGGCTAATAAAAGTTCTGCTTCACCGTAATTTGGATTAGGCTGGCTTAAATATGCTTTTGCAGCCAAACAAATAGCAGCACCTTTAGAGGGACGATATCTATTTTGTACGCCACCGTCTAAATAAGCAATTGAAGTTTTGAAATCGTTAATGATTTTCGTATAAACTTCCGCTTCTGGTAACTGAGGGTAATCAAAAGCCTCATCTTTAGTTACATCTAGAACTTTATCTATAAAAGGAACATTTTGATATGCTCTTACCAAATTAAGATGACATAAAGCTCTCATAAAATACGCTTCACCAACCGTATATTGTTGGCTTTCAGGAGCTAAAAAACGATTAACTATAACAGTATTTGCGTGTTTAATGGTAGCCATATTATTAGAATAATATGTGGCTACATCTCCATTATTTGGATCTACATTATAAGCAGCAATTGCTGGAAAATTTCCATTTTCTGAATTAGCCCTTACATTATCAGATCTTAATTCAATTAGCAAAAACTCATTTGCTGGAACCTTTTGATAAGCATCTAAAATCCCATTTGCTAATAATTCAAATCCATTGTTTGTTTGTAGTAACTCTTCTACTGAAAGTGCTGTAGGGTTACTAAGGTCTAGTTCTTCTTCACAACTTGTAAATAAAGCCACTAACGAAAAACAAATTATTATATTTTTATATATATTTTTCATAACTAATTAAAATTGAAAGTTAATCCCCATTGAAATTGTTCTAGCCACAGGGCCATCTCCTCTTTGATACCCTGCCGTTAGTGCTGTATTAGCATTTTCTGACGTTTGGCCAGCCGCTTCTGGGTTAAATCCTTCATAACCTTTAGCGGTAAAGAAAAGCAAATTCTCGCCTGAGAAATACAACCTTATATTTTGCACATTAATTTTTGAGGTCAAAGATTCTGGCAATGTATAACCTAGAGTTATATTTCTTAAAGCTACAAAAGAAGCATCTTGAATATGGTCGTCTGTAAATCTTCTATGAACCGTTAAATCTCTATCAGGAAAACTAGCAATTTCATTTACAGCTGATTCACTAGCAAAATACAGCTGATCTAAATCTGCAACTCTTACTTCGCCACCATGAGATCCTTGTAATTGGAATGAAGCATCAAAATTATATAGGTTAAAATCTGAATTAAAGCCCCAGGTAAAATCCGGATATGGGCTACCTAACTCCGTTCTATCTTCGCCATCAATAATACCATCATTATTCAAATCTTTGACGTAAACATCAGCATAATCATTATTAAACCTATTAAATGGATTATCTACCCACTCCAGTGGAATCTCTTTATCATAAACCCAACCGTAAAAAGAAGTTATTGGCTGACCTACTCTTGCTATAAATTCTGTAGGTCTAGTATCCTGATCAATTCTAGAGATGATTTGTTCATTTTTACCTAAACTTTGCACTGTATTTCTATTTAAAGAAAACTGTCCTGATGCACGCCAACTAAATTTTTCGCTACTAATTAGTCTGGAACTTAATTCTATCTCAACACCTTCATTTTTAACCTCTCCAAGGTTTTGCAACCAATTATCTGCACCATAAGTACCAGGTATTGGAGCAAAAAGAATTAAATCTTCACTTGTTCTTGTATAGTAATCTAATGACAGACTCATAAACCCTCTACCAAAAGTAACATCTATACCAGGGTTAAACTCTACTAGTCTTTCCCAACCTAAATCTTGATTTGCTAGAGTTGTTCCCTTAACTCCAGGATCTCCATTATAACCAACTGAACTATAGGTCTCTTGGAATCTATAAAGCGATTCATATATGTTATTAGATATTTCATTAGAACCTGAAATACCGTAACTGGCTCTTAATTTTAAAAAGGTTATGAAATCACTATTTGATAAGAAATCTTCGCTTGACATAATCCAACCAACAGAAGCTGCTGGAAAGAATCCAAATCTATTATTTGACCCAAATCTGGTACTACCATCAGAACGAGCTGATAATTGCACTAGGTATTTTTCATTATAATTATAATCTATTCTTCCAAAATAGGATACTAACTTTTCGGTTCCATTGTCTGTATAAGTAGTTCCTCCATCTGCAAGGGCTATATTATTGGTGAAATCATTGGTATAACCTACGGCCTCTGACTCTTGTCTGTAAACATCCCATCGTGTATACTCAAATCCAAGTACTGAGTTAAAACTATGTTTCCCAAAATCTCTTTTATATTTAAGGAGTGATTCAAATGCGTATTGGTTTAATTCGTCTCTTCTTTCTAATCTATAAGACTCCTGATCTCTGTTTTCTTGTCCAAATAAATAATCAGCCTCATTAGTTTTATTCTCTCTATAAACACCATATATTGTTTGTCTAAAATTAAGACCTTTCGCTAATTTAAAATCAATATAAGTTGATGCATTTAAATTGAACTGCTTCTTTGTTCTAGATCTTTCTCTAAAAAATACTAGAGGGTGAACATTTTTAGTAAGCGACAACGTTAATCCACCTGATGTAAGCCCACTAATTATAGGAAGCCCCGTAGCTGGGTCTCTCCTAATAGACCTAGGATTATCAGGATCTTGTGTAAAAGTATGATCAAAAGCTCTTGAGAAACCATAACTCCCTACGCCCAGATTTTCAAATAATTTTCCTGCATCAGTTGAAACACCTATATCTGTAGAAAATGGAGTTACATACTTTAAATGCTCTTCGTTTAGGAATAATGGGTCATACCCATATTGTCTTAATGGATCTGTAAATCTTGCTGGCAATCTATCCTGGTCATTGTAATTAACCCGTAAACTTGCACCAAACTTAATTTTCTCGTTTTTTGATTTACTATCAACTTTTATTCTTGCATTATATTTCTTAAAGTTATCCTTTACTGCAATACCACCATCTTCTAGATAACCTAAAGATGCTGTATAACTTGTTAAATCAGATCCTCCTCTAGCCGCAAAAGAGTGACTTGTTATTGTTCCTCCAGGAAAAATTTCATCTTGTAAGTTTTTTTCACCATCACCTAACGAAGCTATAAATTCCATAGCCTCAAGCTCTGCATAAGCAACATCATATCTACCCGTAATCCTATCAAAGTTTGGACTACTTGTTGGTATTGCGTTAACAGCACCCTGTAACCCATTTAATCTTGATCTTTCTTGAGCTATTGACGTATTAAAGTTATCGTTATTAGTAGCATATTTATACCCAGTGAACGTATTGTATGAGAATTGCGTTTTACCAGCAACACCTTTCTTAAGTGTCACTAAAATTACACCATTTGCACCACGAGAACCATATATTGCTACAGAAGAAGCATCCTTCAAAACACTCATGGACTCAATGTTGTTATTATCAATAGAAGCTAAAATATCAGCATCAGTACCTAAAACAATCCCATCAACAACAATTAAAGGCGAAGACGACCCTGTAATTGACCCAGGCCCCCTCATTGTAATTTTAGGGTCACCACCTGCCTCTGATGATACGACTTGAATTCTTAGTCCTGCAACTTTTCCTTGAAGCGCATCTTCTACACGAGATACCGAACGGTCCTCAAGATCTTTACCAGAAACTTTGGTTAATGCACTAGTTATATTTTTTTCTTTTTGATCTCCATACCCAATAACAACAACTTCGTCTAACAGATTTAAATCTTCTACAAGTAATATATTAATTGTTGCTTGGTCGCCTACAATTACCGTTTGAGATTTAAATCCAATATAAGAAAACTGCAATACATCGCCCTTATTTACTTGTATTTGATAGTTTCCATCAAAATCTGTTGTCGTTCCCCGTGATGTATTTAACACTATAACATTAACACCCGGAATTGGTATGTTATCTGTTGCAGAAGCCACAGTACCCTTTATAGTACTATTCTGTGCAAATAAGATACTATTGAATATCAATACTGCCATTAAAGTTAACTTCGTTTTTAAATTCATAATTGATTTTTTTATGTTTAAAGTGTCATATTGTTTCAGTAATTTTTATACCGAGTAATTAAATTTCTTTAACTAAAATTTCACTTTATTAAAAACAATAGTTCTGATAAATTGCCTATTTTTGCAGAATACATGTTTTTATTAAAGTAAAGACGTGTTTTAAGTTTTTACTTCCCTCCTAAAAGAAGTAAATGATTATAAAAAGGATAGGCGTGCACCTGTCCTTTTTTTTTGTGCTATTTTTTCATGCTGGCGTTAAGTTTTGTGAAGTGTTGGACATTGAGTTTAGTTGTTGTTTTACTGGAAAACCAAATTGGTTTACCAGATTGGTTTTCCAAATATATGCTAAATTCTTGTTAAAACAAATTAATTTTTAATTTTAACATATTTATTCCATGAAATCTTCCCGGATGGGACTAAAAACGTCAATTAATTTACCTGCTTTTCTACAAATTGCACCATGCATCACATGTGGTGGAATATAAAAAGCGTCGCCAGCTTTCATCATTTTGGTTTCATTACCTATAGTTAGCTCAAATTCGCCACTAACCACATAAGTTACTTGCGAATGGTAATGCTCGTGCATGGGACCGACGCCTCCTTCTGCAAAATTGACATCCACTAGCATGATCTTATCATCATAACCCATTATTTTTCTTTGAACACCTTCCCCAACGGTTTCCCATTGAATTTCATCTCCCATTAAAAATTCTGTACTTGATCCAAATGTTTTCATTGTGATATATTTTTATTGTTTATTATTTATAATTTTTTTGACACGGATTACACAGATTTTCACGAATTGCCTTACTAAACAACTTATTAACTCTATAACCTAATAATTCATTTTTTCCTTTTTTCTCTTCTCTCTCTAGTTTCTCACTCAAAAGCATAAGCTCCTCGCCAACTGTATGTTTTCCCATTAACTTGTAACGTGTGTTCCTTTTCTTTTGAATTATCTTTATTGGATAAAATGAAGATTTTAGTAATTCCATCCTTATATACAATACTAATTGCTGTATATAAATCATCATCAAACAGAACTTCTATTTTTTTGATATTGCTATAAGCATTTACAGCAAATTCTGAAATTGGGCTATACGTGCCATGAGATTCAATGATTGAAATGAACAACGCATCTTTTGTGTTTTTCTTTCGAATTATAAAGGTTGGCTCTCGTCTCAAATTAAATTCTGGGTCGTTGGCGCCAATTCTTGCCAATATGAGTTCATCATTAGCAGACGTTATTGCCGTAAGCGTGTAAAACTTGTTATTTAACAACCAATTCAAAGTTACATTTTCTCCTTTTGAAATTCCAGACCCTTCTTTATATAAATGCTGGTACCCGTATTTAGTGCCCAAAGCCGATAAGGTTTTAGGCGTGTCATATTTAAAGTTTGTTTGTAAAAATTGCCCCAAATAATAACATGGTAAATCGTATTGGTTTGATGTGTTTGATTTAACTTTCATTATATCCAAAACATAGGGTTTCGCATAACTGGAATCCTTGATCAAAGCCATGGTTCTATGGAGTTCGGTGCCAGGATATGCATTCCTTTCTATGGCACTTACCACTTGAAGAGTGCTGTTTTCTGCATTGAAAATATATTTTTCAGAATGGTGCTTACTTCCCATCTCGTATTTACCATTAAAATGAGAGGTTTCGTTTTGCACCAAAGTGTTATGTGCAATAGTTTGTTTGGCCCACGTGGTGTTTTCCTTTAAATAGTTGCCGCCGCCCTTTTGCTCGATGTTTACAAAACGCGCCAATCCGTAATCTTGAATGACCTCATCGCCATCCTCATAAAGTGA
>TARA_R110002049_G_scaffold251627_2_pt1 | contig 11642 bp, 12 predicted proteins | sample TARA_R110002049 | Tara Oceans TARA_R110002049 (sample SAMEA4396941) | marine metagenome | biome: Polar Biome; feature: [SRF] surface water layer (ENVO:00010504); material: water (ENVO:00002006), including particulate matter (ENVO:01000060) such as... | depth 5 m
ATGCCCCACCGGCATTCGCATGTATACAAATAAATAAGTCTGCTTTGTTTCTATTTGCAATCTTTGCGCGTTCATACAATTCTATAAAAACATCTGTCTTTCGAGTATAAATGACCTTTAAATTAGGAAAACTTTGCTCTAAATAATTTCCTAACTTCATAGATATAGCCAATGCTACATCTTTCTCTCGACCTGTAGAGCCCAAACAACCTACATCCTTGCCTCCATGCCCTGCATCTATTACAACTGTTTTGATCCCTCCAAAAAAGTTATCATCTGCATCTTGAGCTACTAATAACTGAAAATTTAATAGAAGAATACTTAAAAGGGTAAAAATGCGTTTTGATTTCATTGTCAAAATCTGAAATTGATTTAATTTAATTAGCTTTGATGCCTCATTATAGAGCATTAGTCTATCAACAAAAATAGTATTATTACCTTGTTATCTAGGGCTTATTTCCGACAGTTTTTCATCTACTTAATGTTGATAACTCCGTTTATTTTTAGCAATGATCTATTTGCTGAAAATAGCCTAGTTTCTGCACATTACTCATCATTTAGTGCGATAGACTCAACCGTCTCTAGCAAAGTTGATACCACAATATCTAAAGATGCTGTAGAAACGAAAACGCAGTACAAAGCCAAAGATTCTATGCGAGTAGACTTGATGACTCAAAAAATTTATTTATTTGGCTCAGCAGAAGTTTACTATGGTAATATTAGCTTAAAGGCGGATACAATTATAGTTGACCTTAATAAGGACTTAGTTTTTGCAAAAGGAGGAAAAGACTCTACAGGCAAAGCAATTGGAATTCCTGAATTTACTGAGAATGGTTCTTCTTATAGTGCTTCCGAAATGACCTATAATTTTAAAACTAAAAAAGGTACCATATCAGAAGTAACTACTCAAGAAGGCGAAGGATATGTTAAAGGGGATAAGGTTAAGAAAACGGCAACTGATGTCCTTTACATTAAGGATGGATACTACACCACTTGTAATCTAGACCATCCGCATTATTCATTGGCAACTTCTAAATTAAAAGTAATTCCAAATAATAAGATAGTAACTGGTCCTACAGTTTTGAAGGTTGGTGGTGTTCCGACACCTTTAGGCTTGCCATTCGGATTATTTCCAAATAAAAAAGGTAGATCTTCGGGAATTTTGATACCTGCATATGGAGATTCTCCTCGATTAGGTTTTTTCTTAAAAGATGGAGGGTATTACTTTTCAGTTGGGGAGAGAATGGACCTAAAAGTAACGGGTGACATCTATTCAAAGGGGAGTTTTTCAGGTAGAGTTGAATCAAATTACAAAAAAAGGTACTCTCATACTGGTAACCTATCACTCTCCTACTCCTCTATAAGAGATGGATATAGAGAGTTTCCTTCATTCACAGAAAGTAACGAATTTTGGGTGAACTGGAGACATACTCAAGATCCAAAAGCTCGCCCAAATAGTAATTTTTCAGCAAGCGTTCAAGCAGGAACGAGTACCAACTTTACTAACAACTTAAACAGTGCCCCACAAAATTACCTTTCTAATAATTTTCAGTCATCTATAACCTACAGTAAACTGTTTCCTAATTCACCATTCTCGATGAATATAGGAGCCAGCCATAGCCAAAACACACAAACACGCCAAGTTTCTGTTTCTGCTCCTAGTGTGGGGCTTAATATGTCTCGTATATTTCCTTTTAAAGGTAATAGCACCAAAAATAATATTGGAAGAAACATTGGATTATCCTATTCAGGTAATTTTAAAAACACGCTGAACGTTGCTGATTCTAACATATCAATCAATCAATTGGATAATATTATTTCTAATGAAATGAGAAATGGAGTACAACACAGTATTCCTATAAGTACTTCAGCTAAAATTGGTAAATACATTACCTTACAACCAACTCTCAGGTATAATGAATTATGGTATTTTAAAACTATAAATAAGGAATTTAATACCGACAATGGAATAACTGATGCTGATGATAATATTATTCCCTCACTAGATAAGGACACAATAAGTGGATTTAGTAGTGCAAGAAATCTCCAATTTTCAGCCACATTAAGTACCAAAATATATGGTATGGCTCAATTTAAAAAGGGAAAAGTTAAAGCAATTAGACATGTAATAACACCACAAGTTTCGTATAGCTTTACACCTGAAGTTCGAGATGGATTAAAATCATATACTGATACTACAGGAAAACGAGTTGAATACTCTATTTATGAGGATGGGATATTTGGACGACCGAATACAAATAGAAGCAATCGACTTAATTTTAACATCTTAAATGTTGTTGAAATGAAAGCCCTAGCAAAAAGTGATACAGGGATGGCTGTCAAAAAAATTAAATTAATCGATAACCTAGGACTTAATACAGGAATTGATTTTGAAAGAGATTCTTTAAAATGGGATGCTATTCGACTAACAGGACGAACTCGAATAAGCGAATTGTTAAATATTACGTTTAACGGAACCTTTGATCCATATGCAATAGAAAAAGAACAGGGCAACAGGATTAATGAACTCAACTATAACCAAAATGGTAAACTTGCTCGATTTACTAACGGAAACATAGCATTTCAAATGCAGTTTAGAGGCGGCAACAAAGGCAAGAAAAAGAGTGATAAGGTGTCTGAAGATGACCTAGATTACATCAATAGTAATTTGGATCAATACATCGACTTTAATGTTCCTTGGGCTTTTGGTGTTTCTTATGTAATTAATTATAATAAGCCAAGACTAGAAGAAACGATTACACAGACGCTAAACTTCAATGGGGAATTAAAAATTACTGATAAGTGGAAAGTTGACTTTAACTCCGGTTATGATTTTGAACGAAAAGACATTACTTATACCAATGTAAACATATACAGAGACCTCCACTGCTGGGAAATGAGTTTCAATTGGATCCCGTTAGGTTTCCAAAAAAGCTATAATGTTACCATTAATGTAAAAGCTTCTGTTTTGCAAGACTTAAAATTAAATAGAAGAAGAAACTATTACGATTTAATAAATTAACTATGAAACGAATTATTAATTCTACAAATGCACCTGCTCCAATTGGTCCATACAACCAAGCTGTACTAGTTGAAAATACCCTTTATATTTCTGGCCAAATTGCACTTGATGCCAACACAGGCGAACTAGAGATGAGTGATATAAAAGTAGAAACGAAGAAGGTGATGGATAATTTAGGTGCCATCTTGAATGAAGTAGGAGCTGATTATTCTAACATTGTAAAGTGCAGTATTTTTGTTTCAGACATGAATAATTTTAATGCAATCAACGAAGTATACGCCAACTATTTTTCAGAAAATTTCCCTGCAAGAGAAACAGTAGAAGTTTCTTGTCTTCCTAAAAAAGTAAATGTTGAAATCTCTGCAATTGCTGTTTTATAATGAAAAAAAGTTTATTTGCTACCGCTTACTTTGCTCCTGCCATTCAGTATTCCGAATACCTAAAAGCAGATAAAATTTATACAGAAATACACGAACACTTTCCAAAGCAGACTTACCGTAACAGAACCTATATTATGACTGCTAATGGTATATTTGCATTGTCAATTCCATTGGCAGGAAGAAAAAACCACTCTTTGACTAAGGATATTAAAATTTCTCAAGCAGAAGATTGGCAAAAATTACATTGGAAAACAATTGAAAACGCTTACCAACGATCTCCCTTCTTTGAATACTATGACTCAAAGGTTGCAGAATTATATACAAAATCTAAGCACACTTACCTAATAGACTTCAACAATGAAGCTGAGTCGATTATTTCGGAAATCTTGAAAGTTGAGTTAAGTAAAGAAAACACTAAAACTTTTGTTCCTGAGAATGATGAAAGTTATCGAGATTTGAGACTTATCACTCCCAAAAATAGAGAATTGCCTGAATTGATTACAGAAAATAGCTACTTACAAGTATTTGCAGATAAATACCCTTTTGAGCCCAATCTTAGTATTCTTGACGTCATTTTTAATTTAGGCCCAGAAAGTGTTAGTCATTTAAAACAAATGGACATCTTGATCTAACGTAAGCGATCAGCCGCTTTTATTAATTTCTCATCCTTTGAAATTGCCCTTACCGCTAAAAATAAAAATACAAACGGAAATAAGGCTAACCAAGTTCCTGAAGAATATACTACTTCCACTGCATCCGCAACTAACTCATCTGAAGCAGACAATTGTGCACCTACTTGATCAACAAAGTAAAAAATAGAAGCAACAAATGCTGTTTGAAAAAACAAAGCTAATTGGGCAATTTTTATTTGAATAGAACGCTTCTTGTAAAGAAAGATAGCGAACAAACTAATCAATATCGTTGAAATAACTAAACCAGGAATAAGCCAATTTGAATAAAGATACTCTCCAGTACTACGGTCTATTAAACCCATCATTGTGAAATCATTTGGCAAACTATTATAACTAATAGTAGCTAAGGAGAAATTAAAAATAGATGCATTGATTGCAATAGCAACCAGTAAAAAAATGGTTTGAATTCGCTGTATCATTCAACAAAAATAATCGATTTTGTTTGCTGAACGAAATATTCGAAGAAAATATATTCCCTTATATTAATAAAGTGGGGTAATTTAACAAAAGATAAAAAAGTAGATTTGTTTCCTGAGTAAAGAAATATACAAACAATGAACTCAAAAGACGAATTTAAACACTTTTGCGACCGAAACCAGACAACCCTTTTTGGTTCATTTTGGTGGTGGGAGAATGTAGTGAAAGATAGTTGGGATGTTCTACTCTATAAAAAAGGTGAAGAAGTTTTAGCTTGTTTGCCGTATCATTATAAGTATAAAGCAGGTTTAAAAGCTATTATACCTCCCATGCTTACACCTTATCAAAGTATATCTTACGCTTTGCCAGCTGACGGAAAAGTAGACAAGCAAATTTCCTTTGTAAGAAAAGCTCAGGAATATCTTATTGACCAAGTCCCAAAAAATAGTCTATTCTTAAGACAATTTAATTGTACTGAGCAATACCTCCTGCCTTTTTATTGGAACGACTATGAGTTAAAGGTTAGATATACCTATCTACTAAATACTTCCATATCTGAAAATGACCTTTTCAATAATTTAAAAGACTCATTGAGAAGAGAAATTAAAAAGGCAAAAGCAGTAGGAGTGCTTTCAAAAGCAAATACTATTGACACATTGTATGAATTGAAACAACAGAATTCTGATAAATACAATGAACCATTAAGTTATTCTAAGGAATATTTAGATCGCATCGGTCAATTAATAAAAATAAAGCAAGCATCTATTCAGGAAGTTAAAATAGAAAATACAGTAATCGCATCTCTTTTAGTCTGCTGGGATCATCAGCAAGTTTATTATACTTGTGGCGCAGTAGCTCCAGACTTCAGAAACTCGGGCGCATTGAGTTGGCTTTTATGGGAAGCTATTTTACTTGCTAAAAGTCTTAACCTAACTTTTAATTTTGAAGGAAGTATGATAAAGCAAATTGAACGCTACTTTGCAAGCTTCGGTGGCACTCCTACTCCGTTTTTTGAAGTAAAAAGAGTCAATTCAAAACTGCTAAAACCCCTTTTAAATAAAATTTAAATCAAATAGACAACTTTACATAAATATAATCGTCTAATACTAAAATGAAAACTATGAAGAAAATAATCACTTTAGCATTTATTGCCTGTTCATTTGCATTTTATTCATGTGAAGACATAGTAGATGAATTAGATAAATTTACCGAATTTGAATTAGCCTTTACAGAGGAATTTACCTACCCAGCTGCCCCATTATTTGCCGATTCAATTCGTTTCGATGGGCCACCAACATCCACCAACTCTGATTCCACCTTTAAAACAAACAACACCCAAAGAGAATTGGTAGAAAAAGTAGAGGTAAAAAATCTAGATTTAGTTATTACTGCTCCTGACTCTGGTAATTTTCAATTCATGGATTATATCCGGGTATTTATCATGGCTGATTTAAATGGTGATGGTTTTATTACTGATGAAACAGAAAGAATTGAGGTAGCGAATAAATTGGTGATTCCTTCAACTATTGGAAAAGAATTAATCTTAGATCCCATACCTGGTGATTTTAAACTATTCGTTTTTAGCGAGGAGATTAGTTTGAGTCTTCAATATGGAACAAACAAACCAACAACATTCCCCTTAGATATTGATGTGAATGTAGAGTTTACGGTCAATGCTAAAGTTTTAGGGGTTTAGTTTCTATTTAACTTTAAGCCAATTAATAAAAAAACCAAACTCATGAGTTTGGTTTTTTTATGCCGTATTTTCACAATTAAACTAGTTGGGAAATATCATCCACTCCAAAAGGCCGTTCTGCAATAAATCCTTCTGCATAATCTACATTTATATATCGACCAAAATTTGTCCATCTACCTTTAATATGATGTATAAAATTTTCAGATGAAATAGGTGATTCAGGCTCATCTGAATTTGGATCATAAAATTGAGATGAAAACGCCATTATCGCCTCTAGTTTTTGGTCGACAAAAGGAGAAATGTCCACAACAAAATGTGGCTCTAAGTAATTATCTTGTATGTAATTATAAATTGATTTAGGCCTCCAAGCATCTTGAACTTTTCCATCTATCTTCGTTTCTACTTTTCTTAAACCAGCGTAAAAACAAGCATCAGAAACTAACTTTGAAGCTCGTCCATGATCTGGATGGCGATCAGAAGGTGCATTCGAAAGGATTACATCCGGCTGATACTTTCTTAGAACTTCAATAATTTTTCGTTGATGAGCTTCGTCATTGGTAAAAAAACCATCAGCCATACCTACATTCTCTCGAACATGTATTCCCTGTATCTTAGCAGAGTTCACTGCCTCTACTAGTCGCAACTCTCCACTCCCTCTTGTGCCAAGTTCGCCTTTAGTTAAGTCTAAAATACCAACTTTTTTACCTTGAGCTATCGCTCTTAAAAGTGTACCTGTTGCACTAAGTTCGACATCATCAGGATGTACGCCAATAGCGAGTATATCTAATTTCATTTCTATTTCCCCTCTATCCAATTAATAATGGTTTCTGATGCAGGACTCTCTTGCGGATTGACCATACCTACATAATTTCCATTTTCATCAATCATAAATTTTTGAAAATTCCATGATACCGGCGCATCCTCTACTCCATTTTCAGATTTATTTGTTAGCCACTTATATAGCGGGTGTATGTCAGAACCTTTCACAGATATTTTAGACATCATCTGAAAAGAAACACCATAATTTTTAGAGCAAAATGTGTTGATTTCCTCATTAGTGCCAGGCTCTTGAGCACCAAAGTTATTCGCCGGGAACCCTATGATGGTAAATTCGTCTCCTCCATATTGTTTATAAACCTCTTCTAGTGTTTCATACTGCGGTGTCAAACCACACTTTGAAGCCGTATTTACTACTAATACCTTCTTTCCCTTCAAAGATGAAAGATCAAATTCTTGTTCGCTAATATCATTTACTTTAAAATCGTAAAAATTCATTTTTTGTGCTGTTAAAAAGTGAGCTGAAGCCAAAAACATCAGCATAATTAAAGTTATTTTTTTCATTTTGTAGTTGTTTTTAAACCAACATAAATAAGCTGTAAAGGTTTAGGCAAAGATAAACCAATTGAATAAATTTGCTAACTGAAATTTAAGACGAGCGTGAAACACATTATATCACTTATCCAAAAAGACTTTTTAATGGAGTATCGCCAACGATATGCTATTAATGGAATTTTACTGTATGTTATATCCACCATTTTTGTTGCTTATCTTATTTTTAATATTCTGGAAGATACCAAAGTATGGAATGCGTTATTTTGGATTATTTTACTCTTTTCAGCAACAAATGCTACCTCCAAAAGCTTCCAACACGAGTCTGATAGTCGTTTTTTGTATATATATACTTTAATTTCTCCTCACTCCTTAATAATTGCGAAAACAATTTACAATATGCTATTAATTGTTTTCGTAGGATTGGTACACCTTACCTTTTTTAGTTTATTAATAGGCAATCCAATCGAAAATCTTTCCTTATTTACCTCAGGACTAGTTTTAGGAAGTATGGGTATTGCTAGCATTTTAACCTTTATATCCGCGATAGCTGCAAAAACAAATAATAACACGACATTAATGGCTGTTTTAAGCTTTCCCATTATGCTTCCTCTATTGTTAACAGTTATTAAGGTTTCTACGCTGGCAGGTGTTGGGTTTGGTTTTGAGGAAGGTGGAATATATTTAATCGTTTTAGGGCTGATTAATGTGGTCATTATCACATTGGCATATATATTATTTCCGTACCTTTGGAGAGCTTAAAAAAAGCCTTATTCCAGTGCTCTAAAAGCCAATAATAGATATGAAAAATTGGTGGAAAATACTCGCATTTTTGCTCCTTCTCTTTACCGTGATTGGCGGTTTCCTAATTGAAGTTCCCAGACAAGTTATCCTTTACGAAACCATTAGAAATTTGTATTTCCACGTTCCAATGTGGTTTTCCATGATTTTTCTGTTTTTACTTTCTGTTATATACAGCATCAAGCATTTATCCTCATCTAATATGGGACATGATTTAATTGCAAAACAGATGGTAAATACCGGTATCGTTTTTGGATTATTAGGATTATTAACAGGAAGTATTTGGGCAAAATTTACCTGGGGAGCTTATTGGACTAATGATATAAAACTGAATGGTTCTGCAATTACTATGTTAGTTTATTTTGCTTACTTAATTTTAAGAAGCTCTATGGACGAAGAACAGAAGCGAGGAAGAATCGCTGCAGTTTATAACATTTTTGCCTTTGTTATGTTAATTGTATTTATTGGTGTTTTGCCACGGATGTATGATTCATTGCATCCAGGGAATGGAGGAAACCCAGCTTTTGATTCTTATGATTTAGATAGTAATATGCGATTAGTTTTTTATCCAGCTGTAGCAGGATGGATACTTTTATCTCTTTGGATCGCCAATTTGAATATCAGAATTAATAAATTGAAAGATAAAATAGAAGAATGAAAAATATATTAGCAATCATATTCATCCTATTTGTAAAAATTATTACAGCACAGGAATCTGTAGAAATGGCAGATAGAATGAGGGCAGACGGTAAAATATATGTGGTAGTGGCAGTTGTATCGACCATATTAATTGGCCTTTTTATTTACCTCTTGACTATTGATAGAAAATTGAATAAGCTAGAAAAAAATAATTGATATGAAAAAGATCCATATTGTAGGAATTATCATTGTAGCAGTGTCTATTGGTGTTATTATGAGCACGCTTGCAGATGCAGCAACTTATGCTCAATTCTCAGTAGTAGAAAATTACCCAGATAAGGAATTTCAAGTGGTCGGTAAACTTGCTGAAAACAGCGATATTACTTATGACCCTAAAGTAGATGTTGATTTATTTACCTTTAATATGGTAGATAATGAAGGTGTAGAAAAGAAAGTTTATTTTCATGGAGCCAAGCCACAAGATTTTGAACGATCAGAACAGGTGGTAGTTACCGGAAAAATGAAAGAAGGTCAATTTCATGCAGATAAAATTCTGATGAAATGCCCATCTAAATACAACAATGGAAATACAGAAGGTTTTACAGAAATAGAGGCGAATACATAAGGAAACAGATATGGAGATAAGTTACGTTGGGGAAAACCTCATTTCAGGACAATTTGGGAATATATTTATCATTTTATCATTCGTTTGTTCCGGCTTAGCGGCTTTCGCTTACTTCAAAGCGATCAACTCCCCTGAATTAGAAGCGGCCAGTTGGAAAAAAATGGCTCGTACCTTTTTCTACATTCATGTTGGAAGTATTGTCGGAATAGTTAGTATTTTATTCTACCTACTTTTCAATCACCATTTCGAGTATTATTATGTTTGGAGACATTCCTCTACTGATTTAGCTATGCGCTACATTTTCTCCTGCTTTTGGGAAGGTCAGGAAGGAAGCTTTTTGCTTTGGTCTTTATGGCACGGTATTTTAGGAATAATCCTTTTGAACACAGCTAAAAAGTGGGAAGCAGGAACCATGTCAGTTTTATCCCTTGTACAACTGCTTTTAGGAAGCATGCTTCTAGGGGTATATGTTTTTGATATACAAATTGGAAGCAATCCATTTGTTCTTTTAAGAGAACATCCAGATATGCTTAATTTACCTTTTGTTCAGAATCCTGAATACTTAAACTTTGTTGAAGGAACAGGGTTAAATCCTCTGCTTCAAAACTATTGGATGACGATTCATCCACCAATCGTATTTTTAGGATTTGCACTCACACTCATTCCATTTACATTTGCTATAACTAGTTTATACACCAAAGATTATACTTCTTGGTTAAAGCCAGCCATACCGTGGACATTCTTCGGAATAGCTGTATTAGGATTAGGTGTATTAATGGGTGGCGCCTGGGCCTATGAAGCTTTGAGTTTTGGTGGTTTTTGGGCTTGGGATCCTGTGGAGAATTCATCTTTAGTGCCATGGTTGATTTTAGTAGGTGCTGGACACTTAATGTTAATTAATAAAGTAAAGCCAAACTCTATGTTTAGCACTTACTTATTCTCCATTCTCTCATTCTTATTAGTCATGTATTCTTCCTACTTAACCAAGAGTGGGATTTTGGGAGAAACATCTGTGCATTCATTTGCAGATGGACTACCAGGTCAGTTAATATTCATTCTATTACTGTTGGTAATCGGAGCATTCATTTTATTAGGAATTAGATTTAAAAATTTACCTAAACAACAAAAAGAAGAAGAGTTGTGGTCAAGAGAGTTTTGGATGTTTTTAGGAGCCTTAGTTTTGTTAATCTCTTGTTTCCAGATAACATTCTCTACAAGTATTCCTGTTATTAATGCTATTTTCGGAACAGAAATGGCACCTCCTACAGATGCAAATGAACATTATAATTCATGGCAATTACCGTTAGCAACATTAATAGCCATTTTTATAGGAATAGGTCATTACCTAAAGTATAAGAAAACAGATAGTAAGAAGTTTTTTAAAGACACTGCTGTTTCTGCACTTATCTCACTGGTAATAGCAATAGCGGTAGCTACTACATTACAGTTCCAGCATTATTATCATGGATTATTAATGTTTGCTGCTACCTACGCTGTGGTGGCTAATGCTGATTACTGGTTTAGAATTTTAAAAGGAAGTATTAAAAAATCAGGTGCAGCAATCGCTCATATTGGGTTTGGACTCTTGTTGATAGGAGCGTTAATCTCAGCAGGTACAAAAGAAATTATTTCTCGCAATAACTCAGGAATCGAAATAAAGATGAATGAGAATGAGAACGCCAACAAAGAAAATATCATGCTAATCAAAGGTGATACTGTTTTGATGGGTAATCATTTTATAAGTTATGAGGGAAGAGAAAAAGAGGGTCATAACATTTATTACAAAGTAAATTATTACCAATTAGATGATAATGGAAAGTATGAGAAGCAGTTTCAATTAAGACCATTTGTGCAATTAAATGAACAAATGGGTAATGTCCCCGAGCCTGCGACTAAGCACTATTGGTCAAAAGATATATTTACACATGTTACTTATGCAGATTTAGATGACCCTGCTTTAGATGATCCAAATGCATTTGAAGAAGCAGATACAAATCTTGTAAAAGTTGGTGATACATTATTTGCTACGAATAGTATTATT
>TARA_R110002049_G_scaffold133139_1_pt1 | contig 11637 bp, 10 predicted proteins | sample TARA_R110002049 | Tara Oceans TARA_R110002049 (sample SAMEA4396941) | marine metagenome | biome: Polar Biome; feature: [SRF] surface water layer (ENVO:00010504); material: water (ENVO:00002006), including particulate matter (ENVO:01000060) such as... | depth 5 m
AGGGGCTCTCCCCACTTAACGGGGGATGCACCGATACTTGGCTACTTCGGTACTCCACGGAGCCAAAGCCAGACGGCCTTCAAGTGCTGACACACCAAGAATGTAGCCATTGCCTCCGTATATTTTGGGGAACATTCCAGGCCAACATGCATTCCAAAGCAGGGTGCATCTTGAGGATGCAGTCAATAATGGCCTGACGGGTCATCTGTTTCGTTGAGTCCTATTCGATAACGACAGAGTATTCACTCGAATGAATATCCAGTGAGACACCGCTTACGCTCGTATATTGTCCGCCGCTTCGAAGTGGGCAATCTGATCGGCGTACGCCTTTTTGAATGCAGGGCGCTCGGTCGTGCGTATTATGTAAGCTTCAGTTGCGGGGCGGTGGCCGAAAGAGCGTATCTCCGACAATCTTAGGACATCCGCCATTAGTAGGTCTGCGACTGTGAGGCGGTCTGCCGCGAGCCAATCGCGCTCGCTCAGAACCTGCTCGAGCTGCTGCAAGCGATTACCCACCCACTGGCTAAGACCATTGTCTTCCTTCCCCGACATTTTCAGAAACCACCATGGCACGGTGACCATCTCAATCGAGTTGAGCGCCGCAATCGGCTGGAGTAAACGCATCGTTATAGGCGTAGCGCCTATTTTGAAAGTAGATATCCAACCAGTCATAACTTCGTTGTAAGGTGGTATGTGCAGTTTTGACGGTCAGTGCGTAGCGATCAGCGGGCTCGCGCATCAAACCAGGCATATGATGAGAAAGGTGGCGCTAGTTTTCGAGCTTCACCACCGGCACAAAGCCCCCGAAGATCATGCGCATACCGTCAAAGGGCATTGGATTTTTCTGTGGGTCCATACGAGGGTCGGTATCCGTCGCAGACATCATTTTTGCCATGGCGGCATCGCGTGTGGCCTTGTCTGGCCATTCGATCCACGAAAATACTACGGCTTCGTCTTTTGTGGCTTTTACTGCGCGACGAAAGTCAGTGGTCTTGCCGTCCGGCACGTCGTCCTCCCAGCATTCGAGAACGCGGGTGGCACCCCATTCCATAAAGACGGCGTCAGCAGTATCGGCGTGCTGGGTGAACTTTTCTTTATTGTCCTTGGGTACGGCGAGAATAAATCCATCGACATAACTCATGGCTGAACTCCTCAATCGTGGTGACTGGCTTCCTCTATTAGTCGTGTAGCCCTCTTGCAAATCGACAGGCCAGAAATATTTATCGGCTATTTTCTTCTGTGGAAATCGCTGATGGATCCACCCATATTGCTTCCCTTATATGGCCATCAGGATCCGCAAGAGCGCGGCTGTACATAAACCCCAGGTCCTGCGGGGGATTGATGTCAGCGGCGCCGCGTTTCTCCGCAGCGCTCCGGTTCATGATATCGACTGCCGCGCGAGCTCCAGTGCTTGCTGGTAGCAGCGGATAGCCTCCCGTTTTGGGAATTTCCGGCTTCTGAAGTCTCTACTAAAGCGTGGAGCCGATCAGGGAACATTTACAGTAGTCCAAAAAAGGATTGTGTGTTGACATAGTGATTGAGTGAATCACGAAATGGTTCAGCAATTTCAGAAGGACGGCAGGAGCCCCACATGACAAATCCGCAGGGACGAAATACGGGACTTATTGCTTTCATTTTTACGCTGAGCCTGCTCGCGCTCGCTCCCGGCGCGGTCGCCAAATCCCATTGGCCGATCAAGGAATTCGAGGTTTTCCTGGGCTCGCCCACCGAGAGCGGCTTCTCCCTGGCCGGACTCACCGTGGAAGATGTGATCCGCCTGGGGGATGACTATGTCGACCTCGACAGTTCCGATCCCCCCGCCACAACGATCGATCCCGCGGTCATCGAGGAGCTGGAATCCTACCTGGGGGAGGTGGCCGCAGAGTACGAGCGACTGGGCTTCAAGCCGCCCGTACTCGAGCCCGTGGTCGAACGGGAAGACGGCAGCAGGGCCTACCGGGTCTACGTCTATGACTTTCCGGACAACAACATCGCCCGCTACCGTTTCGATTGCGACGGTATCACCCGCAATACCATCAGGATCAATGCCAGGTTCTACATGCCTGACGGGCAGAGAATCATCGACAAGGGTTACCAGGATTTTCCCCATGAGCTCTTCCACGCGGTCCAGCGCGCCTACGGCATGTTCACCGAAAACTGTTTCCTGGGGGACTGGATTGTCGAGGGAACCGCGCAGGCGGTCGGCGCGGACGTTGCGGCCTGGTCGTCCCGAAAGAAACACTTCCCGAACAGGAATAACCTGCAGTGGGTGAAAGGTCGTTGGGCTCCGCGTTATTACGACAAGTCCCTGTGGATTCCCGATGATGGCGATTCCGACCCGGCCAACGCTCCACACTACAACGGGGACGCCGCCTACGGGGCCTCGTCATTCTGGCGCTACCTCGGGGAGTGGGTGGCGACGGGAGGCACGGCGGGCGTGGAAATTGTCCCGCCCGACTACCGATACCTTGCGGAGTTTTTCAAGCACGAGGTTCCACAATCCGGCGCCAGGGAAAATGCTGAAATCGACTGGCTGGATCAACGGCTGAAGGACTACCCCGGCTTCAATCGCGGCTTTTCCAGCCTCTATCCGGGCTTCGTGACCACCTTCGCCAACTACATACCCCATCGGTTCAAACCCGCGGGCCAGGACATGCTGGAAGCCAAGGATAAATGGCTCGGCAGGCTGTTTCCCGATGAAAAATGCCCCGAGATTCGTATCAGCGAAACCACACCGCTATACCGGGGAAAACTGACGCTCAAGAAGCATGCCGCCGCGTGTTACCAGCTCAATCTCGGCTTCTGGCAGCCAGTGGATTTGCATATTGAAGTCTCGGGCGTGAGCGCCGGGGACGTACGATCGATCCATCTGGGGACGGAACTGGGTAAGGCGATCGCCAAGCCCATTCCCAAGAAGGGGATAAATGGGCAGTGGACCGGTTCCCGGGTCCTGCAGTTCGACAATCCGATGTCCAGTCCGGCACCCAAGATCCTGTTGACCAATGTGGCGGACAATACCACCGAAACTGCAGACATCTCCGGCGAGCTTGAAATCTCGGTCAATACCTTCGATCACACAATGCTGCCCCCGGAAGCGAAGAAAAAATCCGCTGCGCCCGATGCGCCCAAGGCCACCGGCACAACCGCGGCCAACCCGACACTGCAGGAACAGACCAGGCGCGCCACGCAGCACCTGGGCCGGGAAATCAGCGGACTCAACCGCAACCTGGCCAACAGCGGCAGTGTCGCACCCAACCCGCGACCGCAACCCTGCGATGATGCTTTTCTGCTCAAGGTATGTGGCCCGACGACCACTATCCACCTGTCCGCCATGCCGCCCATCCTGGGAAGCTTCGACAAGGCCTCTGGTCGCGGCGGTGAGTTCTCCCAGTTCATGACCGCCATCAGTGGTATGGCCGCCGATGGTCCGCTGGGTACGAGCGAAAAATACCAGCAGACCCTGGAGCGTGTGGGCAAGCTCGACGGCGTGGACGTCAATATCACGATTCCATTGATCGACTACGGCTTCACCGGGCAGTTCGACAATGCGTCCCTTAGCGTCAGCAAGGGCGGAGGGGGAAGCTATCTCGCGCTTGGAGCGGACATTCAACCCGGTCCGGGCGCGGCCTATCCCCTGGCGGGCAGCGTGGTGATCGAGGAGTACACCCCCACCATCCTGCGCGGTACGTTCAGGGGCAGCGTCGTCGATCCCGCGGACCTGGTTGGCCTCGGCGATGGCGGCAACCTTCCGGTTCACGGGCAGATTTCCGGCAGTTTTCATATCGCTGGCACCTGGCGCGACGATCCGAGAATTGAGACATACCTGCCTGACCTTGCCAATTCGGTGCAGCAGGATGTACTCGGTGTAGCGGAGCGTCCCACGGAGGCAGTTTCTGTTCCCGGCACACAGGCCCCCGCGCCTGGTGGCGGCGCTGGCAGCGGGTCATCGGCAAGCGTCGGCGTGGGAATCTGCGATTGCAGCTGCAACGTACTTAACCAACCCGACTCGCCCTGTCACGACCATTGTGGCGGCTCGGTCCAGGCCTGCCGGGGCAAGGTTGCCACGCTGGCGATGCTGGAGGCCGGGCAGTACCAGCCGCTGGAAGTCGAGGCGAACAATTCCGACCCGTTCCTGCGCACGATACCGGATGTCTGTGAACTGATGGACGCGAAACGGTTGGCTGTAACCCTCTCGGCCGGGGAGATGATCGAGCGCGGTCCGCGGGAGTGGTTACCGCAGGTGCTCAGTCAGTGTGGTTACCAGGCCAAGGACAATCGGCAGGTGGCCACAAAACTCGAGTTGATGTTTAAACCACTGGATATGTTCGGCTCCCGCGAGAAGTCCGCGGAAGAACTCAGGGAGGGCGTATTCGGGTTCTCAATGCTGACCGCGTCTGGCACTGAAACGCTGGACGCGCCGGGCAATATCGCCTTCGTACTGCACAACGATGGCGAGGCATCCAGCACGTTGATCGTGTTGACAGGTATCTATGGTTTTGGCTGGGAGAGCGAAGATTATGCCAATGAATTGGTGCTGACTTATTCTCTCACCCACAATGTCCTCACAGCCAAAGAACGCACCGAAACACTGTTGGAGTTAGCCAGTCCGCACGTAGCGAAACTCCAGAAACTGGCCGTAACCACCCACGAGGGCACCGGGTTATAGGACCAATAGAGGGACTAGCGGGGTTAGACATCCTCGTTGATTGTGCTGACTGGAGCTGCAGACCTGTCGAAGTTTCCACTCTTAGGGGTTCACTCCATTCTCATTAATCATGGCTCTACGCGCTGTTCAGGTTCGAAAACGCGGCATGAAAGAGTTGTTTCGAGGCTGCTTTTGCTTTTTCGATATCCCGCTTTCCCATGCCCGACACTATCGCATTGTGGACCAGCCACTGTACGGCGACCAGCAACGCAACAAAGAATTCCCTGGAGGGCGACTCGCCATAGGTGGTTCTGCTCCAGCGCTGCATACGCCGCGCTGCCCGATCAAAGGCATTATGGATCGTTCGATGCGCGGGTGAGCGTGGATCCGCTGATTCTATGAACAACAGCTGGGCGATCTTGTGCTGTAGCAAAATGGCATCGATAGTCTCATCGAATACTCGATCCAGCCATGCCTGATCACTGTAATCTAGGTCCGAGGCACTGAGCACGGCTTCAATGTGATCATTCACCGAGGTCTGGTACAGCTCGTCTATCAGCGTGTCCTTGTCGGCAAAGCAGCGATAGTAAGTATCTCTGGACACGTTGGCGGCTTTGCAGATGTCAGAGACACTGACCGAATTGCTGCCGCGGGTACTGAACAGTTCTACCGCGGCAGCCAGGATCAGTTTGCGTTGCTCCTCCATACCCGGGCGCCGTTTGCGGTGTTGGTGTGTTGCAGTTGTCACGAGGTGGTAATCCCTGTTGTTGCTTAGTCCTGATGTGCGAAGTATGGCCTGCGCCAGCATCGACTGTAACGCCTTGCGTCGAGCTTGACAATAAGCTGACAGTGTTGTCAGACTAAATTTCCCGACCTGCTGCATTGAGGTTAGTCACCAACCATAGGTGCACAAGCCATGTTGACTCACACGCAAACCCGGCAGAACTATCCGTCCCTGCTGGATTGGGACCAGCCAGTCCACGTCGGATTCAATATTCGCCGCAGTGCCTACATCGCCTCGGCCATCATGGTCCCGGGTGCGTTCTGCGTCGCATGGGGGTTAATCCTGACAGGAATCATCAACCCGATGCCGGCCGATAAGTATGTCTCTATCAGTTTGTTCATCGGCTATTGGGCGGCGCTGTTTGCGTTTGTTGACAACAAGGGCGAGCACCGCAGTTGGGCGGCGAAATGGCATGAGTTCCTGATCGTATGGCTGCTCACCAGCGGCGGTGCGCAGTTGGGCTGGGAACTGCCAGCGGTCTATATGAAAGTCACACACCTCTACCAGTTGGGCGCTGAGCTACAACCCGACCAGTTGGTGTTCTGGCCGTGGTGGTTATATGCGGTGGCCGATACGCGTTACATGCGACCGCATGAGGCGCAACTGGCGCATGAGGCGATGCTGGCGCACTCGGGTTTTCTGGAAATCCTTGCCGCTTTTTTGCTTGCCCGAGGTAGTTACTACAAAGCGGCTGTCGGCATCGCGATTCTTGCCAACTGGGGTGCGTTTTATGGCAATACGGCGGTTATCTATCTCGGTGAGATTCTGGTGGACTACCGCAACCTCCAGGACGGGGCCTGGGGGTTCTGGTTGAAGTGGGTCGGTCTGAATTTGCAGTGGTCGATTCTGAGCCCGGCCGCGGCGATAGGCGGTATGTGGCTGTTGGTGCAACGGGCGCGCGCCGAAGCAGTGGAAGAGTTCATCGTCGCGGGGCGACAGGAGGCGGTCAGTGCCAGTTAGGCGAGCGTTGGTGACCGGCGCCAGTTCCGGGATAGGCCGGGAATTTGCAAGACAACTTGCGCGGCACGGGTATAGCGTGACTGGCGTCGCGCGTCGGGAGGACAAGCTGCGCGAACTTATCGGCGAACTACCCGGAGACCAGCAACACCATTTTTTGGTCGCCGATCTGGCGCAGGAGGCCGGTGTTCGCGCTGTCACCGAGAGACTCAGCACGGCGCATTTTGACTTGCTGGTGAACAGTGCCGGTTACAGCGTTTTCGAGCCTTTCTACCTATCGGAGTTGGCACAGCAACAGAACATTCTGAAGCTAAACTGCGCCGCGGTCACCGCGCTGGCCCATGCCTTCCTGCAGCAGGCCCGGCGTGGCGATGCTCTGGTCAACCTAGCCTCCGTCGTATCCTATCTGCCAACGCCCGCGCAACCCATGTACAGCGCGAGTAAGGCCTTTGTTGCAGCGCTTTCGGAGTGTCTGTGGGTTGAACAGAAGAATCGTGGGGTCTACGTCATGGGGCTTTGCCCTGGCGTCACGGCCACTGAGTTCATCAGTACTGCTTCGGGGGGAGCGTCCGATGGCGCAAACCTGCCCTCCGCGTTGACTCAATCGGCAGAGGAGGTGGTGGCGGAGGCACTAGATGCATTGAGTAGGCGCAGCAAGGCAATTGTCGTCACCGGGCGCGCCAATCGGGCGCTGCTTTGGATGCCGCGACTGCTCAGCCGGCATCGATTGATCCGGACCCTGGCGGTTGCAGGAGATCCCGAGCGCATGTTGTGAACAGACGACCGGGAACGACGGTCGCGCCATCGGCAGGTTTTCCGCAGAGCATCGGGATTGTGGAAAGATATTTTTCTACTATGTGCCGTGTGTTGTTCAGACTAGGCCCCTGGTAAATAGTGAGTAACTAGTAATGACAATCCAACCCCGTCGGGTGTGGTGCCACAATGCACATAATTGCGTTGCTGCTTCGTCTGGGTACCGCAACTCTCATTCTCTCCCGTTTGCTTTTCTTGTTCTTCCCGCTCGCTGTGCTGCTCTATTGCATTAAGCCGTTTCCCCAGCTTGTGATAATTGAGACACAGATCCTGGGCGAGCCCCTGGACCGTGGCTCCTGTCTGTCGGGTCAGGTATCGATGCTTGATTCCGGTTTTGCTTTTGAGGGGGTGGTATGTATGTCCGAGTGCTCAGTATTGCTCTGAATTGAAGTAAACTCGGAACCCTGCCCGATAGAGAGAACAGGCATGATCTATGAGTTTGGCGAGTATCAGCTCGACGCCGAAAAACAGGAGCTGCGGCTGCACGGCGGGGTTGTCGGCGTAGAGCCGCAGGTATTCTCCTTGCTGCTCATCTTGATAGAACATCGTGAATTGGTGTTGAGCAAGGATCGGCTTATAGAGCTGATCTGGAACGGCAGGCCTTTATCTGACACCGTTGTTTCGAGCCGGATAAAGTCAGCAAGAAAGGCCGTGGGCGACGACGGGTCGACCCAGAGAGTCATCAAGACGGTATACAAACGGGGCTTTCGTTTCGTAGCTGATGTAAAAATTTTGGGGACGAAATTTGATGTTACCGCCAGGCCGCCAGCTCCTCATCAAAACGAGATTGACGAGGCAGCTAAACGGGACCGGCGACCCTGCATTGTCGTCTTGCCGTTTCGCCGTATTCAGCCTTCTCCGGATGTGCCCGTGCTCGCGGATGGCTTTGCCCTGGATATTATTCTGGGTCTTTCTCGTCTGCGCTGGATAAAAGTCATCTCCTGGGCCAGCTCCTCACAGTTCGAATCAGGTACGCAGGCCAAGACCATCATCGCCCAGACGGGTGCCAAGTACAGCCTGAATGGGTCCATTGAGTGCATAGGCAAGAGCCTGGCCCTGACGGTCGAGCTGGCCAATATGGTGACGCAGGAGGTTATTTGGGCCGAGCGACTTGCAGGCGTGCTTGATGACCTTCATGAGTTGCGTAGTCAGATCGTCAACAAAGCGGTGGTGGCGTTGGAGGTACAGATCTCCAGTAACGAGGCCTATATCGCTCAGCTGACCGCACCCGAGAACCTCGACTCCTGGGCAGCCTATCATCTTGCGATGGCGCATTTGTACCGCTTTGCCCAAGCCGATAATACGAGGGCGCAGGCACTGTTTTCACAGGCTATCGATCAGGATCCCCTTTTCGCCCGGGCTCATGCGGGCCTGTCCTGTTGCCACTATCAGGGCGCCTTCAACCGTTACGCGGGCATTGATGTGGATGTTGCGGCGCTAGAGGCGAGAAGGAGCGCGGAGCGGGGCATTGAGCTGGATGCAAAGGATGCATTCACAAACTTCGCGATGGGCCGCTGTCACTGGTTGGACGGTGATGTGGAGGGGAGCATTCCCTGGCTTGAGCGTGCGCTCTCTGTGAATCCGAATTATGCGCAGGCGTATTACGCCCATGGCCTCGCATCAGTGATGGTGAACAACGAGCTTGCCGCAAGCCATGACGCCGCGCAGGCAATCGAGCTGAGTCCGATGGACCCGTTCCTCTTTGGTTTTTATGGGGTACGGGCGTTTTCACACATGGCCGCCAGAGACTTTGAGAACGCTCGTACCTGGGCGAACCATGCAGCCAGGCAACCAGGTGCGCTCTTCATGATGGACCTGATGGCTGCTGTGGCCAATTCACTCGCGGGGCATGACGAGGAAGCGGCCGTCTGGGCTGCCCGGGCGCGCAAACGCAGGCCGGATATCACAGCGGATTACTTTCTCAGGTCGCTGCCGTTCCAGCCCGGCGTAACCCGGGACAACATCAGCAAGGCGCTAAAGAAACATAAGCTTTAGCGAGCCCGACTCCCACGACAATCAACCCTGCTGTAGTACTGGCGGCAGCACTGTCCTCTCAACGTCGTCTATGTGCTCAAGGATGGCTGTATTCACCCGGTCCGCATTCTGAATCGGCCCCATATGGCCTGAACCTGCCAGGCACTCCAATGCCGCACCAGGCAGGCACCCTGCCAACGATTGGCAAATACGCCGCGCTACATCAATCGTCTGGTCGCCATACATTAACAGGACCGGACCAGGAAGCGGTAAGTGGCCTGATGTATGAATAGCTTCATGTAGTCCATCCTGAAAATCCCGTGCTGCTATCGCTGCGTAGTGCGCGAGCTTACATTGCGCGTCTTGCCCCAAAGCTTCCCAGCTGCCTGCTCCCATCCAGAAATCGATGAAGTGAGCCATGGCATTCAGTGGCTGAGAGCAAGCCATGTGTGAACCCAGCCGCTGCATTTTCTGCAGTAGGTGGCGATCGTCCTCTTTGGATACACCGTGGAAGACGCCAAGGCTTATGGGTTCGTAGAGGCTGACGCTTAGAACCCGCTCGGGATAAAGTTCCGCCAGGCGAAGCGCGAGCGCCCCGCCAAAGGAGTGGCCCACCAGGTGCACGGGGGTATGCATAGCCAGGAACGCAGGCAGCAGCGGTTTCAGGCGGCTATTCAGGCCGAGTCTGCACCCAATCAACGTAGTGCCGTACCCTGGCAGATCCGGCGAGATCACCGCTCGATGTCCGTTGCAGGCCTCGCGCAGTTTGCGCCACTGGCGGCCTGTGCTCGCGGTTCCGTGCAGCGCAAATATCGGGGCACCCGCAGGTTGTATTTCCGACGTGGATTCCGATAACTGTTGGCTGCTCATGGGCGTGTCGCCTCGATAACGATATTGAAGGGAGTTTCGGCAACGCGTTTAACACCTTCAAAACCCGCTTCCTCAAGCACTTCGGACAGCCGTTGCTGGCCAGCTTGCGCGCCCAAAGCCAGCCCAACGTCCTGGGACAGTGAGCAGGGCGTGCACACAGCAGTCGATGCGGCATAGTACAAGCGACTCACCGGGTTTATGTTGTCCTCTACCCCATCGCCCGCCGCAGGTTCCACCAGCAATAGTCTGCCGCCAGCCTTGAGTGAGTTCAGGGCATGTCTGGCAGCGCCAACCGGGTCCCCCATATCGTGAAGACAGTCCATAAAACATATAAGGTCATAACCGATGGTCGGATAGGACTGGGCGTCAATGGTTTCAAAGATCGTATTGCTTTGCGTTCCTTCTCCGGCGGCTCTGGATTCAGCCATGGCAATGGAGTCTGCATGACTGTCAAAACCATAAAAACGTGAATTGGGAAAATCGTTAGCCATGACAATGGTGGAGGCGCCGTGGCCGCAGCCCACATCGGCGACTAAAGCGCCAGCGTTGAGTTTTTCCACCATACCGTCCATTGCTGCCAGCCAGTTGTCTACCAAAAAGCTTTTGTAACCGGGCCGGAAGAGGGACTCGCTGCCGCAAAACAGGCGGTGATTGTGTTCACCCCAGGCGATACCCTCGCCGGTTTTGAAAACGCTCAGCAGCTTTTCTTCATCGTGCCAAAGAGAAGCGGCCACTTCGAGTGCCGGCACCAGAAAAACAGGGCTATCTGGATCAGCCAGGACTGGCACATGCGCATCCGGCAGTTCATAGGTGTTATCCAGTTTGTTGTAGATCAGGTACAGCCCGGCAACCTGGTTGTTCAACCATTCGCGGACATAGCGCTCTGCAAGTCCGAGCTTCTTTGCCAGGACATCCGGGGTCAGCGGACCCGCAAACGCCATGGCCTTATACAAACCCAGCTTGTCTCCCAGGCTGGTCATTACGCCAGATAGTGTGGCGGCCATATCTGTAACGACTTGTCCTGCAAATTCTTCGGTAGTGTTCATGTTGTTCTCTCCTTCGTTTGCGCGAATACACGCTATTCTGATGTTTGTAGTCTCTTGGCATTTCTCGACTTCAACGCCAGCGTAGCGAAGCGCGTACCGCCAAACTTGAAGAAGACCTGATGTTTTGTTGAAGAGTCTATCGTTGGAAATCCCACATCCGGCATGGCCTGGGTTAGCGGGATACCCTCACACGATGGGGCCTTCCTCACACCATTTGACGCCCTCTGCTGCCAGACTCATTCTTTAACACTCTGATTTACACGGCATTAGAGAGCCTGGCGAAGTGGTCAAATGCATCCTTTACGGTTCGACAAATTCGCTGCACCGGCGAATTTGAAGCGAGTGGCGAAGCCGCGAAGCGCTCAGGGTCAGAACAGGCCTTAGCCTGTTCTGATTCATCCTTCGCTCTACGCCACAAATAAAAAGGGTTCTAACCCCCTTTTTGTTGAAAGCCGATTTCTGTTTGAATCGGGAGGCCGGCTTATCGATACCCGGTGAAGGAGATCTGCATGCGTATTTTTTTCGGGCTGGATATCGACAACGACACC
>TARA_R110002049_G_scaffold68305_7_pt1 | contig 11635 bp, 12 predicted proteins | sample TARA_R110002049 | Tara Oceans TARA_R110002049 (sample SAMEA4396941) | marine metagenome | biome: Polar Biome; feature: [SRF] surface water layer (ENVO:00010504); material: water (ENVO:00002006), including particulate matter (ENVO:01000060) such as... | depth 5 m
GTCAATTTTTTTATCCAGTGTTTTTCTTACCAGATTTAATTTGGCGGCATCCTCGTCAGGGTTTTCAAGATTTATATTGGGAGCAACAAAGGAATGCTGCATCATTAGCATGGAATAGACAATTTCACTGGCACCGGCCATCCAACATTCATGACCTGTCATGGATTTTGTGGAACTAACGCAGGGACCGTCTTTTCCAAATACGGCAAATATGGCCTTGGCTTCGTTGGAATCCCCTACTGGTGTTGAGGTGGCATGGGCATTTACATAATCTATTTCACTGGGTTTAATATTGGCTTGGTCTATGGCCTTTTTCATGGCTATTGTTGGGCCCTCTACATTGGGAGTGGAGATATGGTCTCCGTTGGAGGAAAATCCATACCCAATAATTTCGCCTAAAATAGGAGCATTCCTTTTTATGGCAGATTCGTAACTTTCAACAATAAGTGATGCCGCACCCCCACTTGGGACAAGTCCGTCCCTGCTTTGGTCAAACGGGCGGGAAGCGGTCTCAGGTTTTACATCGTTGACCGAAAATACGCCAAGGCCATCAAAACTGCCCATTGCCAATTCGTTTATTTCTTGTGTTCCACCACATATAATACAATCCTGTAGTCCACTCTTGATCAATTGATAGGCTATACCAATGGCATGAGATCCACTAGCGCAAGCTGCGCTAACGGTGAAATTGATGCCTCTTAATTTAAAGATGGTGGAAAGGTTCATAGTTACTGAAGAGTTCATGGCCTTAAAAATAGCACCGGAACCAACTAAAGTGGTGTCTTTCTTCTCCCTTAATTTATCTATGGACTCTATGACAGATTTGGCAGTACTGTCGTTACCGTAAAGTACACCTACTTCATTCTGGTCTATATATTCCTGGGTTAAACCTGCATTATGCAGGGCCTCCAATGTAGCTACGTATGCGTATGCTCCCTCTTCGCCCATACTTAACCGCTGTCTTCTGGTCAATAATTCTTTAAGGTCCGGTTCTTCCACCATTCCCGTTAAACAGGAACGATATCCAAATTCCTTCCTTTTTTCATCAAAAACAATTCCTGAAGTTCCGTTGTATAGAGATTTTTTTACTTCATCCAAGTTTTTGCCCAAACATGAATATATTCCCATACCTGTAATTACCACCCTGCTCATCTTCGTCGTACTATTTTAAGAATAAATTCCTCCGTTAATATTTATGACCTCGCCAGTAATATACGACGCCTTTTTGGATGCCAAAAAAGAAACTAAATGCGCTACTTCCTCAGCTTCCCCAAAGCGGTTCAGAGGAATCATTTTTTTAAGTTCTTTTTCATCCAGTTCACCGGTCATATCTGTTCTTATGAAACCTGGTGCCACGGCATTGACTGTGATATTTCTTTTTGCTATTTCCTGGGCCAGGGCTTTTGTGGCCGCTATTATTCCTCCTTTTGCTGCGGAATAATTGGTTTGGCCAGGTGTTCCTTTAAGGCCTGATACGGAAACCATATTGATGATTCTACCGTATTTATGGACCAATAATTTTTGAATCAAATGATTGGTAACATTAAAAAAACCATTAAGACTGGTGTTGATTACATTGTTCCAATCTTCAGATTTCATCCACATAAATAGTCCGTCCTTGGTAATACCTGCATTGTTTACAAGGACTTCTATGATAGCCTCCTTGTTGTTCTCATGCCAAATATCCAACTTGTTTTGTACTTCTTCCGCATTGCCAACATTAAATTGTATAAGTTCAGCGCTTCCCCCAATTTTTTCTATTTCGTTTAAGGTTTCCTGTGCCGCGGTTTCATTGGATTGATAATTAATAAGAATCTTATACTCGGTATCTAGTGCTAGCTGTAGGCATATGGCTTTACCAATTCCTCTTGATCCTCCGGTTACCAGTGCAAATTTCTTTTTTTCGCTCATTTATCTAATTAGTGTGATTTAATTCTTTACGTCATCGAATATCTCCGCATTCTCGTACCATTTATTTCCCAAAACTTCCCCCTTAGCATTTAAAAATCCCCATTCTTTGTTATATTTTACTCGGGCGAGACCGTTGATGAACCCTTTTTCCAAATTCTTTTTAAAAATTGAAAATGATAATCCTGCGGTGATATCATACTCCGGCTGAATAACCCATTTTCCACTCTTATCTATAAAGCCCCATTTTTTGTCTTTTGCAGGAGCTAGGCCGTTGGCCGAAAATACTTCGGCATCCTTAAAAGTGAAATCTATGACCTTTTCTCCTTTTTCGTTGATGTAACCCCAGTTTTTATTCATGAAGACCGGTGCCAATCCTTGACTGAAATCCCTAGCTTTTTCATAAGTAGGCTCAATGACCCACTCTCCTTGATTGTTGATAAAGCCCATTAATTTATTACTCCGGGCATACGTTAAATCTGATTTGTCAGTGAATTCCCAAATCTTATCGGCATTTTTTACCGGTTTAAAGTTGCCGTTGGACACAATACCAAAAGTTTCCTGTTTTTTTATCCAGACTCCTTTACTGTTATAATCACCAATTTCCTGGTTTTCAATAGGGATGTATATTTCCCCCTTTTGGTTGATCATTCCCCATAGTTCACCTTTTCTCGTCTTGGCATATCCATCAATAAAGGGTTTTATTTCATCAAAATCCGGTTCTACGACCAACTTTCCATCAGTGCCCAGAAGCCCTATTTTTTCACCTCTTTTAAAGAAAGCTACTCCATTGTCAAAATCGTAATATTTATCCGAAACAGGTGTTTCCACTACTTCGCCCGAAACATTGATGTAGGTCCATTGATCACCTTTGTTTACCAAGGCCAGCCCGGAATTAAATTCCTTCACATGTTCGTATTCAGGTTGAATAGCCCATTCTCCTTTAGTATTTATGTACCCCCATTTGTCGCCCATTGATGCGGCAGCGCGCTCATTGGTGAAATTATCGGCTTTCTTGAATTGTGGCTTTATTGCGTATTCACCCGAGGTGTTGATATAGCCAAATAGGCCATTTTCCCTTATTAGGGCATATTCCTGGGCATAAAAATTGCCGAACATTAAAAAAAGCGCAACCGAAAAAGTAATCTTTGTTTTCATCCGAGATTTTTTTTAAATTAAAATGTTCAAAATTATTAATTGCCAAGTAATGACTTGGTGTATGTGAAATATATCCTATACCAGTATTAATTTAGGGATAATTTTACATATATAACTTTTCTAACCCAAAATTTTAATTTAGTTCCTTACAAGTGTAAGTTTCTACTTCAACATTCTGAATAAAGTTTTTAACAGCTTTTACATAGGGATACATGGGAACGTCTTTGTCAGAAATTACAGGAACCAAATTTCTAATATCATCGTACATTTTTCTTGTTCTTGATGATACCTTATCCTGTACTTTAAGATACTCAATGGCCTGTACAATAGTTATGGTCTCAATGGCAATGACTTCAAAAGTATTCTCAATGACTTTTTTGGTAATATTGGCAGCATTGGTACCCATACTTACAATATCCTGATTGTCGTTGTTGTTCGGGATACTGTGGACGTACATGGAATTGGATAACATTTGGTTTTCGGCCGTAGTTGAGGTAGCGGTAAACTGTACACCCTGCATGCCAAAATTTAAACCAAGTTTGCCAAGATTTACAAAGGGGGGAAGTATATTGTTTAAATTAGGATTTAATAGGTAATTTAATTGTCTTTCAGCGAGCATGCTCATTTTGGTCACAATTAATTTTAGTTTGTCCATTTCAAGTGAAACGTAGTCCCCGTGAAAATTGCCGCCGTGGTAAACATGCTCTTTTTCAACATCCACAATGGGATTGTCGTTGGCGGAATTAACCTCTTCGATAAGGATTTTCTCTACGTTGTTCAAAGTGTCTAGGACCGGGCCCAAAATTTGTGGTACGCACCTCAGGGAATAGTATTCCTGCACCTTTTCTTCAAAAATGGATACATCATTATTGCCATTGTACAAGTGGTGCTCCCTTTTTCGGGTAAGTGCACTATCCTTTAGATGATTTCTCATGGATTTGGCAATCTCTTGTTGACCTTTATGTTTTTTGGATTGATTGAGCTCCATCGACAAATGATCATCATAGGCCTCTACAATTTCGTTGATGGCTGAAGAACAACATATCATCCAATCCAATAGTTTTCTGGTATTTATGGCATTGATCAGGCCAATTCCGGTCATTACGGAAGTACCATTTATAAGTGCCAGACCCTCTCTTAAAGAAACAGTAATGGGCTTTAGGTTTTCAATTTTAAAAACTTCTTCCGTTGGTCTTCTCTCTCCTTGATAAATAACTTCACCCTCCCCAATGAGAACAAGGGCAATATGCGCCAATTGGACTAAATCTCCACTGGCTCCAACGCCACCATGTTCAAAAATTATAGGGGTAATGTTCTTGTTGATGAGAGAAGTCATTAATTCGATTACCGAAATATGTACTCCTGAATGTCCCAGGCTTAAGGTGTTTAATCTAGCCAACATGGCGGCCTTAACATATTTCGTAGGAATTAAATTTCCCGTCCCGGAGGCATGGCTCCTTATTAAATTGTACTGCAATTGAATCCGGTCGGAATCCTTTATCTTGTACTGTGCCATTGGTCCAAAACCTGTATTTACACCGTAAATAATTTTGTTTTGGGAGAATTGGGTTAAAAATCTAAAACTGTTTTCAACGGTTGCTAAAACGTCTTTATTTATTAGAATAGATTCTTCCTTAAATATTATTTGATAGAAATCTTCTATTTCCAACTTTCCTTTAAGAGTCAACATGTATATAAATTCAATATTTAAAAAGTAAATTGAATAACAATTAATAAAAATAGTTATTTTGGATTGCAAATGTATGATATTTAACCAATCAATATTTTAAAAATAATGAATCAACGTTTTGTAGAAGTCTTAGTAATTGGTGCAGGGCCGTCTGGTTGCGTTTCAGCGGCTTATTTGCACAGCAAAGGAATTAAGGTCCATGTGGTGGAGAAAAGTGTATTTCCACGTTTTGTTATCGGGGAAAGTCTCTTGCCAAGGTGTATGGATCATTTTGAAGAAGTGGGATTATTGGAGGGTTTGAATGCTTTTGGTTTTGAAAAAAAGTTTGGAGCCCGATTTATAAAAGGGGATAAAATCTGTGAATTTGATTTTAGTAAGAAACATACTGAAGGATGGGATTGGACCTGGCAAGTTCCGCGTGCAGATTTTGACAAGGTCTTGGTAGATGAACTAATTAAAAAAGGAGTAGAGGTCTCCTTTGGGCAAGAGGTGGTAGGTGTTGCCATTAACGAAAATGGTGTTTCTACCACTACTATCAAGGATGAAAATGGCATACCATATAAGGTAGAAGCCAAGTATATTATAGATTCCAGTGGTTATGGAAGGGTATTGCCCAGATTGTTGGACCTTGATAAACCCTCTGTACTGCCCAGTCATTCCTCAATTTTTACACATGTGGTAGATGTAAATCGTCCGAAGGGTAGGGAAGGTACCCTAATTACTTTTGATGTGGTTGAGACCCAAGTTTGGTTATGGGTCATTCCATTTTCAAATGGAAGAACAAGTATTGGTTATGTAGGTCCAACAGAATTTCTGGAGTCTTTTGAAGGGAGTAATGCAGAAAAATTGACACAGATGTTACAGTTATCTGACTATTATTACGAACGTTTCAAAGGGGTGGAATATTTGTTTGAGCCGGTAATGATAAAGAATTATTCCAAATCGGTAAAACAACTCTATGGAAAAGGGTTTGTCCTAACGGGCAATAGTGCCGAATTTTTGGACCCCGTATTTTCGTCAGGAGTTACATTTGCTACGGAATCTGCCTTGTTGGGGGCAAAACTGATTGCCAAGGAACTTAATGAACAACCCGTAGATTGGGAGAAGGAATATTCAGATTATATAAGGGAAGGGGTAAGTGTGTTTTCTTCGTATGTTAAGGAGTGGTATAGCGGAAATCTACAAACCTTATTTTTCCATCAACCAGAAAATCCTGAAGTAAAAAGGCAAATTTGTTCTGTTTTGGCGGGTTATGTTTGGGACAAGACCAATCCCTTCGTGACCAAGCACAATAGACTTATTAGAACGGTAGCACATATCATTGATCTTGAAAAACAAAAAAGTGAATAACATTGTCATTCACTTTTTGTAGCAAACCTTAAAGGTTGGTCTAGAATCCTTTTTTTAGAATTAACTTGGCAAATGATTTACCAGTTTTAGCATAACCTTCACCCAATCTATCTTCATTGCTAAATGAGCTTCCCCATTGATCTCCAGGAGCGTTTTCACTAGACACCTCCAAAAGTATGTTATCCCTGTTGTTGGTCTCAACGAACTTTAATAAGGTGCTCACTTTTGCGGGTTGTTTCATTACACCGGCATCCCAGCCTGGATAAACCCACACCGTTTCTACCAAAAGAGTGTATTTGGCCCCTGTTAAATTCTCATTAAAGAAAACATTGTGTTCTTCATAAAGGTATCTATTCATTAATTCCAAAAATTTTGGGGCATAGATCAGCTCCCTACTTGCGTACCAACTTTTTTCCCAAGAAGAACCTTTTCCACGTGTCTTTTCTTCCAACTCTGCGGAATGCTCTTTTACGTATTCATCATTTGATAGATTCTTCTTTAACAGTTTCATATTGTCATAGACAAATTCCACGTTTATTTCTTTCTGACCCTTGATGAAATTAAAATCTCCCTGATTTACTTTTAGTTTTTGGCCATAACTAAATAGGGTCGACAAAAATATTAGTGCATTGATTAAATAAATTTTCATAGGTGATTAATTAGCGTTTATACCTCCAAATGTATAAGAATTATAATTTAGGAAGGCCAACGTGGGATTAATTTTTAGTTAATATCAAAATTTAATTGCGAATTATGCTCCGGAATGACCATCTATAATATTTATAATTAGCAAAGGGTCAGTACTTTGTGAAATTTTATTAAATGTTATGGTTTTGTTATTTCCTGTTATATGTAGGTTAATCTGAGCCTAGATGTTTAATTTTGCCGAATGCAAAAAAATCAGCAGCGACCACAATTTGAATTTGTTGCCATAATGGCATCCTTAATGTCCATTGTAGCCTTGGCCATTGATGCCTTGTTGCCGGCAATGTCCACCATTGGCGTAGATATCCATAGTTTGGACCCTACAGAAAATCAGAAGTTTATAACTATGATTTTTTTGGGCTTGGGCTTGGGACAATTGGTTTTTGGTCCTTTGTCGGATAGCTTTGGTAGGAAACCCATTGTATACATTGGCTTTTTAGTTTTTAGTATAGCGAGTGTTATATGCGTTCTTGCTCCTACTTTGGAGTGGATGATTTTCGGGAGAATACTTCAAGGAATTGGACTTTCTGCCCCTAGAACCATTAGTATATCCATGATCCGGGATTCCTATAAGGGAGATTATATGGCAAAGATCATGTCCTTTGTTACGGCATTTTTTATTTTGGTGCCTATAGTGGCTCCGGCTTTGGGAAAATTTTTCCTGGACCATTACGGCTGGGAGGCCATTTTTTATATGCAATTGGCTGCTACCCTAATGGTAGGAATCTGGTTTTGGAAAAGACAACCCGAAACGCTAAAGCCTCAATATAAGATTAAGTTTTCCGGTCATGTTTTCGTAAATGGATTTAAAGAGTTGATCCAACACCGGGAAACTATGGCTTTTACTTTGGTATCTGGGTTAATAACCGGTGCCTTTATGGTGTATTTGAGCGCGGCGCAAGAAATATTTGAAGTTCAGTATGGCCTAGCTGATAATTTCCCCTATATTTTTGCCGGATTGGCCATTTCTGTAGGTTTGTCCACCTTGTTAAATGGAACCTTAGTGGTTAAATTGGGGATGAGAAGATTGGCATGGATAGCTTTAACATTGTTTTGCACAAATTCCATTGTCTATGTGGCTTTATACTGGAACGCCGAAAATCCAAGTTTGGCGGTATTGATTACTTTCTTGGCCATGCAATTTTTTACAATAGGCTTTTTATTCGGAAACTTAAGGGCCATTGCTATGGAACCTATTGGTCATATTGCAGGGATAGGGGCTGCTATAACGGGATTTATATCCACTATGATCGCCATACCGATCGCAACCTATGTAGGAAGTTTTATTCATGGAACAACGCTTCCACTTTTTGTCGGGTTTTCGGTTTGTGGCTTTATTTCACTCGGAATTTTTATGTTGATGAGGAAAAGGATGGTTATGGCTACTGGATAGCACCTTGGCCAACCTGACCATTACCAGTGCCGCAATCCCAAGATGTTACCTTTTTAAGGTAATGGGTGTATATATATTGATACAAAGCTTGTGGGTAAGTTGGGCGGAAATTTTTGTAAGTTTTGAATGTTTATAAAAACGGTCCAAGGCTTTTTTAATATAAGTAAAGTAATAAATATTGGAAGAATGCATTTATTATTTGCTCGTTGAAATTCCACGGTTTTGAGTTTTTAATCATTGATCACTAAAATTAATGTGCTATAATTGTAAGTAAAAACCTACCCTTATCGATGAAATACATTTTTTTATCGCTAAAGTGATTTTGGATAGAGTTGCGTTCATCGATGATTTTTTGCACTTAATCTGGATTTTTCCCGCTTGACGAGAAACAGTGCTTTTCGTCGAATCGTAACCTAGATAAGTGCGCTTGCCCCTGTTATATATATAACAAAACGCAAGTCATGAAAACCATTTTAACTTTAATCTTTGTACTTTTTATCGGAGTAGCTGCACAAGCTCAAAACGAAACTGCTGAAGTTAAGGTTGAAACTGTTAGCATGAGTATTGCTACGGCCAACGTAAAACAAGAAGTTGTTATAACAAATGAAAACAGTGTTGCCCGTTTATATATGTTCAAAAATTCTAAGATAACTAAAGAATTGTCTTTCTCTACTAAATTGAACAAAGCAAAGTTGGCTTAATCTTAAGCCAGTACATTTTTAGCATTTAAACGCTGAATTCCCCAAACCTTTAGTGTCCCTATTGAACTTTGGCCATTGGATAATATTTTTTACGTAACCAAAAGGCTACTCGCACCAATAGAATTAAGGTAGGAACTTCCACTAATGGACCAATGACGCCTGCAAAAGCCTGTCCCGAATCCAAACCAAAAACAGCAATGGCTACGGCAATGGCCAATTCAAAATTGTTTCCTGCAGCCGTAAATGCAACTGAAGCCGTTTTGTCGTATTCCGCTCCCATAGCTCTGGTAAGGAAAAAACCGATGATAAACATCAGTGTAAAATAAATCAATAATGGAACTGCTAAAATTAAAACGTCCATTGGTATCTCCACTATCAATTCGCCTTTTAAGGAAAACATGACCACTATAGTAAACAATAGAGCAATCAACGTCATAGGTGATATGGTTGGTATAAATGTGTTGGAGTACCAATCCTCACCTTTTTGCCGCACCAAAATCAATCTACTTAAAAACCCCAATGCAAAGGGTATTCCCAAATAAATGGCTACGCTTTCCGCAATGGTAGCAATAGAAATATCTACTATGGCACCGTCAAATCCGAAATAGGGTGGAAGTACGGTTATAAAGATCCAGGCATAAAAACTGTAGGCAAATACTTGAAAAATGCTGTTCAGAGCTACCAAACCGGCACCGTACTCACTGCTTCCTTCCGCCAGCTCGTTCCAAACAAGTACCATGGCAATACAGCGTGCCAAACCAATAAGTATTAGTCCCACCATGTATTCCGGGTAATCCCTTAAAAAAGTAATGGCCAAAACAAACATTAAAACAGGACCAATAATCCAATTCAAGATCAATGAAATGGATAAAATTTTGGTGTTTTTAAAAACCTTTGGCAAAAGGGAGTAATTAACTTTGGCCAAAGGGGGGTACATCATTAAAATTAATCCAATGGCGATTGGTATATTGGTCGTGCCGCTATTAAATCTGTTGATAATTTCAGGAAAGCTCGGAACAAAATAACCTATACCTACACCCAAGGCCATTGCCAAAAAAATCCATAGGGTAAGATAGCTGTCCAAAAAGCTTAATTTTTTACGGAATGCCATTATTTAAGATTTAATTTGGCCAAATACATATAGTAATTCGGTTGCAATTTGAAGACTTCTTTCCCGGTACTTTTCGGCCTGTTGTGGGGTATTGTCAAATGCCTTTGGGTCTTCAAAGGTTATTGGAATACGTTTTTCGGCCCCGGCTATAAACGGGCAGCCAACATCCGCTTGGGAGCAGGTCAATACAGCTGCAAACCCGGACTTGGGATTGAAGCCATCATCGAACTTCTTCGAAAACCCAATTACTGGAGGTTCATTGTCGGCATATTTTATGCTGTATATTGGGTTTTCTCCATGAGATAAAGCGGCTATATGAAATCCCGAATCCTTTAAGGTTTCTGCTGCCATTGGGAATAGGGCAGTAGCTTCTGTACCTCCGGAATAACAATAGATATTTTTAATGCCAAAATGAAAAGCCATTGTCTGTGCCCAGACCTGTGATAAATGGCTTCTCCTGGAATTATGGGTACATATAAAATTGATTCTTATGGCATCTTGACTATTTGCTTTTTGCTGTATATAATCAACAAGGGATTGTAAGATTTGTTTACGTTCATTGCTTATGTTTTTGAGACTTAGTTTGGAAATAACATTCTCAATATTGGCAAAAAGTTTAGCTTTTACTGGTATCATGCATTAACGTTTATTTGGTGGTACAGGGTTAGCAGCATCCGGAGTCTGGTGCACAACAATTAGATGTGGTTCCTTGTAATTGGGATAACTCCAGCTTAGGCTTTTCTGCCGGGATACCACAATTTTCCTTTGCCAAACAATCTGTATGTTTAGAGGCTAAGAGAAAGTTGGTGCCGTCAAATTCCAAACCAAATTTTTCAATGGTCTCACCTTGATATTCCACTTCAATTTCTAAATCTCCTATTTCCAACTTCTTTTCCGATAGTTCTATGATGTGCACTAATTTTTCCGGATGAAGTCGGTGATCATAATCATTGGCATCCCAAAGCTGAAAATTTACTACCTCTTCCTTCCTGACCGTTCCACCACAGTCTATAAAGTGCTTTGTTATTTTACCGACCTCCGTAACATGAAAATGATTCGGTACTAATGTGCCATTTGGCAACTGAAATGCAATTTTATCCAATTGTCCTAAAATTGTTTTTACCTCTGATAGTTTCATTTTTATATTTGTTTATTGCGATTATACGATTAATGATTTTAAATTTTTTAGCAGCAATCTCCTTTTTTGGTGATGTCCAGATTTAGAAACTGTTTTATAATTTCCTTCATTTCCAGCCATTTCTCCGTGTTTATACAATAGCAGACGCTGGTTCCTTCAACGCTACCCTTAATAAGTCCCAAGAGTTTCAATTCTTTTAAATGTTGTGAAATGGTAGGTTGGGCCAAGCCTATTTCGTTCACCAGGTCACCACAAACACAGGTATTTATTTTAAATAGATGTTGTAGAATGGCCACCCTGGCCGGATGGCCAAATGCTTTGGCAAAAATGGCAATTTCATTCTGTTGATCAGAAAATATTTCTGTTTTGGCTAAGCCCATACTTTTATTATTTGTATATCGCAATATTACGATTAATATTTTATTCGGCCTAAATTTTTGTTTTATTTTTTATAGTTAGTGTTTTTATAATGAAGTTTTCC
>TARA_R110002049_G_scaffold28152_24_pt1 | contig 11630 bp, 8 predicted proteins | sample TARA_R110002049 | Tara Oceans TARA_R110002049 (sample SAMEA4396941) | marine metagenome | biome: Polar Biome; feature: [SRF] surface water layer (ENVO:00010504); material: water (ENVO:00002006), including particulate matter (ENVO:01000060) such as... | depth 5 m
GACGACGCGGCCAAGGCCGTGCTGGCGGCCAAGAAGAACCTGCGCGTGCTGGTCACCGGCGCCCTGCCCGACCCGTCTGCGCCCGGCATGACCGTGCGTTCCCTGGCCGGCGGATACCTGCTGCAGGGTCGCGACGCAGGGCTGGTCGGGGACCTTAAGGTCGTCACCAAGCGGGCGCCGACCACCACCGAGATGGCCGACCTGACCTTCGCCTTCACCATCGCCAAGCATGTGAAATCCAACGCCATCGTCTATGCCAAGGGCGGGGCCACCGTGGGCGTGGGTGCCGGGCAGATGAGCCGCGTCAATTCATCGCGCATCGCCGCCTGGAAGGCCCAGGACGCGGCCCGGGTTGCCGGTGACGCCGACAGCTGGGCGATCGGATCGGTGGTGGCGTCCGACGCCTTCTTCCCCTTTGCCGACGGCCTGATGGCGGCGGCGGACGCAGGCGCCACGGCGATCATTCAGCCCGGCGGCAGCGTGCGCGACGACGAGGTCATCGCCGCCGCCGACGAACGGGGTCTCGCCATGGTGTTCACGGGCATGCGCCACTTCCGCCACTAATCCATCCAAGGACAGCTTGTCGCAAAACAAATAGGGCCGCGTCAGCGGCCCTTTTCTTTTGGCTCAATGCGTTATGGTCAGAACTTACGGTCGCGGATCAATTCGGCGGTCATGTGATCCTGGCGGATAAACTGGGCCAGGATATGCATGAGCGCCTGATGGGTATCCTCGACCACGCCGTAATTGTCGCCCGTCACATGCAGGTTGACGTCCGCCAGCCCTTGCGTGCGGCCGCCCGCGAACCCGGTCATGGCGATCACCGCAAGGTCGTTGTCCTTGGCCCATGCGCAGGCCCGCACCACGTTTTCCGAATCGCCCGACGACGAGACCGAGATCAACACGTCGCCCGGATCGGCCAGGGTGCGCAGTTGATAGACGAAAACCTCGTCGTAGGAGATGTCGTTGGCCACGGCGGTGATGGTCTCGATCGTCGCCGCGAGCGAAACAACCCGGGGGCGCAGGTCCGTGTCCGTCTGGATGCATTTCAGATGGTCGCAGACCAGATGGTTGGAGATCGCCGCCGAGCCGCCGTTGCCGCAGACATAGATGGTCTTGCGCGCCGCGTAGGCGCCGGCCAGCAGGGCCCCCGCCTTGGCCAGCGCGACGCGATCGACGGAGGCCTGGGCAACCTGCGAGGCCTGGAAATAGGCCTCGGCGAAGGCGCCCATGTCGGTGAATTTTTCGTCGGGGAAGGTCATGCGGGACTGTCCCCTAATAAGGGCGGAATTTCAACGATGAAAACGCCCGAATAGCGCCGAGCCATAAGATCAAGCGAAGAGGCTTGATTTCTATTGTCCTGGTAATTCAACTCGAACGTTATGCCTGGGCATCCGCCAGAGCCCGCAATTGGCGCGAGGCGACGGCGACCATGCTGAGGTCGTTGACCTCGGTCGTCCACAGTTCGTTCAGCAGCACCTCGGTCTGATCGACGGCGGCCTGGTTGCGCACGACCCAGGCGGCGATCGCCTTGTCCGTATCCTTGCCCGCCTTGCCGAGATGGTCGAGGGCGTTGGAGGCCAGGGCCAGCTGATGGGAGTAGACCTCCTCGACCAGGGCGGCGACAGCCAGCTGCTGCCAGTGATCCTCCGATTCCAGGTTCGACGCGGCGGCGCGCAGGCGGCCCAGGCGGAACCGGGTGCCGAGCGCGAAGTAGACCTTGGCGACCTCGCGCACATCCATCTTGCGCCGGTTGGCGAGGCCGACGATGTCGGGGGCCGAATACAGGTTCACCAGATGGGCAACCTTGTGGGCCAGCCCTGTCGGCACGCCGTCGTCCAGATAGGGCTTGGCGCGGTTTTTCATGTCGTCGATGTAATGCTTCGGCACCACGGCCGAGATGTGATCGGCCAGTTCCGCCATCCCGGCGCCGAATTCAGCAACATGGGCCCCGATGTCGAGGCCCTTCTTGCCGTTGCGCAGGAACCACAGGGTCACCCATTCCAACAGCCGGTTGAGATCGGCCAGCATGGAGGTCTGGGCGCGGGTCGGCACCTTGTTATCGAGGGCTTCGATCTCGGCCCAGATCAGCCGCGTGCGCAGGACCTCGCGGGCGATGGTATAGGCGCGGGCGATTTCCGCCGGCTGGCGGCCCGTCTTTTCCATGAATTCGGTGACGAAGGTATCGCCGACCCGGTTGACCATGGAATTGGTGACCCGGGTGGCGATGATTTCGCGCTTCAACCGATGGGTCTTCATCTCCGGCAGGTATTTCTGACGCAGGTCCGAGGGGAAATACTGCACGATTTCGTCGAGCAGGAAGGGATCGTCCGGCAGGTCGCTTTTCAGCAGTTCGTCATACAGCCAGTTCTTGGCATAGGCGATCAGCACGGACAGTTCCGGGCGGGTCAGGCCCTTGTGCTGGGCGGCACGCTCGGACAGTTGCTCGTCGTCGGGCAGGAATTCGACCGCGCGCTCCAACAAGCCGCGCTTTTCCAAAAGCCGCATCAGCCGGATCTGATTGTCGAGGGTATGGGCCCCCTTGGCCTGGATCGAGGAGATCGCCTGGGTCTGGTTGTAGTTGTGCTTGAGCACCAGTTCGCCGACCTCGTCGGTCATGCGGGCCAGAAGCTTGTTGCGCTGGGCCTCGGTCAACCCGCCCTTGGCGACGACGGCGCCAAGCAGGACCTTGATGTTGACCTCGTGGTCCGAACAGTCGACGCCGGCGGAATTGTCGATGGAATCCGTGTTCAGCCGGCCGCCCTTCATGGCGTATTCGATGCGGCCCTTTTGCGTCGCCCCCAGGTTCGCCCCCTCGCCAACGACCTTGGCCTGGATGTCCTGGCCGTTGATGCGGATGGCGTCGTTGGCGCGGTCGCCCACGTCGGTGCTCGATTCCGCCTGGCCCTTGATATAGGTGCCGATGCCGCCGAACCACAGCAGATCGACCGGCGCGCGCAGCATGGCCTGGATCAGTTCGTTGGGCGAGACCGTGTCCTTGGTCAGGCCGAAACACGCGCGCGCTTCCGGCGACAATTTGATGGTCTTGGCGCTGCGCTCATAGATGCCGCCGCCCTTGGAAATTTTCTTGGTGTCGTAATCGGACCAGCTTGAGCGCCCCAGGTTGAACAGGCGCACCCGTTCGGCATGAGTCTTGGCCGGGTCCGGGTTGGGATCGACGAAGATGTGCATGTGGTTGAAGGCACCCTGCAGCTTGATGTGCTTGGACAGCATCATGCCGTTGCCGAACACGTCGCCCGACATGTCGCCGACGCCGACCACGGTGAAGTCTTCGTTCTGGATGTCCGTGCCGATTTCGCGGAAGTGCCGCTTGACCGATTCCCAGGCCCCCTTGGCGGTGATGCCCATGCCCTTGTGGTCATAGCCGACCGACCCGCCGGAGGCGAAGGCATCGCCCAGCCAATGGCCGTAATCCATCGACACGCCGTTGGCGATGTCGGAGAACGTGGCCGTGCCCTTGTCCGCCGCGACCACCAGATAGGGGTCGTCGTCGTCCCAGCGATAGACGCTTTTCGGCGGCACCACGCGCGTTCCCTTCAGGTTGTCGGTGACGTCCAGCAACCCCCGGATCAGCGTCTTGTAGCATTCGATGCCTTCGGCCATGAAGGCGTCGCGCCCGCCGTCCGTGGGCGGGCGCTTGACCACGAAGCCGCCCTTGGAGCCGACCGGCACGATGACCGCGTTCTTGACCTGCTGCGCCTTGACCAATCCTAAGATTTCCGTGCGGAAATCTTCCGGCCGGTCGGACCAGCGCAGCCCGCCGCGGGCGACGAAGCCGAACCGCAGATGCACGCCCTCGACCCGCGGGCTGTAGACGAAAATTTCCCGCAGCGGCCGGGGCTTGGGCAGGTCGTCGATCAGCCGCGAATTGAATTTGAACGAGACATAGGGTTTGTCGCCGCCGTCGGCCGCCGGCTGGAAGAAATTGGTGCGCAGGGTGGCATCGACCAAATTGATGAAGCGGGTCAGGATGCGGTCTTCGTCAGCGCTGGTCACGGCCTCGAGCGCGTCGCGCATCTTGGCGTGGAGCGCCGCCGCCTTCTTGTCCCGTTCCGCCGTCGTCTGCTTCGAGATCGCCATGCGGACCATGAACAACTGCACGATCATGTTGGCCAGGCCCAGATGCTTGGCCAGGGTCTGTTCCATATAGGTCTGGGAATAGGGAATGCCCATCTGGCGCAGGCAACGGCAATAGGCGCGCAGGATCAGGACCTCGCGCCAGTCCAGGCCGCCGCGGGCGACCAGGGCGTTGAAGCCGTCGCTTTCGATCTCGCCGCGCCACACCCGGGCGAAGGCGTCTTCGAACTTGTCCTTGATGGCCGGGATGTCGACGTCGCCGCCGTCGCGGGTTTCCAGGCCGAAGTCGTGGATCATCAAGGTCTTCACGCCGCCGCCGTTGCCGTCGTCGCAGGAAACCTCATGGGGGTTCTCGTCGATCACCCGGAACCCCATGTGTTCGAACACGGGCAGGGCATCCGACAGGGGCACGGCCGTGCCCGGATGATAGACCTTGAAGCGCACTTGATTGCCGGGGGCCCCTTCGGGCCGGTACAGGTGCAGACCGATCCGCTCGGCGGTCAGCGATTCCTCGATCACCTCGATATCGGTGACCGCGTCTTCGGCGCTGTATTGGGCCGTATAGCCGGGGCCGAAGGCATTCTGGAAGCGGCGGGTCAGGCGCAGGCCTTCCTTTTCACCGACGGCCTGGGTGAGCGCTTCCGCCAGGTCGTCGGCCCAGGTCCGGGCGGCCCGGGTCAGCTTGTTTTCCAGCCCCTTGGCGTAATAGGCCGGAAGCTTGCCCGGCTCCGTCGCGATGATCAGATAGACCCGCGCCAGGGGCGCGTCGCCCAAGGCCGTCGAGAAGTTGGAGACCCGGCCGTTCAGCGCCTCGCACAGGATGTCCTGCATGCGTTCGCGCATGTTCATGGTGTAGCGGTCGCGCGGCACGTAGATCATGCAGGACACGAAGCGCCCGAAGTTGTCCTGACGCATGAACAACGCCACGCGCTGACGGTCCTGCAGATGCAGGATGCCCATGGCCGTTTCCAAAAGCTGTTCCTCGGAAATCTGGAACAGCTCATCCCGCGGATAGGTTTCCAGGATGTTGGTCATGGCCTTGCCGTCGTGGCTGCCGGGCGGCAGGCCGGCGCGCTCCAGCACCTGCTGCAGGCGGCGGCGCAACAGCGGGATGTCGCGCGGGCTGCGGTTGTAGGCGGCGGAGGTGAACAGGCCGACGAAAATCCGCAGCCCCGTGACCTTGCCGTCCTTGTCGAAGCTTTTGATGCCGATGGCGTCCATATGCACGGGCCGATGCACGGTCGACCGCTGGTTCGATTTGGTAACGACGATCAGGCCGGGGTCGGAGATGAAGGCACGCACTTCGGGCGGAATCTTGGAGCTGTCCGCCGCATAGGTCAGCACCGACATGTCGAGGTCGCGCAGAATGCCGAGCGCCGATTTCTTGTCGACGGCGACCGAGGTCTTGGGGCCAGAGCCGGAAATCTTGTAGTCGCGGGAGCCCAGGAAGGTGAAATTGTTGTCGTGGATCCAACGCAGGAACTCGCGCACCTCGTTGGCTTCTTCCAGCGGCGCCGGGCCCGAGGTATGGCGGAAATCGTCGATGATCCGCGCCATGCGTTCGCGCATGGGCCGCCAGTCCTGGACCGCCAGGCGCACGTCGTCGAGCACCTTGAGCACGCTTTTTTCGATGTCGCGCTGGCCGTCGGGCGTTTCCTCGTCGACCTCGATATGCATCCAGGATTCCAGGCGCGCGCCGTCCTCGGGCTCGCCGGGGTCGAGAATGCGCTGCAGGCGACCCAAAGTGTCGCGTTTGACCTTGAGGATCGGATGCACCACCAGATGCACGGTCAGGCCGCGGCGGTTCATTTCCGACGACACGGAATCGACCAGGAACGGCATGTCTTCGGTGACGATGTCGACGACGGTGCGGTTGGCCGTCCAGCCGTCCTTCTTGGCATCGGGCTTGTAGGCCCGGACAGAGGGCTTGCCCGGCTTGTGCTGGGCCGCGGTCTTCCAATGGCTTTTGGCGATCCCGGCCAGGGTTTCCGCGTCGCGGGCGTGGATGTCCATGGGCGGCATATGGGCGAAATACTGGTCGGCGTAATGGACCAGGGCCGTCGCCTTGGCGCCCTTGGCGCTGCCCCGCATCAGCTTCGACACCTGCTTCAGCAGCGCATCGGTTTTCAAATCCCGTTTGATTGGCATAGACCCCTCCCAGAAAGCGCGGCCCCCGATTTTTTATCGGGGAGGCGGCGCGGTGACCTGCCGTGGTCGCCGACCCGCCCGCAACCGCATGTCCGCCGGGTAAATTGGATCAGCCGATAACAGCCTATAAACAAAGGTTTGTTATGAAAAGCTAAAGTTTGATGGCCGGTTTGGCGGATACGGGCCGCCTCTTGGCCTTTTCGGGTGGCAGAAAATCGCCCATAAGGTCGCTCAGGCCCGTGGCGTCCGCGCCCTGGCCGACGGACCGAGGGGGGGCCAATGACAGCCGCAACGCAAACCAGGGCCCTATGGGCGATGCTTGTCATCCTGGCCGCCGTGAAGGCCGGCTTCCTCGCCGTCCTGGGCCCGGTCTTCCTGCCGGACAGTGACGACTACGTGCTGTTCGCCAACGCCGTCCTGGCCGGGGGTGATTGGCTCCGGTCGCTTGACCTGCATTCCGAATTGCTTCCCCTGACGGCATTCCGGGTCATCGGGTACCCGGCCTTGATCGCCCTGTTCAAGGTGCTGTTCGGCGGCGCCTGGGATTGGTTTTTGATCGCTCTGCAGATGATCCTGTCGCTCGGCGCGACGGCCATGATCTGGCGCCTGACGCTGCGCCTGACGGGACGCATATGGCCCGCCGCCGTGGCCGCGGCAGCCCAGGGCCTGGGCCTCGCCTTTGTTCTCGACCAATGCGTTCTGACCGACAGCCTGCACGCGGCCTTGCTGACCTTCCTGGCCGCGCATATGGCGCTCGGCCTGCTCGACAGGCGGGCGCCGGGCATGATCGAGGCATTGGGTCTCGGCCTGATTCTGCTCGCCGCCTTCCTGCTGCGCGAGGCGGGGGCGGTCATGCATCTGGCGCTTTGGCCGCTGATCCTGACCTGGACCCTGAAAACGGGCGGCGGCCTGCGCCGCACGGGCATCGTGCTCGTCGTCTTTCTGTTGCCGCTTATGCTCGGCATCCAGGCCTACAAGTCATGGAACCAGATGCGCAGCGGCGAACGCTTCGTCACCACCGTCGCGCAGACGGCGATGTATCATCCGGTGCTCGACCTGGCCCGGCGCGGCCTGCCGGTGTTCGCCGAAGACCCCTTGCTGGCCGATGCCCCCGGCCTGCTGCCGCTTCATCCGATCCCGGGCGTCACCTTCACGGCCATCAACCGCCACCTGAAGACGGCACACGGCATGAGCGCCCTGGCCGTCGCCCGCCACGCCGAAACCCTGTTCTACGACCATTGGCGGCGCCATCCCCTGGACCGCGCGTCCATCTACCTGGGACGCATGGACCCTCGTTACGCCTACCTTGCGTTCATGCCGCTCAGCGGACCGGAACGGCTCAGCCTATGGGCGGGCGGGACCACGCCCTTTCCCGGGCCGGGTGAAATCCGGCGCAACCTGTTTGAACACGGCCGCGTCGATCAGGCCCTGCTGCTTGCCGCCAGGACCCTGGCACGCCTGATTTCCACCATGCTGACGGCCGCCTTCCTGATCGGTGTCCCGATCGTGGTGATTCGCTCCCTTGCCCGCGGCGCCTGGCGGCCATCGGCCCTGGAGACGCGCCCACTGGCGTTCGCGGCCCTCTGGCTGTTCGCATTGGCCTGGCCCGCGGTCTATGCCCTGGTCTATCTCGAAGACCGCTATCTCGCCGTTATGACGCCCTTCGTCGCGGTGATCGGTCTGGCTTTCGTCGCCCCCTGGGCCGAGCGCGCCGTAACATGGCTGCGCACGCGGATATCCCCCCGTACGGGGTAGGTCCCCGGCGGCATTGGCCGAGATTGTATTTGATGGGATGGGAAGAGAAATTGGAGCGGGCGATGAGATTCGAACTCACGACTTCAACCTTGGCAAGGTTGCGCTCTACCCCTGAGCTACGCCCGCGTCGCTATAAGCGAGGGAGGGATATATACGGGAAGGCAGGGCGAATGCAAGGCCCTAAAATAAACTAATGTCCGTTCGGGCCGCCCCTTGGTCCTCCCTGACCGCGGCCGTCCGGCATCGGAAACCACATCAGGCCGCCTAATCCGCCCGCAAGCCTTGCAGCGGGCGGGACAAACAGCCATCTTTGGGACAGATTGCGGCCTCGGCAGGGGCCCGGACACCCTTAACAGCAACACGACGGAACTTCGGCATGGCTTTCATTCTCAATCCCGACGGCACGACCACCCCCAAACCCGACGGCCAGGCCCCCACCGGCGGCGCCACGCCGCCCGCGGGCGCCGACGGGGCATTGATCAAGGATTCGGACATCCGCACCTTCGTGCAGGATGTGATCGAGGCCTCCAAAGACGTGCCCGTCCTGGTCGATTTTTGGGCCTCCTGGTGCGGGCCCTGCAAACAGCTGACCCCCGTGCTGGAAAAATTGGTCCTGCAGGCCGGCGGCCTGATCAAGCTGGTCAAGGTCAACGCCGACGAAAACCAGGACCTGTGCCAGCAGTTGCGCGTGCAATCCCTGCCCACGGTCTATGCCTTCAAGAACGGCCAGCCGGTCGACGCCTTCATGGGGGCGCTGCCGGAAAGCCAGGTCAAGGCCTTCATCGAAAAGCTGACGGACGGCGCCAAGGCGCCGCTCGACCAGGCATTGGAACAGGGGCAGGCGGCCCTGGCCGCCGGCGAGAACGACCTGGCGCTTGAGATCTTCAAGGAAATCCAGGCCCAGGACCCGGCCAACGAAGCCGCCCTGTCCGGCGTCCTGCGCGCCCAGATCGCCCTCGGCATGCTGGCCGAGGCGGAGGAAATCCTGGCCTCCCTGCCGGCCAATCTGCGCGTAAAAGCCGATATCGAGGCCGCCGCCTCGGCCCTGGAACTGGCCAAGGAGATCGGCCAGACCGGCGACCCGGCGGAACTGCGCGCCCGGCTTGACGCCAATCCCAAGGACAATCAGGCGCGCTTCGACCTGGCGCTGGCGCTGTTCGCGCGCAGCGACGCCGAAGGGGCGATCGATGAATTGCTGGAACTGGTCCGCCGCGACCGGGCATGGAACGACGAGGCCGCGCGCAAGCAATTGGTCAAGGTGTTCGACACCCTGGGCGGCGCCCATGAACTGACCGTTGCCGGGCGACGGCGCCTGTCGTCGGTTCTGTTCTCTTAAAAAGGACCCGCCATGGCCTACGGCGCCCATTATCCGGACACGGGAAAGCTGCCGGACGTGCTGCCCATCTTCCCGCTGCCGGGGGCTTTGCTGCTGCCGGGCGGGCAGTTGCCGCTGAACATTTTCGAACCGCGTTATCTGAACATGATCCTGGACGCCATGGCGGCCGGCCGCGTGATCGGCATGATCCAACCCGCCCCGGTTCAGGGCGAAGCCCCCCGCGACCCGGACCTGCGCGATGACGCCGCGATCTATCCCGTGGGCTGCCTGGGGCGCATCGTCAGCTTTTCCGAAACCGGCGACGGGCGGTTTCTGATCACCCTGCTGGGCCAAACCCGATTCCGCGTCGCCGAGGAACTGACGCCGCGTAATGGCTATCGCCGGGTACGCCCGGACTTTGGCGAATTCACGGGCGACCTGGATGAAAACGCCGCGCCGGCCTATGACCGGGATCGTCTGATCGCGGCGGCGGCCGGGTTTTTCGACGCCCGCGGGCTTGATGCCGATTGGTCGTCCATCGAGGACGCGCCTGACAGCATGCTGGTGACGTCGCTGGCCATGGTCTGCCCGTTCGACCTGCGCGAGAAACAGGCGCTTTTGGAATGCGACGGCCCGACGGCGCGGGCCGCGCTGTTGATCGACCTACTGGAGATGTCGGCGCGGGGCATGGCGCCCGACCCGGGCGCCGCATCCCATTGACGGAACGCCCGCCCGGGGGCAAGCGCCGGGACAACCCAAGGAGACGGCATTGACGAACAACGCCCAAGTGGACCCGAAACTGCTGGAAATTCTGGTCTGTCCCGTGACCAAGGGGCCGCTGGATTATGACGCGGCCAAGGGCGAGCTGGTCAGCCGCCAGGCCGGCCTGGCCTATCCCATCCGGGACGGCATCCCCATCATGCTGCCGGACGAGGCGCGCCAGATCAAAGCCGACGGCGGGAGCACCCAGCCATGACGACCGGAAAGACGTTTCAATCGCAGACCGCCACCGGCAACCACGGCAGCCGCCACACGCCGGTCGAGCTGCGCATCAAGAAGGACGACAAGGTGCTGGAGGTCGATTTCGACGACGGCGCCAAGTTCCGCATCCCGGCGGAACTGCTGCGCGTGGAAAGCCCCTCGGCCGAGGTCCAGGGCCACGGCCCCGGGCAGAAGACCGTGATCGCCGGCCGCCGCCATGTGAACATCATCGGCGCCGAGCCCGTGGGCAACTACGCCGTGCGCCTGAAATTCGACGACCTGCACGACACCGGCATCTTTTCGTGGGAATTCCTTTACGACATGGGGACGCGGCAGGACGAACTGTGGTCCCGGTATCTGGACGCCTTGGAAGCCAAGGGCCTGAAGCGCGACCCCTGAACCGTCGCCGGCGGGCGGCTTACGCCTGGAACAGGTGGCGCAGGTAATCCCGGTACAACAAGATCTGGCGGGGCAGAAGCGATGTTTCGCCGACCGCCTTCGACAGGATGATGCCGCCGTCGGCGACCACCAACAGCATGTCTGCCACGTCGTCCAGGTCCACATCGGCGCGCGGCGGATAGCGCGCGGCGATCCGGTCTAGCCGATCACGGAATCGCCGACGCCACCCCAAGGTCGCCCGGGTGTTGAGCGCGCGCACCTCCCGGTCGAACAGGCGGTCCTGATAGCAATAGGCGGCGATCAGGCAATCGGGATGCCCGGTGGGCAGATCCGCCAACAGTTCCGACAGCATCTTGAGGCCGACCAAAAATCCGTGCAGGGGATCCTCGTTCAATTCGTCCGCGCGGCGGAACAGATCGTCGAACAGGGCGTCCTCGCGCGCGATGTAGCGTTCAAGCAGCGCCTTCGCCAACGCGCCCTTGTCCTTGAAATGATAGAAGAACCCGCTTTTGGTGATCCCGACAGCTGCGATCAGCTCGTCGATCGACGTGCCGGCGAAGCCCTTTGCCAGGACCGCCGTTTCCGCGGCGTCGAGAATCTGATCCCGCGTCGCCGCACCTTTGCGTGATGCGGGCGCGTTCATGCCTGAGACCATCCGCCATACCCTCCGAAGCTGTACCGTAGGTACAGTTTTTTCGCGATGATTGACAAGGGCTTCTCACGGCTCGTCAGAAATTTCGCTCACCCCATTGATATTAAAGACAAAAAGAAAAAGCCCTCGGCAGAACCACGGGTCGCCTGTTGCGGGGTGGGGCCAGCCGTTATCCATGCCGTCCTTCATTCAACCCGACCGCCCATCATTAAAAAGGACCGAAACCATGGCGACATACCGCACCCGACTGCCGCAGCTGGACGGCAGGCTCTTCCTCACCGA
>TARA_R110002049_G_scaffold6533_1_pt1 | contig 11623 bp, 10 predicted proteins | sample TARA_R110002049 | Tara Oceans TARA_R110002049 (sample SAMEA4396941) | marine metagenome | biome: Polar Biome; feature: [SRF] surface water layer (ENVO:00010504); material: water (ENVO:00002006), including particulate matter (ENVO:01000060) such as... | depth 5 m
TACTCCAGCAATTACCAAAGTTACAAAAATATTACAAAAGTATTATATTAAGGCATATAATCAATGGGAAGTAGGCCAGCAAATAGTTTTATAATTATATATTTATAAACATGAGTAACCCACTTGACACAGTACTTTTTGATGGAAAAACATCAGCCGATGTATTTAAGGAAATATACAACAACAGTAAGAAAAAAGATAAGCAAATAAGTGCTTTGATTGCTGAATTAAAACCCTTAATACAACATATAGGCGATGCCCCCGTCGTTGTACCTCTTATTAAAGATTATTTGGAAATAGGAGTAAAAAACGATGAACATTTAATCAAAATGATGGCTGTTATACAACGATTGAATAACAATACAGCTTCAAATGGAGGTGACTCATTACTCACAGATGAAGAATTCAAACAACTTCAACAATTAGCAGAAGAAGTAGCAAAAAATGAGCCGATCCCAGATAAAAAATAACTCTAGTAGTAATAGAAAAAGCAAACAAGCTAACGAACCTTTACTAATAAAGGGTAGGGTGTATAGTGTTATTATGGATGAAACCCATCCATTTTTTGATAAAACACTAGGTAAATTTGATCCTAATTATATAGGATATGTTTTTTGGGGTGATGTAGGATTGAAAGAAGGTTCTCTAGAAGATGGAGAGTTATTAAAACTTCCTATGGCTAAATCATACTTTAATTGGCTTACATATCCACCCCTTATTACTGAAATAGTTGATATAATCAAAATCCCAAGTAGTAATCACTATTTAGATTTAGGGGGAAGACACAATAATGTAGAATATGCCTTCTTTCCACCAATCAATATATGGAATAACTCAGTGGGAAATATATTACCACGTGAGGCTGATATAGTAAAAGCCGGAGGAGAAGTCCCAATAGGAAAAACCTTAGACGAAACAAAAGTCTTTAGCAATAAAAATATGTTACCTTTTGAGGGTGATATGATTTTTGAAGGAAGATTTGGAAATAGTATTCGTTTTGGATCATCAAATCCCAGGGGTAAAAATAACTGGTCTGAAAATAGTAGTGAGGGGGAACCTATAACTATTATTTCTAATGGTCAAACCAAAGGCTACTCAATGGCATTAGAGGATATAAATGGGGACGCCAGCTCTATTTACTTAACATCTAACCAAAATATAGATAACCTTAATATAGCTTCTAAAAACTTTAAATCATTAAACGCTACATTTTCACCCCCTCAATCCGATTTAGAAGTACTACAATCATTTATCAATAATAGCACATCAGTTACTGAAGCATTAAATAATGTGCTATCTTCTTCGGATGGAGATTCAAATTTCTCATCTCAACCAAATGAAATAGTTGAGGGGGCTTCTAACCCAAACACAACGGATCATTTAGGGGATGATCAATCAGCCCAAACTAGTGATGAAATAGAGGCATTTGAAGCTGGGGGAGGATTTGATCAATTAGTTAAAATACCAGGTAAATACCTAGATAACGCAAAGGTTCCCCGTGAATTATACATAATCCCTAAAAGATTTACAAGTGGAACAGGTTTAGTTACAGATATTTTAGCCCCCTTCCTTATGAAAATGTTGGAAGCCGCAGAAAAAGAGGGAGTTAGACTTACAGTTAACAGTGGATTTAGACCCCCCCTCGACACCATATATTTAAATAATAAAGAAATACAAACATCCCAAAAAACGTTAAGATTAGGAAATTTATTAAATAAATATAAAGGAGCTTTTGCGGAGCCATGGCTTGAGTACACAACTGTTATCAAAGCAGGTAAATATGGTAAGAAAAACAAACATTATAATGTTGGGGATTCATATAAAATGCGCTCCCAAGGAGAACACTTCAAACCACTAACAGCTGCCTCATTCTACTCTCCCCATGGGGCATCAATGGCCATTGATTTTTCTACGGATAGTGCTACAAATAAACAATATAAATGGTTATGTAAAAATGGGTGGAAGTATGGTTTTATTAGAACAGTTTACTCGGAGCCATGGCATTTTGGCTATAGACCAGCGGATGCTAAAAAAGGCCCCACTGCTAAATTAAAGTATAAATATCAACCTGGAGTAGGATACAGAGATACAAAAAACCGATGGAATAATGTATTTGGCTCTTCAGAACCTAACTGGGACATAGAATACACAGCCTTCATAGACCAACAATCCCAAGACCTAAATGCTTAAATCACCAGAAACATATCAAGGAAAACAAGTTATAATAAATTCTGACCGCTTAATATTTAATGCTAGGGAAGATTCTTTATTTTCTTCTAACAAAACTATAGCATTTTCTACTAATAAAGATTTCCATATAAATACATCAGAGGGGTCTGATGGTAAATTTGCGGTTAATAGCCCAAAAATTCACTTAGGAAAAATTAAAGCAAACAATTCGCTAGCTGATAACCCAGCAGTAAAAGGACAAGAGCTAGAACAGCTATTAAATGATATCTTAAATCATTTAAATTTATTATACTCAACCGTTCTCCCCCTCCTAAACCAAATAACTTTATTTCCAGGTCTCCCCACAGTCCCCAGCCCTACTAACATAGGTATTATATCCCCTCTAATAAGTGATTTAAATGTCCTAAAAGGAAAAATTAAATCTATTAAGAGCTCTAACGTTTATATAAAATGACCGGATTATTTAAATCAATTGTCCCCTCGGCGATGAATGTATTTGCTGATGGAAAACAGCAAACATATTTTATAAAAGATAGAATACCTTTTGTTGAGGCCCAAATATCTTTAAACCTCCCCACTCCCGAAAGTATATTAAATTTATTACCTTTAATTACAACTCCTGATGAATTTGCAAATTTACAAGAAAATTTTGTAAAATTAAAAAAAGCTTGTAAAAAGGCAGAAGACATGCTAAATAACATAATAAGCCAAATTGATAAGGCTTTAGGCACATTAGATAGGGTAGATCAAATATTTGGTACTTTAAGTGGATTTTTAGATTTTATATCCGACTTTATACCTCTCATTAAACTCCTGATATCCACGGGCAACATAGCAATAGCAGCTCAAATAGCCCCTTTCAATGTTCAGGGTGTTGTTTTAGTTAGGGCAGCGGATGCAGTTAAAGCAGCCAAAGGAAAACTAACAGAAATCGATTCTTTATCTAAAATTATTTCTCCTCTATCTAGTTTCCTTCTCCAACAAACAACAGAATTAAGAGATATTTTATATCCAGTTAGAGAAAAATTAAATTCTATGTTAATAGAAGTTAGATCCAGGTGCTTTTACCTAGATTCAGTTTTTATAGCTAAATTAAAAGAATTAGAATTATCAATGGCCCAAAACCCACCTACAAGTGGGGGTGGTGTTGGTGGTCCAGGAATTACGGGGGTAGATCAATCCACAGAACAAATAGTTGACACATTAGCCAGTCAAGTTAACCCCGAATTAATATTAGATAATTTAGAAAATTCCAACAAGGAGCGAGTTATTCAATATTTAGTTGAAAGTAATCACACTGGTTACCAAATAGCTAGAAAGTAATATATTTATTAAAAAACACTACACTATGAAATTGAGTGCATTCGAAAAAGTAATTAGAAAAGTTGTGCGTGAGGAAATTGACTACGCATTAAAACGTGAAATATCCTTACTAAAAGAGGAATTAACATCTAATACACAGGTTATAACCGAAAGAAAAACCGAACCCAATCCCGAAGATTTTAGACAAAAATTAAGGGAGCAATTTACACCACCATCTTTTAACAGTGGTGACAGTACCCTAGATTCATTATTAAATGAAACAGCTATACATTCTACCCCCTTAGAATCACAACACCAACATAACTCAAATGACCCCGTAAATCAATTTATAAATAAAGACTACAGTCAGTTAATGAAAGCTATGGATAAGAATAAAAACTTTAGACCATAATGGCTATTAGAAAAAAAATAGGATTTAGGATTGACCCACTTGATCTCGATACGCGTAAAGCTATTGGGGTTAAGATTCCCTTTAATAAAAGTGGAGTATTTCATTTTAATTACACTACAAAGGAACAAATTAAATCCAATCTTATTAATCTTCTTTTAACATCCCCCGGTGAAAGATATCACCAACCATCCTATGGGGTGGGTATTAGGGATATATTATTTGAACCAAATATTGCGTCAAACCAAAAAATATCAAATCTAAAATTATCAATTGATCGAAATATATCATTTCACATCCCCCAAATTAAATTAAGTAATTTAGAGGTAACCCCCCAAGATAAAGAGCTATTAATACAAGTAGCCTATGTAGTTTTACTAGATAATGATACTAATGAAATTTCTCTAACATTATAACAAATGGCTTACTCTAAAGTAAATAACACATCAGGTACTAATAAAAAAGATATAAAGTACTTAAATAGAAATTATAACTCCTTAAAACAGGATTTAGTTAATTTTACTAAAAACTACTTCCCCGATAATTTTAATGATTTCTCAGAAAGTAATCCGGGTATGATATTCCTAGAACTTGCTTCATATGTTGGGGATGTTTTATCATTTTACACTGACACCCAAGTACAAGAAACATTTATTGAATCCGCTAGAGAAAAAACAAACCTATTATCTTTAGCATATAATTTAGGATATAAACCCTCAGTAACTAGCCCATCTACTACAGATGTAGACTTATATATTCAAATCCCTTCAGACAGTAGTAATAATTACCAACCTGATTGGAGTTATGCTATATCTATAAATAAAAACTCAACTTTTAAATCAGGTCAAGCTAATCCTACTACTTTCCTCCTTGATAGAGATGTAAATTTTAAATTTTCATCCTCCTTGGATCCAACTGAAGTCTCAATATATGATTTAAATGGAAACCCATTAACAAGTGGGACTAATGCAGAATATTATCTCCTAAAAAAATCTGCTAAGGTTATAAGTGCCCAAATAAAATCAACCACATTTACCCTAAATGAACCTATTAAATTCCTCACATTAGAGGTCCCAGATACAAAAATCATAGGGATTGAATCAATAGTAGATTCAGATGGAAATAAGTATCATGAAGTCCCATATTTAGCTCAAGAAACTATGTTTGAAGAAGTTTTAAATGTAAATGATAGTTTTAATTCATATAATACCCCACTTGAATTATCACAATATGGAAATGATACTCCTTATCTTTTAAGACTTAAAAAAGTCCCTAAAAGGTTTGTAACTAGATTTACATCTAACAACATACTCCAAATTCAGTTTGGGGCGGGTATTAGTAGTGGAATAGATGAAGAAATCATCCCTAACCCGGATAATATAGGAATTGGAGTCAAAGACAATAGATCCCTTTTAAATTTTGCATTTGACCCTTCTAACTTTATGCTAACAAAAACATATGGGGAAGTCCCTTCTAATACTACCCTCACAGTAAATTATTTAGTAGGGGGAGGAATAGAATCAAATGTTGGTACGAACTTAATTACTGTCCCCTCATCTATCCTTACTTCTCAAAATAATAGTGTTAGTGATGATGCTGTTCTTTCTACAGTTATCTCATCGATAGCAGTAAATAATCCAATACCCGCAACAGGCGGTGGTCCTGGGGATACCATTGAAGATATACGTTTAAATGCGATAGCTAACGCAGGTGCTCAACTACGCACTGTGTCAAAAGAGGATTATATTATTCGTACTCTATCTCTACCCTCTAAGTTTGGAAAAATATCAAAAGCTTATATCATAAAAGATGATCAAATAACCGTTGATACTAGTGCTCGTATTTCTAACCCTAATGGATTAAATCTATATACATTAGCATATGATGGTAATAAAAACCTCACTAACTTAAACAAAGCTACCCGTCAAAATTTAATAACATATCTTGAAGAATATAGAATGCTAACGGATGCTATTAATATTAAAGACGCATTTATTATTAATTTTGGAGTTGAATTTGAAATTATTGCCTTTAAAAATAGCAACAATGAGCAAGTTCTATTAAAATGTATAAATTCTCTTGAGGAATATTTTAACATAGACCACTGGCAAATCAACCAACCAATAGCTTTAAATGAGATATATAATGTAATAGGGTCAGTAGAAGGAGTTCAAAATGTAGAAAATGTAAGGTTATATAATAAGGCAGGAATAGCTTTAGGATACTCTCAGTATGCTTATGATTTTGACTCAGCCAATGTAGATAATATAATATACCCCTCTATGGATCTGAGTATTTTTGAATTAAAATACCCAAAGGCCGACATAACCGGAAGAATAACTAAATATTAATTATGGCATATTATTTTATATACCCAGAGAAGGACACAACAATATACTCCCACCCCTATAGAAAGGACCTAAACACAGGAATAGTAGAAACCCTATCCCTCAATTCTGAAAAAGATGGAATTAATAATAATTTATATTATCCCTCAAGATTTTTAATTCAATTTAAAGATAGTGATATAACATCAGTTATTCAAAATAAAATAACGGGGAACTTCTCTGCAAGCTTAATAACATATGCTACTGAGTTTAGTCAAAACCTTCCAAAAACACAAACAATAGAATTATATCCTCTTTCCCAATCTTGGGAAAATGGAACAGATAGATATCTAGAACGTCCATCTAACAATAGGGTAATAAGTAACGGTGCCTCTTGGTTATACACGGATAATGGTACTACAAAAACGCGTTGGGAAACTGGTTCAGGAGCTTTTACAGGTAGTTTTAGTGGAAGTAACGGAGGAGGGGGTGTATGGTTTACAGGAAGTGGATTTGAATTTTCACAAAGCTTCGATATAACTCAAAATTTAGACATAGATTTAAATATTACATCTTTAATCCAAAAGTACTCATCAAGTATTTTTGCATCACAAACATACCCTACAGGTATTCCTAACAATGGGTTTATTATAAAACGTATGGGTGATGTATTTAACAATACATCTAATCAAGGTAGTTTAAAATATTTCTCACTAAATACTCACACTATATTCTCCCCAACTTTAGCAATAAAATGGGATGATTCAAGTTACATTACGAGTAGTGGAGCTAATATATTAACTAATGGAAAAATCCAATTAAATATATCCAATAACAAACAAGAATATAGACCTGCAGAAGAATATACTTTTAGAATAAATGCCCGAGAACAATATCCTACTAGGACTTTTACAACTTCATCAAATTACCTAAATATAAACTACTTAAATTCAGCTTCATACTATAGTATTGAAGATTATACGTCAAAAGAGGTAATTATACCATTCGACACTGAATTCACTAAATTAAGTGCGGATGCAGATGGTATGTATTTCAAATTAGATATGGATGGACTACAACCGGAAAGATATTATCGTTTACTTATACGACATGATAATAATGATGGTATATTTATATATGATGATGATACATTTTTTAAAGTAGTTAGGTAATGGATAGGAAAATATCTATACAAAAAAATATATATAGTAATAGTAAATTTAGAGAAGTTATTGACACTACCTTTTCTGAATTAACTAATATAACATCTAAAACCACTGTAGAGGATTTTTTTAACTTGTATAATGAACTTTTTTTAGAAATTCCATACACCGGTGAATTTAGTCACACTACACTATCAACCCTAAGCCAACAAATATTAAAGCCAGGGGGAAAAGATGCTAAGGATAATGAAATAGAAGCCCTCCAAGCAGCACTAAAAGATTTGCAACAAAAACTATTAACTGCTAATCAACCTGATACATCTATTACTAGAGAACACCCACGATTTAATAATGGTTCTTTAGTTAGAAGACCGATCGAAAGTGTATCATGGCCTGATGTTTTTTATATGGATCAAGGTTTTAAAAGAGGAGTTTATTTTTCAGGGGATCCCATAATGTATTCATCTTTTACAAAATTACTAAAATATAATGGGGATACAAATGAAATTCCAACGGTATTAGATAGAGTTATAGATGATATCCCATCGGGTGAACCATTAACTATAGAAAATTTTAACGACCCCTTTATCCCACCTAAGGGAGCATTTGAGGCAGAAGAATTTAGAATCTCTATAGACCCTTCAGACGCCAATTTAAATCCAGATAAATATAATGGTGATTATGATAATTACTATGAAGCATTAAATAATGACTTTAAGGAAAAAACAAATTTAATAGAGGCTTTAGAAGAAAAAATAATTGATTTCAACACTGAAATTCAAAAAATAATAGGAGGATAATGGCAAGATCTAATTCCCAAAATATTAGTGGAGGTGTAGGAAAAACCCCACCCCCACTACTTACTTCTGATCAGCAGGCCTCTATAGCTGCTCTTAAAGCTGAAAGGAGCATATATGAAAATGATTTACAAAAAGCAATTAGTAAAAGGGCAAAAGTTAAAGAAATTTTAGATAATTTTGAAGCAGTAGTAGTAGGTGATATTATATTAGATATATTACCTGATGAAAGCTCTGAAGAAATAATGAACTCTATTATTATCTCTAAAATAGATATCTTAAATCACCTAAATGGAATAGATGTTGAAGAAATAGAAACCGAAACTACAACAAGCATGGGGTTTTCATCGACATCTACAACTACTACAACTTCAACAGCCTCAGGATTTACTGCTGACCAAATTGAGAATGCACAATCTCTACTAGAGAAAATATTTAATACGGCTTTAGTTAAAACCCTAATATTTCAATCATCTGAATTAGATGAGGGTGAATTATATACACCTGTTTACTACCAAGTAATGTCTCAAATAAACTCCAATGCAACGGGTAAAGAAGTCCTAACATTCACACTAAACAGTATTGAAAATGGAGCAATATGACCGTTAAATCTACCACTATATTAGATCAAATTAAGCCTGAGGATAAAAATCTCCTCCAGTCTAAAACCCTAATCCGTAAATTTGGAAGGCCAGAGGACTGTGTAGAATTACATGTTTATAATTTAAATAATAAACTTTTAAAAACGGTATATAATTTTGAAGATTATACAATCCCTGATATAGAGGATCCTCAAGGATATTTTAGTGAAATTGTTTTTAATCCTGACAAAGCATTAAGGGATTTAGGTTTTACATCAGGTGAGTATAAAATTAGAGTTAATTTTCATAGAAGAAAAATAGCTAATTCATTTGAGAATACTTTTTATATTGATACTATATCTTCTAATAGAACCGAACTTAAAGTAAAAATAAGGGGGGATGAAAATGTATCTTCTCTAGCATTTGCTACTAACCAATTTATAGCAGAATTAAGTGATGATGTTGAAGGAGTTTCTTACTTTAAGGACTTCGCCGTAAATTTAGGCAACGATATAATACTAACCGGGGTTAATTTTATATCAAATCCGGGGGATGCTAATAGTTTTCTTATTAAATTATATGAACCCTTATCAAATGCTTACAATGGAAAGATCCCATTTAGGGTTATAGAGGAACTTACAAACCCAATAGAATATAGTGTAAATTTAGAGCCTAGCTCACAAATTACTATTGACACCACAGAGTTAAGGGGACCTAATTTACGAATAGACACTAGGTTAAATTCAAGTGTACCATCTGCTTACAAGGCATATAATGACATATTACAATTCCAATCTAGTGGTTCATTTAACAATTTACTAGGAGCATTATCATCGTCCATCCCAATTTCTATAGAGTATGATAATCCAAATACTACATCTGGATACACATATGAAAATTTCACTCACTTTAGCTCAGCAGAAGAGCGCTTAAGGAATTTTAAATATAAATTAGAGTTAATTGAATTATATACTTCAAAGAGTTCTTACATAGGGGGATTATCTAGTGGATTAAATAACTATCCACTTCAAATCCAATCTAATTTAAATTTAAAAAATACTATTATAAGTAATTTTGATAACTATGAACGTTACCTTTACTATGAAAGTGGAACATACGCATGGCCAAAATCAGATACCTTAAAACCCTACACCTTATACCCAGTTACTGCCTCCCAATCAACTACCTGGTTTGATGGTAATATAATATCATCCTCGGATTTTGATGATCAAAATATCCATATATTAAGAAATACACTTCCTCAATATATTATAGAAAATGATGAAAATGAACAATTTATAACATTTGTAGATATGATGGGTCAATATTTTGACAATATTTGGCTTTATATTGAAAACATCACTGATAAAAATATAGCCCATAATAGTTTAAAAGAAGGAATTTCTAAAGACATTGTATTTAATGCTTTAAAAGAAAAAGGCATCCCGGCATTTGATCAATTTGAAAATGCTAATTTATTTGAGTATTTAATAGGGTCTTACACAGGTAGTGATTCATTCCAATACCAAGCACCAGCAGGCCAAACTATGATTAGTGCATCTAATGATGGTTCAATTCCTAAAGGGGATATTACAAAAGAAGTTTGGAAGAGATTATACCACAATGCCCCCTATTTATTAAAAACTAAGGGCACTGAAAGGGGCATTAAAGCCCTAATGGCATGTTATGGTATTCCGGAAACTATACTTCATGTTAAAGAATACGGAGGACCCTCAGTAGATAAATCAGGATTTAAAACTTTTAAATACCCTAAAACAACTAAAGGTATAAGAGTAAACTCTAACGGTTCAACACCCCCCTCCCTAGAATTTGGTATCCTTCCGGAAGCCAACTTCGGAATAACAACAACAGAATTTACAATTATCCCTGATCGTATAGACCGAAATATCATATTTGGAGATAATTATGATAATTCCCTTGAATATCTTGTAATTTCTCAATCTGCAACCTTTGAACAAGGTGCTAACCTCCAAATGGAATCATTTAAATCGCTTCCATTTCTAAGGTATAAACCTTGGTTAGCAGGCCAGCCGGTAACTTTCTTTATCAAAAACTTTCCCGGCCAAGAAAATAAGTTCAATATAACAGTTTCTACATATGTTGATAATGAATATATAGAAGTAGAAAGTTCTCAGGTGTTTGGGGCTATAGAGGGGGGAGATCCAATTTATAAAATGTCAATTGGATCACCAGGTACCCCTGCGGCACACAACATATTTTCGAATTTTACAATTCAAGACTTTAAAATTTATACTAGCTCACTTTCATTAGAAACCCGAAAGATACACACTAAAGATCCCTCAATAATAGCGGGAAATAATACCTCTTCATATTTTAATAATGAATTATTTTACTACAGTCCCCTAGGAAGTAATTTAATTACGGAAAGCATTGGTGATCCTAACGCTTGGGATATTCCAAATCTTCAATACCATTTTAAAGATTACTCTAACACAGATCATACTCTAACAGAAATAGGCATAAAAGCTAAAAGGATTGATCTAACTTATGTCCCTGTAACTTACGACCACTACATTTCAACCCCCGACACCGTAGGCTCATCTATGGCGTCTGAAAAAATTAGATATGACCAGGGTACTATTGAAGATAATATTCTTTCTCCAACTGTTAGAGCTGAAGGCTCTGCTTTAGATAGGCAACCACCTGACTATTCAACTTTAGGCGTATTTTTCTCACCCACTTTTGAAATCAACGAAGACATTATTTATACTTTAGGTGGCTTTAGACTTGATGATTACATTGGAGATCCTCGCGATTTGGCTAGTGGTAGTTACCCTTCTTTAAAATCACTATCAGATGGATATCAACAAAA
>TARA_R110002049_G_scaffold231024_1_pt1 | contig 11620 bp, 6 predicted proteins | sample TARA_R110002049 | Tara Oceans TARA_R110002049 (sample SAMEA4396941) | marine metagenome | biome: Polar Biome; feature: [SRF] surface water layer (ENVO:00010504); material: water (ENVO:00002006), including particulate matter (ENVO:01000060) such as... | depth 5 m
CTGGAGATCTTTGGGATTCTTTTATATTTACGGGAAATATTACATTATTAAATGGTCAAAAAATCAACCAAAAAACATAAATCAATAGAGGAATCGCTCTGGGATTCTGCAAACAAACTTAGAGGTTCTGTAGAACCCTCAGAATACAAGCACGTAGTACTCGGACTCATCTTCCTAAAGTTTGCTTCCGATAAGTTTGAAGCACGTAAAGAAGAACTTATAAAAGAGGGCAAAGAAGAGTACATAGAAATGAAAGAGTTCTACAATATGAAGAACGTCTTTTTTCTATCACCAATCGCGCGTTGGTCCTACATTATCCAAAATGCTAAGCAAGACGACATTGCCTTAAAGATAGACACCGCTTTACACACGATTGAAAAGAACAATCCTTCATTAAAAGGAGCCTTGCCAGACAATTACTTTTCACGCTTGGCATTAGACATTAGTAAACTCGCTGCGCTATTAGACACTATTAACAACATTGATACCCAAAAAGACAAGGCGCAAGATATTGTTGGGCGTGTATATGAATACTTCTTATCCAAGTTCGCCATAGCAGAAGGCAAGGGAAAAGGAGAGTTCTATACCCCAAAAAGTATTGTAAACCTTATCGCTGAAATGTTAGAACCTTACGAAGGTATTATCTATGATCCTGCCTGTGGTTCTGGCGGTATGTTTGTACAGTCTATTAAGTTTATAGAAAGCCATTACGGAGACAAACGTAATATATCTATCTACGGACAAGAATATACCAATACAACCTATAAGCTTGCTAAAATGAACCTTGCCATTCGTGGCATCTCTGGTAATTTAGGGGAAAAGGCAGCTAATACCTTTGCTGATGACCAGCATAAAGATTTAAAGGCCGATTATATTATGGCCAATCCACCCTTTAACCAAAAAGACTGGCGAGCTGATAATGAACTCATAGACGACCCGCGTTGGATGGGTTATGACATCCCACCAACGAGCAATGCCAATTATGGTTGGATTCTCACTATGGCATCAAAACTCTCAGAAAATGGAGTAGCAGGGTTTTTACTAGCCAATGGTGCCCTTTCGGGTGGAGGTGAAGAATATAAAATCCGCAAAAAGCTCATTGAAAACGGGTTGGTGGAAGCTATTGTAATTCTACCTCAAAATATGTTCTATACCACTAATATTAGTGTAACACTTTGGATCTTAAATAAAAATAAGAACGAACATACCAGAACAATCGGTGACGTATCAAGAAACTATAGAAACCGCAGGGACGAAATCCTATTTATGGATTTAAGACAAATTGGTATTCCTTTTGAAAAAAAATACATTCAATTCAGTCATGAGCAAATAGATAGAATTACTTTAACCTATCACAACTGGCAACAAAAGAGTAAAGGATACGAAGATGTACCAGAATATTGTTACAGCGCTAATCTAGACGAAGTCATAAAGAAAGACTATTCCTTGGTGCCAAGTAAGTATATTGAGTTTGTAAATAGAGATGAAAATATTGCCTTTGATGAGAAGATGGAAACCCTAAAAGAGGATTTTACAGGCTTATTAAAAGAGGAACAACAGTCAAAACAAGACTTATTAGAAGTATTTAAAGAGCTAGGATTTGAGATCGAATTATAAAAGACTTGGTGATTACGTAAGGCAGGTAAAGGTGAAAAATACCAAAGGGCTTTACGATTTGTTATTAGGAATAAATATTGACAAATATTTTATGCCTTCAGTTGCAAATGTTGTAGGAACTAATTTAAATCGATACAAAGTAGTTAAGAAAAATCAATTTGCATGTAATAGAATGCATGTTGGAAGAGATTATCGTATTCCAATGGCTTTATCGGATAAGGAAAATCCTTTTATAGTTTCACCAGCTTATACTGTTTTTGAAATACTTGATGAATCTCATCTACTGCCTGAATATTTAATGATGTGGTTTAGCAGACCAGAATTTGATAGAGAATGTTGGTTTCATACGGATGCAGATGTAAGAGGAGGATTACCATGGGATTTGTTATGTGACGTAGAACTACCAATTCCCTCAATAGAAAAGCAGCAGGAAATCGTTAACGAATACAACACGATAGTAAATCGCATTAAACTTAACGAACAACTCAATCAAAAATTAGAAGAAACCGCACAAGCTTTATATAAACATTGGTTTGTAGATTTTGAGTTTCCTAGTGAAGAAGGGAAACCTTATAAGACATCTGGTGATAAAATGGTTTATAATGAAGAATTGGATAAAGAGATTCCTGAGGGTTGGGTAGATAAAAGTTTTACAAACGAATTACGGATTAATGGTGGTGGCACACCTAAGACAGGTAAGCCTGAATATTGGAATGGTTCAATCCCTTTTTTCACACCTAAAGATGTCAATGATTTTTATTTCACTATGAAAACAGAAAAATATTTGACAGAATTGGGTCTGTCAAATTGCAGCAGTAAGCTATATGAAGAAGACACAATATTTATAACTGCAAGAGGAACAGTTGGGGCAATATCTTTAGCTGGACAAAAAATGGCGATGAATCAAAGTTGTTATGCTTTTATTGAGCCAAATCATTTCCAATATTATGGACACCAATTAGCTCTCAGAAGTATTTATGAACTTAAAGAAGGTGCAGTAGGAGCAGTATTTAAAGCCCTAGTAACAAAAGATTTTAATCATAAATCAATTGTTTCCCCAAAAATAAAAGTCAAGAAGAAATTTAATGAACGAGTATCGCCAATCTATCTACAAATGAAAATTCTAGTTGAGCAAAACATATATCTTTTTGAAATGAAAAATATATTACTTGCAAAAATGACTAAGGTTGAGGAGAAAAATTTAGCCAAATGATAAAATGAGAATATGGGTAAAAAATATAATTTCATAGATAATAAACCTTTAGGTAAGGACTTGTTCGAGGGACAATCCCAAGAGAGAACTTCTAATGTTATTTCAAACATTATTAAAGATGATACTTTTCAAGTAATAGGAATCGACGGAGGTTGGGGAGTTGGTAAAAGTAATCTTGTAAAAATTGTAGAAGATAAATTAAAGGACCACGTATTTTTTATTTATGATGTTTGGGGTCACCAAGAAGATGAACAAAGACGCTCACTTCTAATTGAATTGACAAATTATTTGACTAAAAAGGAAAATAATTTTATCAAAAAAGGCAAGTGGGAAAATAAGTTGACAAGGTTGCTATCTAAGAAAAAGGAGGTTACGACAGAAAACCTTCCATATTTAAGTGTAGGTTTCATTTTTTCGCTTTTTGCAATAGTCTATGCATCTACTGTAACTACTTTTAGAGGTGAACTTGATGATTGGCTAAAAATAGAAAGTATTTTCTGGAAAATAGTTTTGGTTTTAAGTCCAATTTTCATTGTTATTGGTATTTATATCTGGAATCTAGTAAAAAACTGGATTTATTCTAATCGATTTTGGACCTCATTTAAATTATCCGCTCAAGAAACATTTCAGATTTACACAAATAAACAGAAGAAAGAAACTAAAATTGAGAGTATCTCAGAGGAAGAGCCAAGTGTAAAGGATTTTCAAGAATGGATGACGGAAATCGACAATGATTTGAATAAAAATTTAGTATTGGTACTTGATAATTTTGATAGGTTACCTAAAAGACACATTTTAAACGTATGGTCTTCCATTCATGTCTTTTTTGCTGAAAAAAAATATAAGAAAATTAAAGTAATTATTCCATTTGACAGAAAGCACATTAAACATGCATTTTCAGAAATTAATGGTAATCCAAATACAGATTATGCAGATGACTATATTAATAAAACTTTTGATATTGTTTTTAGGGTAGCACCACCCATAATGTCCAGTTGGAAAGATTTTTTTAAAAAGAATTGGGAAACTGCATTTACAAACTTTGATGAACATGAATTTGAAAGTGTAGAACAAGCATACGAAACATTAAATTCAACCATAACACCAAGAGAGATAGTAGCTTTTATAAATAATTTTATATCTGTTAAGTTAATTGATGATAAAATACCAGATAGATACATAGCGATTTATTTATTGTGTCAGGAAAAAATACTAGATAACACTCTAACCGCAATTACTGAATTTGACTATTTGAAGGGTCTCGAGCCTATATATAAAAACGATGAAGATTTTCAAAAATATATAACAGCACTTGCTTATCAAATTGATTCTGATAATGCTCTTGAAGTAATCTATAAAAATCGTCTTCGTGATAGTTTAGTCAATAATAAACTTGAAGAATTTAAGGAGATAAAAGAATTACCGGCCTTTAAGTATATCATAAAGCCAGTAATTGATGAATTAGAAGACTATCGGAGTCCAATTCTTGTGCTAGACAGTTTGGCTGAAAGTAAAAAAATTAAAACGAGTTTACAGGGTTTAATATGGAGCACAATACATGCCAATCTTAAACCAAATAAATTGAATCCAGGTATTGTAGAGGATTATCAGTTGATTTTACTCAAAAATCTGGAACAAAAAAAACAAAGAGTTTGGGTAAAAAATATTTTAAACAGTCTATGGCAATCTAATGAAGATTTTGAAATTACTGACTATATCGACAATATTGATAAGGTAGTGAACTTCTGTTCTGAAAAGAAATTAGAACTAAGTCCTTTAAAAGACTTAACGTCTAGAGCCGTAAATCCAGAACAACTTAAATCAGTCATTGATTTAAAACAAGCTGATTATAAAAAATATAAGTTGAATTCTAAAATCGCAGAAATTGATGATTATTTAGTCTCTTTCAAAGCAGAGAGTTTAGATGATGCATCATTCATTAAATTCCTTGACAATCCAGAAAAGCTCACAAAATTTCATGAAAATTTACATAGCTTTATTGATACAAATAAAAAAGACAAGAACATTTTATTCCAAATTCTAGCGAATTTAAAAATTATTTCTACTAAAAAATTGGATATTAAATCAAAACTTGTTGATGCTGACATACATCACTTATTAAGCAGTACATCCGCTAAAGACGATATTTATGTTGACTTGGCAGCACTACGATTATCTTTTCTATCTAGCAGTCACCCTTCTTACCAAAGCGTATATCAAAAGGTCCTCACCAGTGATGATAAAGATTTTCACTCGAAGGTTGCAGAACAAATCGAATGGTATATAAATTATGACGATCTTTTAGTAGGTTCAGTTTCCTTTAGTAATAGTTTAATTATTGGTGTTGTCAATCAGCTAATTCATACAGGACCAAATAATAGAGCGTCAAATGCAGAACCAATTTTAGAGAACATCATAGCTATTTGTGATAAAAATAAAATTGAAACCGAAGATTTATTAAATACACTTCAAGTAGAAGAAACTGATGAATTAAATGAAGAAAGACTATTGAAATTAGACCCTTCAGTATTATTAATACTGAAAGATAGCACATCAAATATAGCTTCTATAGTAATTGAGAAGTTTAATAATTATTATGGGCATAGGTCAAAAGAAGAATGGAAAGAAAGTTTCAAGGATTTAAATAGTAAGTTATTTAAGCAATTAAAAACTATTGGTTTTACTAATTGGAACCGTTTCGCCTTAGAAAATTTGGACTCGTTATTACTAAAGATTGCTGACGATTCAACAATTGGAAACATCGAAATAGTAAATTGGTTACTTGAAAGCTTTGAAAAAAGTGAAAGAGATTTAGATAATAATCTCAAAAATATGCGTGATCGATTAATTCAAAATAATAATATAACAGCAGAGATTTTTACTCTTTTTGTAGAATCACTTATTACACATGCTAGCCTAGAGGAAAAAGCCAGTGATGTTGTTCGAACAATTTTTAAAACAAAATTATTGGATTCTGATAAGTGCGTCAAATTGATGATAGATAATTCTGAAGATATTAAATCAATTTTGAGTAAATCTGGTAGATCCAAAGAAGATTTTAGAGATGGGTTGAGTGCAAGAATAATTGATGAAAAAATTCAGGAATTATCTGGAGCACTCGGATTTAAAATCAAAACAAAGGCAGAGGATCCTGATAGTGAACAACTAGAAAGTTAATTATACGATAAAAATAATGGCAAAATATTCCGTACATCAACAACCTGTAGACACCTTACTAAGTTGGATAAAATCTGGTGAAATAGCAATACCAGAAATACAAAGACCTTTTGTTTGGAAAAGCGCTAAGGTTAGAGATTTTATAGATTCCTTATATCAAGGCTATCCCGTTGGGTACATCATAACATGGCGTAATCCAGATGTAAAATTAAAAAACGGAGAGCTATCGGCTGGTAAAAAAGTATTAATAGATGGGCAACAACGTATTACGGCACTAACTGCTGCTATTGTTGGGCAACGTGTTTTAAACAAAAACTATAAAGAGGTGTCTATTCGTATTGCTTTTAATCCACTAACAGAAAAATTCGAGGTGCTAAATAAAGCCTTAGAAAAAAGTAGTGAATGGATTAATAATATCAATCCTATTGTTAATGATGAAGTTTCAATTACAAAGGCTATCAGAAACTATTTAACACTTAATCCAGAAGCTAACGAAGATTTAATTGAAGACCGTATTGAGAACCTTAAAAAAATTAAAAACAAACAGGTTGGCATCATTGAGTTAGACCATTCGCTAGATATCGATACGGTTACAGAAATATTTATTCGTATCAATCAAAAAGGCGTTGTGCTTAGTAATGCAGATTTTGTTATGTCTAAGATTGCGGCAGATGAAGCTAATGACGGCAATAGAATGCGGAAATTAGTAGATTATTTTTGTAGGCTAATTGTGGATAAAGGGTTTAATAAACACATTATTGATAATGACAAAGATTTTGCAAATCATGAGTATTACAGTGCATTAAAATGGATGGCTACAGGAAGTGACGATTTATACGTCCCTAATTATATTGATGTATTACGTGTAGCATATACTTATAAATTTAGTAGAGGGAAATTTAGCGATTTAGTTGCCTTATTGTCTGGAAGAAATTTTGAAACTAGAACATATGAAGCTGAAATAGCAGAAAACAGCTATAGGATGCTTTCAGAAGGCTTGAAGGATTTCGTGAACCAAACCAACTACCAAAGATTTATAATGCTTGTTGAATCGACAGGATTAATTCACAACAAGCTTATTTCATCCAAAAACAGCTTGAATTTTTCTTATACTTTATACTTAAAGCTACGAAAAGTAGGCATGCCAGAATCAGAGGTTCAGCAATATGTTAAACGTTGGCTAGTCATGTCTTTACTCATAGGAAGATATTCAGGTTCTTCAGAATCTATGATTGATGAAGATATAAAGCAAATCAATGAAAAAGGTATTGATACATATTTGAACCAAATGGAGCAGAATTATTTAGGTGATGGCTTTTGGGATTTTGGATTAATTTCAGACTTGGAAACAACGAGTGTTAACAACAATGCCTATAATGTTTATTTAGCAGCTCAATGTAATGCAAACACTACTGCCTTTCTCTCAAAGAGCATGAAAATTAATAGTCTCATTGAACAACGAGGTGATATTCACCACATATTTCCAAAAAAGTATCTAACTGATAATGGCTATACACAAAGACAATATAACCAAATAGCTAATTTTGTATATACTGAACAGTCAACTAATATTAAGGTAGGTAAAATGGCACCTAAGGAGTATATGAAAAAAATATTGCAAGAAATTGATGATGGCGCCTATGATATTAGTACAATTGATTCTAAACCAATTTTAGAAGAAAACCTCTGGATTAATGACATGCCGAGTGTTTTATACACAGCTGACCACATAGATTACAATGATTTTTTGATTGCTAGGCGTAGAATGATGGCTGAGAAGATTAAGAGCTATTATAAAGGTCTGTAATTCATAAGTATGAAATTTACCGAAGCACAATTAGAACAGGCCTTTATTGATCTCTTAGAAGAACAAGAGATTCCGCACGTATTAGGCTATACCATTATTCGGGAATCAGAAGAGGTCTTGATCTTAGAAGATGTAAAGAGCTATTTACTTGACCAATACAGCAACGAAAAACTAACCGAAACTGAGGTACATCAAATTATTAGAGAGTTGCAGGTTTTGCCAGCCTCTGATATATATGAAAGCAATAAAGCTTTTATGACCAAACTGTCTAACGGCTTTAAGTTTAAGCGTGAAGATCGGAGTCAAAAAGACATTTGGATTTACCTTATTGATTTTAGTAATAAGAATAACAATACCTATAAAATTGTAAACCAGTTAGAAATTGTTGGGTCTCACAAACGAATCCCAGATGGTATTTTATACATTAATGGTTTACCGGTCGTGGTTTTTGAGTTTAAAACTGCGATTCAAGAAAACACCACCATACATGATGCTTATGTACAATTAACCGTACGTTACAAAAGAGATATACCTGAGTTGTTCAAATACAATGCCTTTTGTGTCATTAGTGATGGCGTTAACAATAAAGCAGGTTCATTTTTTGCACCGTATGAGTTCTTTTATGCATGGCGTAAAATTGAAGGTTCTAAAAAAGAAGTGGATGGCATTAATTCCATGTATACATTAATACAAGGTATGTTTCAGCATGAGCGCCTAACAGATATTATTAAAAATTTCATCTATTTGCCAGATTCCTCTAAAAAAGACGAAAAGGTTTTAGCACGCTATCCGCAATATTATGCCGCTAAGAAGCTTTATAAAAATATTATAAAACACCAAAAACCTGATGGCGATGGTAAAGGTGGCACCTATTTTGGCGCTACAGGTTGTGGCAAGAGTTTTACCATGTTGTTTTTAACACGCTTGTTGATGAAGTCAATTCATTTTTCAAGTCCAACAATTGTTTTAATAACCGATAGAACCGATTTAGACGACCAGCTTTCTGGACAATTTACAAATGCCAAGGGTTATATTGGAGACAATACCATTATTAGTGTTGAGAGTCGGTCTGAACTAAGAACCTTGTTACAAGACCGCCAGAGTGGTGGTGTGTTTTTAACTACCATTCATAAGTTCACAGAAGATACCCAATTACTAACCGATAGAACGAATGTGGTTTGTATTTCGGATGAAGCCCATCGCAGTCAAATCAATTTAGAGCAGAATATTAGAATCACCGAAAAAGGTGTGGTAAAATCGTATGGCTTTGCAAAATACTTACATGATTCATTACCTAATGCGACCTATGTTGGTTTTACAGGAACACCAATCGATGCAACTTTAGATGTATTTGGTGATATTGTAGATGCCTATACCATGACCGAGTCCGTAAAAGATGAAATAACTGTCCGTATTGTATATGAGGGTCGTGCCGCAAAAGTCCTACTTAAAAATGAAAAGCTTTACGAGATAGAAGAATATTACAATTTAGCAGCTGAGGAAGGTGCGAACGAGTATCAAATAGAAGAAAGTAAAAAAGCCACTGCTAATATGAATAGCATTTTAGGTGATCCAGATCGACTAAAGGCTCTTTCAGAAGACTTTGTTAAGCACTACGAAAGTAGAGTAGCCGAAGGTGCTACGGTAAAAGGCAAAGCCATGTTTGTGTGCAGTAGTAGACAAATAGCCTTTGAATTTTATCAAAATGTCATTGCGTTACGTCCAGAATGGGCAGAGGTGAAAGTCGCAGAAGAAGGTGTTCTGTTATCCGATAAGGACAAGCGTGAAATTAAACCGATGGAGCGTATTAAAATGATAATGACTCGAGGTAAAGACGATCCAAAAGAAATGTACGATGCCTTAGGGAATAAAGACTACAGAAAAGAATTAGACCGTCAATTTAAAAATGAAGAATCTAACTTTAAAATAGCAATTGTAGTAGATATGTGGCTCACTGGTTTTGACGTGCCATTTTTAGACACCATTTACATTGATAAACCAATTCAACAGCATAATCTCATACAAACGATATCAAGAGTTAATCGAAAATTTAAAGGAAAGAACAAAGGTTTGGTTGTAGATTACATTGGTATTAAAAAACAAATGAATTTAGCTTTAGCCCATTACAATAAAGCGGATAGTCAAAACTTTGAGGATATCAATCAGTCGATTGTGGTAGTTAGAGATCATTTGGACTTATTACATAGAATTTTTCATTCGTTTAATGCATCAGGCTATTTCTCTGGCAGTCCAATAGAGCAGTTAAATACATTAAATAATGCTGCTGAATTTGTACAACAAACAGAGAATCTAGAAAAGCGCTTTATGTTCTTGGTAAAGCGTATGAAAGTCGCTTATGATATTTGTTCTGGAAGTGGAGAAATTACCCAAGTTGAGAAAGACCAAATTCATTTCTATCTAGCGGTTCGTTCGATCGTCTTTAAGTTGACAAAAGGTAATGCGCCCGATACAGCTCAAATGAATGCTAAGGTTAGAGAAATGATAAAGAATGCGCTTGCGAGTGATGGTGTAGAGGAGATTTTTAAGCTTGGTGAAGGAGACAATACCGAGTATGATATTTTTGATGATTCCTACCTCGCAAAATTAGAGAAGATCAAACTGCCGCACACCAAAATTAAACTCTTGCAGCAATTATTGGCCAAGGCAATTGAAGAGTTTAAAAAAGTAAATAAAGTCAAGGGTGTTGATTTTTCAAAAAAGATGATAGCCTTAGTAGATCGTTACAATGAGCGAAGAGAAGATGATGTATTACGTAGTGAAGTTTTAGAGGACTTCACAGATGAAATCATTGATTTATACCACGCCATTAAAAAAGAGAAAGGATCGTTTAAAGACCTTGGTATTGACTTTGAAGAAAAGGCCTTCTACGATATACTAAAAGAACTCTGCGTAAAATATGATTTCACTTACCCCGAGGAAAAATTAATTCAACTAGCGCAAAAAGTAAAAGTAGTTGTTGATGACAAAGCTAAATATACAGATTGGAGTAAACGTTCTGATATTAAAGCGGAGCTCAAAGTCGATCTAATTATTTTATTAGCTGAGAATGGTTATCCTCCTGTAGATCGTGATGAGGTTTACAAGGAAATATTTGAACAGGCTGAAAACTTTAAGAAGTATAATAGCTGAAATTAACTTGTCACGATAGGAACATAGAAAACCCAGAAAAAATTAATAGAATATTGTAAGATGGCCACATGGGTGAAGGTGGAAATATACAAGTCATTAATAATTTTAGCCTAAAAAGATAATTTGAATAATCTTCATTTTTATCTAATTTACTTTCATTTAGCTGTAAAATTAAATATGCCCAATTCAAAAAAATCCTGGTTTACCGCTTTACGTGAAATCATTGAGGTTATTTTGCAAAATCTCAACAAACGCCCGCGAACCTGGCATCAGCATGTGGTGCCTTATGAGGAGGATTGGGCGGTACGGCGAGAAGGTAATAAGCGAATTACTTCTAAACACAGAAAACAATCTACCGCCATAAAGAAAGCCAAGGCCATTGCCAGAAAACATAAAGCCGATGTGATAATTCATAGGGCTAATGGGACTATTAGAGAGAGGATTAGTTATAATGAGGATTGATACTTGTTTTGTTCATTTCTTTTGCTTGTCCAAAAGAAACGAACCAAAGAAAAAGACCCCTTTTACGAGGAATTTTTTAGCAAGCTAAAAACCGGTTCACAAACTCCGCGTCACAGCCTTCAGCTGATCCTGAATCTCGGAGCTTTGTTTCACCTATTCTGGCGTAAAAGGGATGAAATTAAAGACTTATATTC
>TARA_R110002049_G_scaffold49247_3_pt1 | contig 11620 bp, 14 predicted proteins | sample TARA_R110002049 | Tara Oceans TARA_R110002049 (sample SAMEA4396941) | marine metagenome | biome: Polar Biome; feature: [SRF] surface water layer (ENVO:00010504); material: water (ENVO:00002006), including particulate matter (ENVO:01000060) such as... | depth 5 m
ACCGCTTCCGTTGCAGTGCCAGCCGCCTCAACAACTTCAACAGTTTCGGCTACCGTCCCAGCGGTCTCTGCCGCTTGAGCCAAATCAGCCGCTTGTTTAGCGGCGGCTCCCGCATCGGCAATGCCAGCCGCACTATCCATTGCTTGGACTGCCTCGGTTCCTGTGAGCAATTCTCCACCAGCAGGGGTAAATGTCAGTTGACCACCCTGCTTACCAATTGTACCCAGCCCCTTTACCGCTTCATTTGCTGTGCCGATTGCGTCTTTAGCTGTTTTACCAGCCTCTAAAGCACTATTTACACCGAATGACCCGCCAATACCTGCGCCGGTAGAATACATTTGAGTTTTTTGGGCTTGCTCTGCCGCATCCAACTGATCCGCTATAGCGTTCTCTTGCGCCTCTAACTCAGCAACACTTCTCATGCCTTGGTTTGCTAGGTTTCGTAACCCATAACCTGCCGCTAGGATTGTCATCCTCCTACACCTCTCGCCTTCTGTGATATGCCGGACATGCTTCCTGTTAAGAGAGCCTGTCTTCGGTCTATATCTCTTAGTTTTGTATCGTTAAGACCACCAACAAGTGTTGACATCTCATAAGCTCCAGCGCCTGTTTGAGGCTGTGCTGTAAGACCGTAACGACCCGCTGATCTATCCTGTTGACCCCGAACATTTATTCCTGCATTCGTAACAGCGTTTTGAGTTCGCTCTAGGTCTCCGGCTAATGATTTAGTTCCAGTAGCAGTGATTTCACTTGCTAAGAAATTTTCTAAGGGGGCAAACCTTGTATTGTAGTCTCGCGTCTGGGCGCGGATTAAATCTGCATAAAGCTGGTCTGCTGGATTGTCCTCTGGACTCATTCCTGAATATCGATAAGGATTTATTCCGCTATAAGCGTTGTAACCTCCACCGTCTCCATACTGAGGAACGCCGTTTGCATCCCTTTCTACAGTGTAAGGAGATGGCTGATTATAAAAACTAGCAACGGCATTTCCTGAATCTCCTGATAACATTTGGATGTATTGACCCATATTAAATGCCATCTTAACCACCTCCTCCCAAACCATATCCAGCCGCCATACCTGCACCTGTGCCAGCTATGCTTCTTAATGAACTTGATTTTGAAAAGTCTTTTTCAGCTTGTGCGCCAGCGCGATCAATACCAGCTTGAGCCAGTGCGATATTTCCAGACATTGTGTCTGTTGCTAACCCTTGACCTGCGCGTATCCAGTTGCCTATGCCCTGATAAGCTTGATCAGTATTATCTAACCCAGCACTAGCACCTGAAAGTCCCATGCCGCGAGCCTTAGCTTGTGCTAAAGCGCCAGCGTCAGCCTGAAATGCACCTGATGTAGGATCTAAGCCTCTTTGAAAAGCGGCTTGGGCAAGCTCTGCTTGTTTTGGCTCATATATGCCAGCAGTATTTGTCGTTGCCCGACCCATGGTGTCTGTATAAGCTTGCTCTCCAAACCTATTAAACGAGTCCTGTATGGACATATTTTCCAAAGGCACGAAAACATCTCCATAACGCTGAAGTGCATTTGCCGCCTGTTCAGCTAGCGCAAGCTTGCTTTCTTGTTCTTCTGGCTCGTATCCGCCGCCACCACCCATGAAATCACCTATAGTTTTTTGTTCATAACCGCCCACTGAAGGTGGTAGCCACTAGCTTTTGCTAGAGTCCATAAACCTTCGTGTGGAGATAAAAATTCTATTTCTTTATGCCCTGTATTTCGGGCAAGGGTTTCAAGTTCTTCGCCGTAGGTAGCAAGACTATTTTCGACTGGATCGTATGCTATCCAGATGAGTAGTTTTGCGGCTTTTTGGAATGGAATCCTAACCGACTGGAGAATAATAAAACCAGTAGTCGTCCGTGCGGTGTCCATCAAGAGATGAGCCTCTCCGTTTACGCATTCAGCATAAACATCTTCGAGCCTCCAGTCGGCAGAGGTGTCGGATGACACTTGTTCTAGTCCAACCTTTACAACGTCCCAAACTTCTCTTATATCAACGAAATCTAAGGACATTGAGTACTCCTATCATACTTTAAAATCAAGTAAATTAACAAAAAAAATGCACTTATTCTGGCTTTGCCGGAAATGTTATTGCATCCATTGCTGTTGCATCGCTGTAAGTCGCTGGAATATCTCGTAATACTTGCCTATACGCCACCCATTCAGCTTTCTTTTCATCAGTAATTGGGGCGTCTGGCATTTGAGTCCAGTCAGACTCAAACAGCTTTTCATTTCTTTGCTCTCTTACAATTTCAAAGAAAGCGTCAGAATTAAAAGTCCACTGCTTGTCCTGCCACAGGTGATAGAGCGAGGGACATTCAGTTCGATCTTTCCACTCATCTGTATCAGTGTCATACCAGCCAAGAACCATTAACTCATCATTGTCTATTTCAGCAGGAATTATGACGGCAGTGTTGTCACCGTATTTTTCTAAGTTGACATACTGATCATCATCAGCCGGAGAAGTAATTCCTTTAAGCTCTCCCTCCGAATTTATAAATGCAAATCTATGCGCCATGATTCTACCTATGAAAAATTGTTGTCTACTGAGCCGCCATTGATAACGTAAAAAATAGCCCAGTCTATGTTGGTTGAAAATGCAGTACGGCTATTTCCTACTGCTAAATAATTAAGCATTCTTATGGTTCCGGTTGTGTAATTAAATTCATAGTTCAAATGAAACCTGCTGTTATTACCTCTACTTCCGGTCACATATGTAGACTGAGCGTTTGAAACAAGGACGTAATAACGACCCTCATCTAAGCTAGAATCCATTTGAAATTCTTGGTAATAGCCTTCTGCCGTACCTGTGCCATCTGTTCCGTTAAACTTCCCAGTACCAACCAACTGAGCCGTAACATCTAAATCTGTTGCTGAAAAAATAATATTAGAACTGGTATTTCCTCCGTCATCGTAGACAACCAGTCCAGTTCCGGCAGGGCTTAAGTTTGCGGTAGATTGAGCCTTTAGCTCTCTCCACACCACATAACCACCACCATTACCGTTGTTACTATTTGGAAATCCAATAATTCCTTTTGACCACTTTCCATCTGTATATCTACCAATCCTGCCTCTTCCTGTTCCTTGTGAGCCTATAGCTGATGAAGCAGGTCTTGCTATAATCAAATCACTACCTGACCAACCTGATGTTGGGAAGTCAGTATGGGCTGTAGCAGTCCCGCTATCCGTTGCATAGAGCAGTGACAATCCTGCTTCGGTGTCAATTACAGTGCGACCACTGTTATTAAAAACCTGAAATCCGTAGCCCATTACCCGCTCCTGATCACTATGTAGTCAAAAGAGCTTGTCACACCCATATTGTTTGAGACTCGGAAATAACCCGAATATCTCTGGGTATCATGCAAGCGCCCAGACAAACTGTTGGGGGCAGAGTTTGGTGTTGAAAACACTTGCCAGTCATCTCCCGAAGTCATGCCGGTAACACTGATATCAACATAGCTCCCATGAGTAATGTTAGATGTAGTACCAGAGCCAAAAGACCGCGTAACGCGACTTGAAACATCAATAACTTTTGCCCCATTTGCCGCATATACTTCAAGACCATATACCATCGGCTTATCCTAAATTGCCAAGCACAACACGCAATCTTACGGCGTCATATACCTTAATTGAGTCAGCTTCGATTACCATTCTTGCTCCGCTCGCGGCTGAAGCAATGTTTAATGTTGCTGGAGCGCCCACAATAGATATTTGAGACGCATCTATTGTTCCTGCCTCAAGTCGGCTTGCGCTTAAATTGCCAGTTACGTTCGCTGTGTCTATTGTTGCGTTGCCAATCTGTGCCGTTGTGATGGTTCCATTTTTAATAAACGCACCATCCATATAGACACCCGCTGGAATGTCTATGCCATCAATTGTTGTTGATGAGGATTGAACGACAAAAGGAACGGTTAGAGTGTCACTGTTACTTGGCTCTGTTCCTGTTTCGTTGGTTGAGCTTGGGTTAATAATGGCAAACCGATCAGCCCTTACAATAAACGCCGAAGTTGGTGATCCATCATCAGATGGAGTTGAGGAAAGACCAAAACCACTTACGGCTCCAGAGCCTGAATCTATTTTTACTGAGTACTGTGACTCCAGCCCATCTTCGCCAGATACGATCCCTTGGGTTGTCTCAATTGCCGCTTTAACTCCACCCGCACCATCCTCGCCTTCAACTATGACCTGCAAGGTATCTATTTTATTTGCGGCGGCAGATTGCCCTGTTGGCGTACCAAAGACTGCTGTATTGATTTCAGATACAAAATCTGCGGAAGCCAGAATAGTTGCGTTATCAGGATCTCCACCTGACCATATCGCTGATGACACCTGATCTAATCTGGAGGCGTTAGCGGTTCCGTTTGGAAACACCTCATTTTGAATTGTTGATAATTGACCCGCCGTTGCAAGATTCAACTCTCCATCAGTATCACCGTCTACAAACATCTCAGCGGCAATAGAGTCAATTCGCGTAGCAAGAGAACCACCCTCTGTAACCTCAGTTTTAAGCTCAGTAAATGCTTCTGCGCTGGCGAGCCTAGATGTGCCGTCACTGTTAAATACTTCGGTAAACAAACCATCGATTCTAGATGCTGATGCATTTGATGAGCCAAACACCTCAGTTTCAAGTACAGACAACGCGCCGGCTGAGGCTAATGCAACAGTGCCGTCTGCGTTAAAAACCTGACTTACTAAGTTGTCAATCCGCGAAGCGGCGGCTGTAGGGGGATCACTTCCGTAAACTTCGGTATTGAGAACCGACACTGCCTCTGATGTAGCCGTCATTCCAGTATCAGGATCATTAACAGTAGAAGAAAGGCTATCAATACGTGAAGTCGTTGCACCAGAAGGCGTAACCCCGCCTCCCCAAACCTCAGCTTCAAGTGAACTTACAGCATTGTTAGATGCTAAAACCGTGTTTCCTGATTCATCAAAAACTGCATTGTTGAGTGACGTTATAGACGTTTGGACACTTTTAACAAGACTCGCGTTATCACCGTCATAGATAGCCTCAACATCGCTTGTTAGAGAGCTTAGTGCGCTTCCTGTCGCAAGCCTTGCTGTGCCATTAGCATTAAATACTTCGCCTTCGAGATCTGAAACGTCTGACTGAACTGATTTAACAACGCTAGGATTAGTGCCATCATAAATAGCACTTATATCACTGCTAACCCCTGCTAATGCTGTTCCGGTAGCCAGCCTAGCCGTACCGTCTGTGTTAAATACCTCTCCTTCTAAAGATGTTACGTCAGCCTGAACAGTCTTAACAACGCTGGGATTAGCGCCGTCATAGATAGCCGTTACGCTAGTGCTAACACCCGCCAACGCTGATCCGGTGGCTAATCTAGCTGTACCGTCTACATTGAACACCTCACCCTCTAAAGAGGTTATGTCAGTTTGAACTGTCTTAACGACACTGGGGTTAGTGCCATCATAGATAGCACTTATATCACTGCTAACACCAGCTAACGCTGTTCCGGTAGCTAATCTTGCCGTCCCATCAGCGTTAAAGACCTCTCCTTCCAAAGAAGTTACGTCAGTTTGTATTGTCTTAACGACACTGGCGTTAGTTCCGTCATAGATTGCAGTTACTGAACTTGAGACTCCTGACAACGCTGATCCAGTAGCCAACCTCGCTGTTCCGTCTGCATTAAATACCTGACCTTCAAGATCTGTGATGTCTGACTGCACACTTGTTATCGTATTACCTTGACTAGTGACTGTACTGCTAAGAGTCCCTAGTGCTGACGAGGTTGCCAGTTCCAAGTTTCCTGAGGAATCATAGACTGAATTATTTAAAGCCGTAACATCAGCAGATATAGAGGTTATTGAATTACCTTGAGAAACCACTGTGGCATCAAGCACACCTAATGCGCTAGCTGTTGCTAACCTTGCGGTGCTATCTCCATTAAAAACTTGCGCGTTTAAACTTGTTATAGAATTTTGGTTTGATGCAATCCTTGGGTCTTCAATACTGACCCAGTTTGATCCGTCATAATAGTACGGAGCCATATCATCATCGGAATCATACCACCTAGAATTAGTTGATATGGTTCCGGTAGGCTCAGACGTTTGAACATAAACGCTAGATACCCCTGTTGTTAGATCTGAAACGCTGGATTGCAAGTTACTTACTGACGTATTTAAAGACGAAACACTTGATTGAAGCGTTGAAACACCTGTATCAATGCCGCTGATTCTGGTCACTAAGTTGTCACCAGTGTAACTGGATGCATATCCAGTATACGTTTCAAGAGAATTAATCGTGCCAGACAAGGACGGTATGGTTGCAATAGGCGTTGATAAGCTAGTCGCTAACTGACTGCTTGTAATACTGCCAGCTAAAGTTGTTAATAAAAAACCTACGTCTTGAGCGGTTGTACCGTTTGTTCCGGTTGAGGAGTTATATGCTCCATACTCCCCATTTTGATTTACGCCTCTAACCCAATACCAATAACTTTTGTTGCCGCCGACATTATCAGAATATAGCGATGTAAAACCGTACACGCTTGCAACTAAAGTAGCGTCTGCGATGCTATCAGATGTATGCCGATATATCTCTACAGCAGAATGACCGTAGTACTGTTGCATATCCCAGTTCAATAGAATACTTTGAAATGCACCACTTGCTGTTAAGTTGGTTGGTGCTGGGGGAATACCAATGTTCGGCAACCAAGGGTCGGAAGAAATATCACTAGATGACCCACTAAATGTACTAGACCCAGCGGCTAACTTAGCAATGCCCGAATCCAGCAAGTCTCTAAAAGTTACTGCCTTATCAAGATCATCACCTCTTAAGCCACAAATGACATCAAGGTTTTCTTTGAGGGATTCAGCAAATCTGCGATCTTGTCCACTCCAGCCAGAGGGAACCATCATGTTAGATGTCTTACCCACCAATTTCCTCCACTGATTCGTATATACAGAATTCATTGACCGGAACTGCGCCACTTATTTCTATCTCGAACTCTTTTGCTTTATATCCTGAGGGAAGTCTAAATACGTTTGCATTAGCTACCGTTTGGGTGTGCTTAAGAACGCCATCAGCATAAAGCTTAAAGGTAGGTGTTGAGGAGTAACTATCACAGTCTACTTTAGCTACTGCTGGGTTCATGGGCTTGGGGGTGTAGAATTTTTTTGTCCGCCAAATAAAATTTAGGTCAGATCCTGACGCAAACTTAACGACTGAACCTGAAATCACTAAATATAAAATATCATTTTCAAGATCATTAAATCCCGCAGTAGCGTGGAAGTCCAAGCTAACAAAGCTGTTTTTACCGCCTCTAGGGTCAAGAATAAAACCTTTGTTTTCAGATCCTGTTGAATAAAACCCAACGTAATGACCTTCCCAGTAAAAGCCTACAACACTCGATGGAACGTAAGCTTGCCACTGATCTCTTGTTAATATTCCCTCTGTCACTAACTGAAAGCCTCGCTCACCGCCCATGACAAGACCGTCAGGAGATGCGTAGATAACATACTCACCCATGTCCACTACGCTTCTTTTGCTAACGCAAGAATGCGTACTATCAATCTCTTGCATTGACATTGCCGCAGGGCTTAAACCCTGTACGACAGCAGGTTTTTCTTTAGTCAAAACTAAAAGACCAGAAGGCATGGGAGCAATAGCAACTACATCGCTTTTCATCGTCAGCTTGTAATCATTAGGAAAGGCGTGTGGCTGAAATGCTTCAGAGAAACAAACAGTTTGTCCTGCAAAACCTGCCAAAATTCCGTTGGGCATAGAAACAAGCCCCTGCAATGCACCATCAACGTGATCAGCAGAAACCTCATCAGGGGGTGCTGTATAAGATATGGTTGGTATTGCTTCACCTAGCTCCGATTCTTTTTTGCTGTCATCAAGCGTTGTGGTGGCAATTGGCACATCACTTAAAAACCTATAAGTACCTGAACTATCCGTCCTATAAACCCTACGCTTCGTAATGTTGTAATCTCCGCTAGCCCCAGATGGAAATGTAAGAGTCGCGGTCTGGTCGGAATAAACCTCAACGATATTTGATGTTTGAGGAACGCTGTTTGTGCCTTCTTCTCCGTAGGTAGTAACGAATGTGTACAAGTATGACCTTGTGACCGGAACTTCCTCATCTACCTTAGTTGATGTTGCAGGGGTTAGTGCAACCGATGTAATGCTTGCAGGGGTCGGCAAACCCAGTCTGTAATAAGTGTCATTGCCAACTACTTGCGCTGAAGTTACGCGAGGATATCCGGCTGATCCGCCTATGCCGGTAACATACAGTCTCTCATGTGGATCTTCGGCAATTGGTGAGCGAACAATATTTAAATCATCGTTACTGCCAATCCATATTGAGCTACTGTATCTAAATAGGGTTTTGGTTGCGGCTGAAATCGAATAAGACGCGACAGGCGTAACGGTTGCTGAGGCATTGCCTTTCATTGGCTCAAGACGCCCTGAGTCTAATTTTGTGTTTTGCGCTACCTGTGCCATGTCATTTGGCAATAGTCGGGCATAAACCTTAGGCGCAATCCCTGAGAATGTATTAAGTGTAAAGCCTGTCATTTTCCAACCCCTTTTATTCGCTCTAGGCTACGGCTACCGGAGAGACCTAGCATCCCCAAAAGAAGCGGCATAAGAGTCCCCGCATCAGCTTGAGGAATTACAACACCAAACCCAGCCGCTACAGGTGACACAAGGAAATTAATTGCCATGCCTAGCACTGCAACGTAACCGCATAACGGTCTCCAAGAACTCTGAAACCAGCTTCCCTGCGCGTCCGCTTTGTTAAGCTCTATTTGAGCAACAGCAAGCTCTTGAGCATGTTTCTCCGAAATGGTGGATAGCTCGAAGGCTATGCGTTGCTTCTCTGTTGCATCAGGAATATATTTATCCAAGAGTCCTGTAACAGGTTCGATTAAAGCCGATAAAATACTCATTTTAATTTCTCACTTTAAAGGGTTACTGAGGTAGTCCATAGCAGACCATAGATCCTCTATTTCTCTAGCGTGTTTAGATATTTTTCCTTCAAATCCACTTACTTTTTCTGTTACTAATTCAGCTTTTGTCACAGTAGCTTTCATAGACTCAATGTCTTTCTCAAGATCATCAACATTGTCATCAATAAGTAATAGTTTTTCTTGCTGGTCGATAATCGTTTGTAAATTAACGCCTAGCGTTGCTAGTTTGCCTTGTAACTGCGATACATCGTTATCTGATAGTTCTTGCTTGATTAGATCAATCTCGCTTAGAAGTTCTTGTTTGTTTGTTACAACTTGTTCTTGAAGAGGCGTAATGTTTGGTATCTCATTTAACTCTACAGACTCAAGCCGTGAATACAAACTGCTTGCTGTCCATACACCGCCTCCTAGTGTTGTTGCAAGACTAAAAAGAATAGCAATATAAACACCCTTAAATGATGTACCTCCAATCTTTAATTCAGTCTCTTCTAGGCTCATGTTTCATCACCCTCGTCACAATCTATTTGATACATAAAGCAGTTAAATCCTAAAGCCGTTGGACTAGTGTTATAGAACAAACTTTCGTAACCCGCATTAAGAATGTCAGTTTCGGAGGCGTAAATATCCAAGCCGTAATCACCCTGCCCATTGAGGTAAATACTGCTGACTGTCTCACTTGAAGCCCAAGCTAATTCAACAGCTTGGTTGGTAGAACTGTAAGTAAGAGCGTTATCTTCGACGCGAGTGTTGTTATCCATTGCACCCTGATCTAGAAATTGCACAGCTTCTGGGTTTCCCGCGACTGCCAAGAAAGCTCCTGCCGCGTTGGCGTGGCTCTCAATATCGTCAAGGCTTTGGTTGTAGGTATCGGCATCATCTTGGCTAACAGACATATCATTCTGCGCTATATACTCTTGGACTTCCGCTTGGTCATCAGGAGTCTCAGCGGATTCTGCTCTTTCTGCTACTTCCTGTACTTCCAACATATCAACAACGACAGCAGTAAAATCTCCGATAGCATCTTCCATTGCGTCGAGTTCGCTTTGTGCTTGCTCGTTCAGATAATCTTCGGCTGATCCATAAGGCAGATAATTAACCATCCCAGATAAAGCGGAGTTGTAAGCAGTGACTTGTTCGTCAGAAATGTAATAGTTTCCTGACAGTTGACCGCTTGAAATACCCATGCCTGTTTGCGATGCGTGGATTGAACCCCCAACAAACATAATCCCCTTATCTATCTGATCAACGATTGCGCTAGAGGTTTCTATTAGGGTGTCAAGTTCACTTGATTGAACGCCTGAACATAACAGATACAGGCTCGTCAGAACCGCTTTCTTCATTTTCATCATCGTCTGCTCCAATACCTAAAATTGAGTTGTACCATTTTTGCGTGTCGCTGTACTTCGGCGTTGGTGGTTTTTTAGACCACGTTGCTGTGCGTCTTACCGCTACTTCACCATAATCAGGAATGTAAAGATCAGGTTGTGTTTTCATTAACAAAAAAGCACGTTTACCTACAACTAGTTTTCCGCTTGCAATTAAAGGACACGGAGTAGCTGAAAGCATCATTGATCTAAAGGTTTCAACACTGCCTTGGCATAACCGACTGATAGCCGCTACTTTCATCCCTAAATCATTTAACAGCTTTGCATCTCTTCGACGGTTACAGTCAACATCTTTTTCATACGACCCATCTGTATAACCAATTAGTCCTGTTTGGATACTTCGCCCACTACCTTGCAAACAAGTCTCCATACCGTTCGACATATAACTAGGAGCAATCGCTGATCCTACTGGCATATCAGAGGAACTTCCTGCTCCGTTATAAGTATTGCTTACTGACTCATCTTTGCTGTTGTTATGCGAACTAACAGTTGATCCAACAGTGTTAGTGTTCAGCGAACCGTCTTGGGTATTGTTTGAATCTGTATCGCCCATTGGCTCTTCTTGTGCAATTAATAATCCGCTCAAAAAAAATACAAAAATAAAAACTGTTCGCATAATTTACCAATTACTTTGCCGACAAAGGTTTAGTTGTCACCGCCCGCAAAACTGTTACACAGCTAGCAATAATGCAACCTGCCACTGCCTGACCCATAGGACTCACTGGTAAAAAACCCACGTATCCTTGGAGTATGCTCAACACAGCCAAGGCTACTGAAAAGCGTACTGTTTTTGATTTAAGTGCTTGCTTAATTTGTCCCATTGTTACTCTCCTTCAGAGGTTTCTTCTACTGTCTCTTCTTCAGTTGCCCAAGGCATTGCAGTCTCAGCCACTGGAGCAATTTTCTCATCGATTTGTTTTTGAATCTGACCATTAACGTGGTCTTCGTAACTATCAATCACGATTGCTTGAATCCAACCTAAAACGACTTCTTCAGTCAATTCAGCGAAAGATACAAAGTCTTCAGTATTTTCTGAGGTGAAAGGTGTAGCACCAGAAAAACTGCCTTCGTTTCCATCTTCGTCAGTACCAGTTTTTGTCCAGTATGTTTGAACAACTGCGTTCTCGTTGTCACCTTCGGTTTTTGTTTTAACGGACGTTACCGCCCACGTATAAGTTACTGCCATTTTTTATCTCCTTCTGAGATGTTTTAAATTGCTGAAATAATGAATGCTAGGAGTTCACTGTAGCGAACACCCATTCTTGTCTTCTCTACGCCATCCTCTGTCCATGTG
>TARA_R110002049_G_C9174556_1_pt1 | contig 11617 bp, 20 predicted proteins | sample TARA_R110002049 | Tara Oceans TARA_R110002049 (sample SAMEA4396941) | marine metagenome | biome: Polar Biome; feature: [SRF] surface water layer (ENVO:00010504); material: water (ENVO:00002006), including particulate matter (ENVO:01000060) such as... | depth 5 m
CAGCGGGTAATCGACTTGTCTGAAATGATCCGCGTTTATGGCGAGCCCCCAGGCCAAGCCCGACAGAGCCCGACACCTTCACCAGACACCAGCCAGACACCGACCGACAGCGACATGCTGACGCGATTCGATGCGCTAATTGAGCTGGTCAAAGAACAACGCGACGAATTGAAGGCGCTACGCGAGGAAGTGCACCAGATGCGGCGCCTACCAGCCCCAGAACCCCAGAAAGGGGTCAATTCTGTTCAGACCCCTATGGGGGAGCAGCCCGCTCACACCCCTCCAGAGAAGCCCCAGGAGCGACGAACGCCGCCAAGCAATGAAAGGCTAGAGTTGAGCTTTGCAGACATTCAGAGGCGGCTTGCTGAGCGTACAGGCAGGCAATCGTAATGGCTGCTATGCACGAGTAGTGCAGTAATCGTGCGTAAAAACAGGTGTATCGAATGGGTATATTCCAACCGACACACTTTTGACCTGTGCTTATAGCGTATCGGTATTTCTATTTCCCGACCTATCCCGCCACACTGTATCGGAAACCACCCAAACCGCTACAGGTGAATTATGTTTATTCGTGCCTACCTCCGCGCTTCAACTGATGAGCAGGACGCAAGCCGCGCCAAAGCCCAGCTTGACCAGTTCGCCAGCGACCACAAGCAAACCATAGCTACCCGCTACATTGAGAATGCCAGTGGAGCGAGTGCCAACCGCCCAGAGTTACGCCGCTTGCTAGACGAAACCCATCAAGGAGATGTGCTGCTGGTGGAAAGCATAGACCGCTTATCACGCCTGCCTGCTAAGGAGTGGGACGCGCTGCGTGCAGAGATCAAAGCCAAGGGCTTGCGCGTCGTATCGGTTGACCTGCCGACCAGTCACAGAGCCATGCAGGACGATAACGGCGACGACTTCACCGCTAGGATGCTAGACGCTGTGTCGGAAATGATGCTCGACATGGCCGCCGCCATCGCCCGCAAGGATTACGAGGATCGACGCCGCCGACAGGCCCAGGGGATCGCCAAGGCAAAGGCCGAAGGCAAGTACCAGGGCAGGCCGCAGGATGCAGAGAAGCGCCGCCGCATAAAGGAGCTATTGGACGCCAATTTATCGGTGCGGAAGGTGGCCAAGCATGTTGGATGCAGCACTTCGACAGTGCAGGCGGTGAAACAGGGTTAGCGAAATGTTGGACATAGGCATGATTGGCAGGACATTGCTATACTGATTCGACCAGTCAACCGACCAGATGATAGGTGCGTATTATGAGAGGTGTTAGAGAGCTTCCGCATTATGATGTGACCGGCATTGTGGCCGATGGCATCGAAGTGATCCAGAGCTACCAGGCCCGCGTTCATTGGGGCAGTGTGCTTACCCAAGTGGGTGAAGGGCAGAGCTTCCTTGTCAACAGACGCCATCAGGCCGTCGCTATGATCGTGCCAATACAGGATTGGAACGACTTGCAAGAGCGTGATGACGAGAACGGCCCCGAGGCTCGGGAGCTGAGTGAACTGGTGGAAAAGCTTAATAAACAGAACCAGGAAACATCGAACGCACTTGATGAGGCATTCGCTGCACTCTCCGAAACGCGCAAGGCGTTAGCGGAAATGCGCATGGAACGGGAACAGGAAATGGAGGCGGCGCAATGATAAAGGATGCTATAGGCGCCCTTCGTTCGGCAGTCATCAGCAGCGAGCGAATCGGTCAGCTTTCCAAAGAGTTAACCGAGCAGTCACAGGATGTGCGTGCCGAGCTAAAAACGATTAACTACGAGCTTCGAGAGGTGCGTGACCGAGTGAGCCGTCTCGAAGGTGGGCTTAGTGTACTGAACCATCTTAAGCTGACCAGCCGTGACTAATAGGCGTGATGATATGACTAGGGGAATACTGGACATACATCAGGGAGGTCGTAGAATGGACAGAGCCCCCGAAGCTATTAACTCCGAGGGCTCTAAGACTTTTCGCAGGATAACGACGGCGACCAACCAACTCGTTACCTGATACTACCTAGCAATACGGACAGCGAAACTGACCACATTATGCCACAAGCAGCGCCACAAAACAGCCTGACAACCACCGAGCTACAACTCGGTGCAGGTAATGATTTAAGCAATGCTTGTAAGAGCAAAGCTTATACGTTGCTAAGCGTTGGTCAACCATTCGCTTTAAATTTATCCGTATTGCCTGAACCCATAAGGACATTCAGGTATGGCAAAAGCGAATAAGAAACAAGCCACTAAAAGGCAGACGGCAGCCAGCTTTCGTCTGGCAGAAAGAAGCCGATCTTTTCGTGACTTTATCGCTACTAACGATGAAAGTTTCAAAGAACTTGCCGAGATTGATCAGAACCCAATTGCTAGCCTGCTCTACAAAGCCCATGTTGGGGGATTCAGCCATAACTCCGAGGAGCCTGGAGAATTTCCGATCCACTGGAAGGCTAAGCAAGAGAAATTCGGCACTGCCGCTCACTTCGATTATCTGAATGCCCGACTAGGGTGGTTCCAGAAGGTTAAAGGGGCGAAGGTGGGCGAGAGCGCGGAGGCCTGGACTATGACTCAGAGAGCTAGAAAGCTACTGGACGCATTCCACGATAAAGGAAGGCAGCAGCATCTACCGTTCTATGACACGCCAGACAATGAGCGCGGTTTCGTGGATCAGGAGAACCGCACCTGTCGCAAACCTCAAAGCCCAATAGCGTCAAAGGCAAGCAATAGTACTAATACGAATTTCAAGCCGTGGAGCTTGCCGTTAAACGTCACCGTCGACGGCAACAACCTGCACGCCTTCTTGTATGCTGCCACAGCCAGGCTTCATGGTGATGACTGCCCTAATGGCTTCGAATGGGCATGGAAGGCTTGGGATGATGTCGAGGCAACGAAGGGGCTAGATAAGCTTCATATGCGCCTCAGTGAAACCATCGGACAAGCAGGCGAGTTCTTGCGTAATGCTTGGGTGTCTAAGCTCAAAGGCTTTGTTGTTCATCAGTGTTATCACGAAACTGACAGCGGCCGCTTAGTGGCCGATGGAATATTAAACCTTCAATCCTGTCATCGTGAGGTTCGGAAAGCCGCGCTGCCGGGTCATTACGACTATGACGTGGAGTGCTGCCACTACGCATTACTGGCCAACCTTGCACACCGGCAGGGCTTCGATACACCGCATATTGACGCCTACATAAACGATAAGCGAAAGCTGCGGCGTGAAGTGCAGCTAACTATTGGGAAGCCCCACACCTACACAACCGCCAAAAAAATACTCACAGCATTAATCTATGGTGCCCCGCTGAGTTCAAGCCTACAGGCGTCTATTGCTGCCACAGTAGGCCGAGAAGCCGCCACAAGGCTTTGTATGCTTAAGCCATTGGTCGATCTTCATGCCGAGCTAAAGGCGGCTAGAAGCGTTGTTTATGAGTCATACCGTGGCGAGGTGGAGCGGACCGGAAAGATCACTAACGCTGCTGGTCGCCGTATTGTGGCAAAAGGAGTGAAGGCTAATAAGCTGCTTTCCCATATTTTAATTGGCGAAGAATCCCAGGTGCTTAAGGTCGCTATCGCATATGCAAGCGAGCATATCGTGCTATTGGCCCATGATGGGTTTGTCACAGTGGATCCGATCAATGCTGCTGAGCTGGAGTCACGAATCAGGAAGCACACAGGACATAAACTAAGCCTTGCTGCTGAGCAATTCGCACCTGCTGGGCGCATTCCCGCGTAAGTGTAAAAATAAACTCATCTATATCGCTGAAACCCGCATGGTTGTGAGGCTCGTTAAGGTTTAGGTGCATAACAGGGTGAGGTTAAAGGTGTTGTGTTGGTTTTTAGGTGTTCGATATGCGTCTATAAGAGGAATATAGGCATCGGCGCGTCGAAACAGCAAAACAGCACCATTTGTGCATCAAGAAATTTTGCACTGAACACGGCACCGAGATTTGCACTGAACACGGCACCGAGAAAAGCGGAGCGATGCTGAAATGAGACCCCCACCGAATCCACTTCATGCCCACAGCACCGATACTGATTAACCGCGGTACCGGCAGTGCTGCTGATAAACATCGACCGCTGACGACTGTAGTGCTGGATGCTCACGCGCTCGGTATACGTGAAGTTGAAGATGCGGCCATTCCCCGGTATATCCCCATGCCTAAAGAAATCGAGCCCGGCGATTGCTTCGAGATCGTGCTGGCTAACGGTTTCCCCGTATTACTCCCACTGGATAGGGCTAATCCCTCGCTGTTACCAGGGCCACAGATCATGGTTCACGACACCGCAGGCGACAAAGGTCAGATTGCCGAGGCTTCACTGCTGAACGGATAGCGCAAATCTGCGCAACCTGGATGCAGGCGAAAACAGGCAGTAATGAGTTGTCCTGAAACATCAGGGCATTAGGTTAGGCACTACGAAAGTTTTTTAGTACTCCTCCGATGAGAGCTTGCACACCATTAGTTATTGGCCTAGTGTGTAACGTGTAACACACAGAACACACCAAGGACAGAAGATGGCTGAAAACATGGTTCACCTCACTAGCCGCGTACCTCAAGACTTGATCGACAAGTTAGAGGAAATGGCCAAGCAGCGCCGGATGAAGACCGGGAGCAAGGCCAGTCGTGCAGACCTAGTAAGGGAAGCCCTGGAGTCATTTGCGGACGCTAAGCCGAAGAAGGCAAAAAGCGTTCAGGCGCCAAAAGCTGAGCCGTCACTACTGGCCCAGGCGCTTAACTGCCCTGATGAACGTGAAGCTATGCGCCTGGCGTTGGACTTGATCAGCCAACTAGCCCACGACGCCCAACAGCGCGGATTATTGGCTGATCCGCCTCAAGATATGGGTATGGCAACATGGAACGCCTGTGACGGCAGAAAGGATATTCAGTTGATAACGGATTATGTGAGCAAGTTACACGGTGCATTGCGCGCCCTGTAAAACGAAAGAGCCCCGGCATCTGCGTTAACAGACCCGAGGCATACACCGGCAAACCCAAACCGCAAAGAGAGAGACTACCGATGCCTAGCCATTATACCACCGTAAGCCGCCCTGGTATCACCATTCGGGCCGAAAAAGCACAAAGCCTAAGCAACGCCCTACACGGCATTGCCAAACTGCTGGAGAAGAACGCCATTTACCGCGAAAGCGCCGGGGAGGAGCCCTTCATGGATGGCTTTCTGGAAGGCTGCATGCACGAAGCGTTACTCACCATTAGCTCATCAATGCAGGAGCTTTCCAGCGAGATCGATATGCTTGGCAACTATGACCAGGAGGACGCGGAATGACCTGCACCGCCGCCCAACTCCGCCGAGTAGTCGAGATATTGAACGCACACCGCGGCGAGCGCCTGAGTGCTGCTGTCGTAGCTCTAGCCCTACAACTTGTCCGCCTGGAGACTGCCCAGTGATTAACCAACACCACCACGACGAAGCCAAGGCGATGATTGCCACGGCAGGATGGGGGCAGGAGAAAAGCCCCCAGTGGCACGGAGGACTAGCCAACGCCGTCGCGTGGCACCTTGCAGGCCAACCTCTAGGCTATGGGCGCTCATCGTGCCCGTATGAGCCCAGGACGCCAGAGCGTGACGCATGGCTAGATGGCTGGATGGCAGGCAAGGCAGCGTGCGAGCGTGAAGGCATTGGAGCGACTGCCCAGTAAGCCACATTGTACATAATGGTAGTTATCTTCAATTTGAATCAGCCCGCCATCGTGCGGGCTTTTTTGTGCGCGCCTGGTTACAGGAGAGATCAGGCAGCGCCTTGCTCGCTGATCGTATCGTTTAGGGTGGCCATTAAATACCGATACGAATAAACCGCTTTTGCCTACCTGATAACCGCATTGCTTCATCTGCTTAATCGTGTCGGATGGGGTAGACCCTATTAATACGCATAAAAAGGCATAAAAAAGGGTATTTTTATTACTTTCTGATATACTGTTATAAGCATATATCAAAAGGTAATAAGCATGATCGACGCCGCCATTGAGCTGCTAGCAATGCCAAAACCAAGTTGGCAAGACGACGCCGCAACCCGGCGGGAGCTTGATCGACTGCGTGATGACGTTCACCGCTACAAGGTGGCTGCTGGTTATGACGCTGCCCAGGCAATCCGAGTGGCGACAGCCGTCAATGAACGCGCTGAACGTATCCGGCGCTTTCTGAGTGGCAAGCGCTGCGGTGGCGATAGCCATTACTTTTGGGGGAGATGATGAATACGACAAAACCACGCGGACGCCCGGCAGGAGTTAAAAACGCTAAGCCGACCAAACAGGCGATAAACGGGTATTACCGGCTGCTGCGCAACGCTGCTGATGGTGGCGACGTGTTAGCGGCGGCTGAGCTAATCCGCCTCAGTTGTTCAGAACAGTCAGAGATCAATCGGAATGGCATTTAAGAAGGGGCAGAGCGGTAACCCAACGGGACGCCCTAAGGGACGCCCAGACAGCCGTGCACAGTGGCGCAAAGAGCTGGATAAGCACGGCAGCGACCTAGTGGCTAAAGCGGTAGCGATGGCCTTGGCGGGTGATTCCCAAGCGCTCAAGTTGTGCATTGACCGCGCTATTCCGGCTTACCGTCCTGCTGCTGAACCGGTCCGCTTTGAGATGCAAGGCGACACGCTGACCGAAAGGGCCAATTCCATATTGACCGCTGTTGCTACTGGCGAGTTAGACCCCCAGACAGGCAAGGCGCTTATTGATGCCATTGGCTCACTGGTGAAAGTGGCAGAGATCGACGAAATCCAGCGCCGCCTAGCCCAGCTAGAAGGAGCGAGCAATGCTTAACGCTGTGTTGAAGCGCTTGGAAACACTAGAGCAGCGCCACCATCAGCCAGCCGATGGCCTTGGCGACTTCTATAGCCTATCGGAAGCCGAGCGAGAACGCCGGATAAGCCGCATGTATGGCGAACGGGAATACAGCCCCGAGGAGTGCGAACGCGTTTACAAGGAGATCATGGGATGAATACCACCATGAAAAGACGCCTTGAGGCGCTAGAGCGTATCGGCGGCAACCACGGCAGTAGCAACCCGGCACGCATACATGAAGTGATGGCGAATAACGGCATTGAAGCCCCGGAACCATTACCCAGTGAGAGTACGCGGACATGGCTTAAACGACTGCCTACCGTCTCGATAGACACCGTGATGAGCCTAAGAGGTGCCCATGCTTAGCCGTGACGTGTTGAAGCGCCTGGACGCGCTAGAGGCGGCCAAGCTGCCGAGCGATGAACCTATCCGAATCATTCGTCTTGTTATACCCCACCCCAAAACAGAAACGTTCGGCACTTCGCTCGATATGTCGGGCCGTAAGCTGTTTTTCCCTGGCGATGCCGACGAGGGCAAGGACGTGTTATCGGCCATGTACTGGCTGGTTTATCCCGATGCACGGCGGGTAATCCTGGCAACCGAAACCAACGAACCCGACGAGGACGCGCTCATCATTCCGCCGTGCCCACCCGATACCGACCTAGCCGAGTACGCCGCCCAACAAGTGCAGCGGCTCAAGGAGTAACCATGGCATTCAGAACCGACGATCCAAGCATAACGATTGATAGCCCAACCCCGGCGCCTAAGCCGAAACCGAAGGAGAGCAGCACCATGAATAAAGACGCCAAAGACCGCGCCCAAGCACGTATTGATATTGACCGTTTGGATGCAGCGAAACGCCCGAAGAACAACCGGGACAGCCGCCAAGACATGATTGACCGCCTGACTGAACAGCCCGAGAAGGCAGATAACCAGCAAGATGCACGTCAGAAAATGGCCGCCCGTATGCGAGGTGAAGCGTAATGAAAACACCAGCCCAAATTGAACAGCGCCTAGCCGAGATCGAAGCCGAGCGCGACGAACTGGCAGCCATCGACTTTGATGCAGAAATGCGCCAAGCCACTATCAATGGTGGCGACCTGGACGCTATCGAGCAACGCCAAGCGGATGCTGAACGCAAAGAGCGCCGTTTAAAGATCGAGGCCGAAGCCCTTAACGACCACTTGCCCGACGCCCGCCGGGAGGCTGCCAAGCCCAGCATAGAAGCCATTAAAAAGCGCCTTGATGAGCGCAAGGAGAAGGCCCGTAAGGCAGCGGCTCAGGCCCAGAAGGCAGCGGCTAGTCTTAAGCAGGCCATGGCTGAATTCTACAGCGCGAGCAGCACCGAAGACCTACGCGGAGAGATGGGCGCGATTGCCAAAGAGATCGACGCAAACCTAGAAGCCATCGGGAGCATTAGCCACCAGGCGCTATCGAATGATTTAGCTGCTTTGCAAAACGATATTCACCGTTGCATTAACGCCTCTATGAAGCGTGGCGGCCACCGTTTAGGCGACCCGGCAAGCATCGACGTGAGCAAGGCAGCGTGAGCCATGGTCGTGAAAGCGAGCTGCAAGATAAGCGGCTCGCACGGTTTAAGAGGCAGAGCTTCCACGTAGGCTGCCCCAAGGATCGTCAGCATATTTCCAGCCGGCGGCTTGAGCGTTATCGGGAAACCTTGCAGCGAGCCTTTAGCAGTTAAAACGGGGATCAGTCGGCGAGTGCCCCACCATGAAGAAAACCCCGACAGCCTGCACGTTTCATCCTCGGGCGGTGGCAGGCCCTTAACCCGATTAACGCTAAAACTAAAGGATCGCCCATGCTGATCTTCGACTTACAGAAACCCATGCTTACCGCGGCTCGAGTGCATGACACTGAGCAGCACCCGCTCCAGGCACTCGCCACACTGGCTGACCGGTCCATCGGAATGATGATGGTCTACAACCTGGATGAGCTAAACATCTCCTACACCTTCCTTTCATTCGACCCCGACACTCGCAAGCACATCACTGTGGAAGCGCCTAATCCAGTACGCGCCTATGAGCTTGCCCAGGCGGAATACCAACGCGACACCGGGCCTAGCCGCTCGGTGCAATAGGAGGCACTCATGGCGTACAAAAGCACGCTACATATTGCAATTGATAGCAGTGGCGCAGAAAACCAGCTCAAGCGCCTAGAAAACCGGTTAGAGCTAACAGATAAGGCCGGAAAGAAAACATCAGGCTCCATAGGCAGCCTCACGACCACAATGAAGGCGGCAGGCGGCGCCATGGTTGGCCTAAGTGCCGGTGTGGGGGTATTTTCCCTTATTGCCCGCAATGCCTCTCAATCAGCCGCAGAGATCGACAACCTATCTCGCCTGGCCAACACCAACTCAGAGGAATTCCAGCGCGCAGCCTTCGCCTCTCGTGCCTATGGGGTAGAGCAAGACAAGCTAGCCGACATTCTCAAGGATACCAACGACCGCGTTGGCGACTTCCTGAGCACCGGCGGCGGCGAAATGAAAGACTTTTTCGAGCAGATAGCGCCGCAAATTGGCGTAACAGCCGAGGAATTCCGCAACCTTTCCGGCCCCCAGGCGCTGCAAAAGTATTACGACGGCTTACAGGCGGCGAACCTCAGTCAGGCCGAAATGACGTTTTACATGGAAAGCGTCGCTGATGAAGCAACCGCCCTGATACCGCTGTTACGTGATGGCGGTGCCGAGATGCAGCGGCTCGGGCAAGAGGCGGACGACCTAGGCGCAGTATTGAGCCAGATGGAGATCCAGCGCCTTAAGGATATTCGCGGCGAGTTCGGCCAGTTAGAGCAACAACTAGGCACTGAAACAATGCGCGCCGTCTCGCAGTTCGATGACCTGTTTAAATCCTCGCTGGAGGGTATTAGTTACGGCATTAACAACGTGGCTAGGGGCTTCAACGTGTTCATGGATAGCTTCCGTGACGGAGAGGCCAAGCGATCGATTGCAGGCATCGATGCCGAGCTAAACGCCCTGTTTGACACCAAGGCACGGCTTGAACAGCGTATCGACATGTTTGGAGCAGACGCACCTCAGGCGCAAGACTCCATAGCAGCCCTTGGGGAGCTTAGAGAGGAATACACAGCTCTGATCGACCGCAAAAAAGAGCTGCAACAAGCTGGCTTGCCAGTTACTGAGCCGGAGATAGTCCAGTTAAGTCGCGCTGTCATTTCAACCGCTGATCTAGCGAAGGCTCAAAAGGACGCCCAGGCAGAAGCTGACCGTTTCTCTGATTCGCTTCTATCCATACAAGATCGCCTATTTCCGCTCGAGGCTTCACAGCGCAGCTACCGCGAAGACCAAGAGATGCTGGCAGAGGCGCTCGATAAAGGCGAGATAAGCGTTGCGCGTTACATGGATGCGCTTGATCGGTTGCAACAGCAATCCCTCTCCGGCCAGAACTGGCAGGACGCCTATGGACTGGATGGTTCCGGTACCAAAGAGCTGGAGAAGATGAGCGATGCGGCGCGTGATCTCGGCTTAACGTTCGAGAGCGCGTTTGAAGATGCGGTGCTTGGTGGCGAGAATTTCCGTTCTGTGTTGGGCGGCATTGCCGAGGATATTGCTCGGATCACGCTTAGGAAAACAGTGACTGAGCCTTTCGGTAATGCCATCACAGGCGTCCTGGACGGCATAATTGGCGGAAGCGGAATATCCGGCCCGGGCGCTTACAACGCCTCGGCAGGCGACTTCTTGGGATCGGTCGGGTTCGGCAAATTCGCATCAGGCGGCTACACCGGTGACGGTAACAAGTACGACCCTGCTGGCATTGTGCACGCTGGTGAGTTCGTGGTGCAAAAGAGCGTTGTCGATAAGCCCGGCGTGCGCCCCGCACTGGAAAACCTCAATCGAGGGTATGCCAGTGGCGGCTATGTGGGTGGCGGTGCAAGCGGCGCCATGGGCGGTGATGTCAGCGTCCATATCCACAACGAAGGCCGCCAGATGGAAGTTCAGCGCACCGAACAGCGCCAAGGGCCAAACGGTGAAAGGCAGGCACATATCTGGCTAAGAGAAAACGTTAAAAGCCTGATTATGAACGGCGAACTAGATAGAACTATGGCCAACGTCTACGGCGTTAAACGCGGACTGACCGGCCGGTGATTATAAGCCCTGGCTAACGCTGGGGTTTTAATTGTGAGCCTGGATCACTTTAAGCCGTGGTCAATTCGACCACCCTGCACGGTCACACTGACCGACCAGCCAAAAAGAGAGGGGTTATTCAGAGTAATGCCCCTGATTCCGGGTAATTACTTCCGCGCTTAAATCGCGGAAGTTTGGTAGGGCCATCTCCGTTTTAAAAACGCAAAGCATTAATCCTTCCGTGCTTCGGGCTTATCCAGGCAAGCCCAAACCAGAGCAACTACCCAGCCAACGAAGGTCCAGCCAGCCACGAGGGTTAAAATGCTGATGGCCACGGCATGCGGCATATTCCGAACGGCGGCAATGATTACCGGCAGGAAGTAGACCACGATCACGATAGCCAATAGCAGCATCGGGTGTATTGGCAGGTTGTAAGCCATATTCACGCCCATAAACGTAACCCTGGTTTCATCGTATAAGCCTTATTTTCTAAATCAGTAGGTTAACGTAGCAGCTAATCAGCGTCATCAAGAGAAGTCCAGGCCGCACGCCGCGAATGACAAAACGGAATGATGCCGCCATGCTGTAGGTCCCGACAGACAGAACCCGGCAGCGCCCTACATGCAGAAATTAACCATCGGCCGCATGGCTAAACTCTATGGCTTACACCGCTCAACGCTATACGAAGCAGTGAGTAAGGGCCGCGTGTCTACTGGCTTCGATGGAAAAGGGCAGCGGGTAATCGACTTGT
>TARA_R110002049_G_scaffold272614_2_pt1 | contig 11616 bp, 9 predicted proteins | sample TARA_R110002049 | Tara Oceans TARA_R110002049 (sample SAMEA4396941) | marine metagenome | biome: Polar Biome; feature: [SRF] surface water layer (ENVO:00010504); material: water (ENVO:00002006), including particulate matter (ENVO:01000060) such as... | depth 5 m
GCCACCCAGGGGGCAACGCTCATTTCGTCGCAAGAGTGATGACGTCGGTTTCATGGTCGACTACGACCTCGGCGCCAACAAGTCCGGTATTGTTTTTCCCGAGGGCTTCATTCAGGGGCAGAAGCTGGAACTCGCGCTGAAGCGTCTTGTGTTGCCGGTTATTGCCGTTGATGATTTCGATCAGCTACCCATCCCGTTTCGTGCGATAGCAACCGATATTGTGACGGGTCAGGCCGTGGTTCTGGACTCCGGTGATCTTGCACAGGCGATGCGCGCAAGCATGTCGGTGCCGGGCTTGTTCAAACCCGTCCGTCGGGACGGCCAAATACTCGTGGATGGCGGAGTGGCCAACAACCTGCCCGTGAAAATTGTGCAGGACATGGGCGCGGATATACTCATCGTGGTCGATGCAGGTTTTCCCTTGCTTGAAGAAGGTGACCTGACTTCTGCACTGGCGCTCACCAAGCAAATGCTCACGATCCTGATCAATGGTCGAGCGCAGGAACAAATAGAGCTGCTTTCTGAAAACGATATTCTGATAAGGCCTCAGCTTGGCAACCTGGAATCGCAGGATTTTCGCCGCCTGGGCGAAGCCTTAGGGCTGGGGCTGGAGGCGGCACAGATGTCTGCCGAGCGTCTTGCGCCGCTGTCCTTGCCCGACTCGGCGTATCACGCCTTCCGGCAACACGTTGAGTCAGGCCGTCGTGATGCACCGATTATTGACAACGTGGTTGTCGAAAACCAGTCACGACTGGCGCCCAAGGTCATAGAAGAACGACTCGCGGATCAGCGGTCTTCGACGGGAACGGGCTGCAACTCGCCGAGCTCGGCTCAGACACAGCAAGGGCCTCGTTCGCCATCGGGCGCCAGTTCGGTAACTGGGGCGGTTTCAGTGTTGGCTACTCGCATACCTCCAGCGAGAACAGTGTTCGCATTGGTATGCCTCAACAGCTTGGTGGCACAACGAACATTGTTAACTTTGAAGCGGATTTCGTAATTGATACGATCGACCGGCTGGCAGTACCGCGCTCAGGGACGAACCTGTCACTACACTGGTTCAGCGCGCGCGAAAGTTATGGCTCCGACGTCGCGTTGGACGCGCTGACACTGGATTTCCTGAAACCGATAAGCTGGGGAAAGAACACTTTGCTGCCCTGGTGGTCGCTCGGCAGTACAACCAAAGGTACGTCTGCTGACCTGCAACCCTTTTCTCTCGGCGGTTTATTCGACCTGAGTGGCTATGCGCCCGAAGAGCTGGACGGCAAGCACGTGAGTATCGGGCGACTGCTTTACTACCGGCAACTGGGGGATCAGGCGTTGCCGTTCTTTGACACACCCATCTACGTCGGTGGCTCAGTAGAGGTCGGCAACGTATGGGGCGATACCAGTGAAGTCTCCTTAAGCAATTCCCTTACAGCCGGCAGCGTCTTCATTGTGTTTGACTCAATATTCGGACCGCTCTATCTCGCCTACGGCACGGCCGAAGGCGGCCGTAAATCTGCTTATCTGTTTCTCGGGCAAACGTTCTAGTACCGACGGCCAACGGCGTTGCCTGTTTCTCTTCGCCGGTCTACGTCAAGTCCTGACAAGCGATGCGGACGGGAGCGCTGACTCCCGACCGCATCGAGACCTTACAGCTCGCTGACTGCCTTATGCTGAATGGACGGCCACACCTTCTCTGCTTTGGCGAGGATTGCTTCCTTGTCTGCCAGGTATTTCTCGAAGATTGCAGCATTAACGAACAAATAGAGTTTACCGCTGACGAGAAACACGCTTGGCCCGAAACATTTGAGAGCTAAGGAACGTAATAGAACGAGCAACTATTTCTTCCAAGGGCAGCGGAGCTACTTGGGCTGAATCCATCGACGCTCAAATATCGAATGAAACAGCTGGGTGTGCAGAAAGCGAAGCTCTAAACGCCCGGATGAAACGTCAAGACTACAATTCCAGCTCATCGAAATAGATGTCATAGCCGCGGTCAGTGCGTCAAAGGGCTGACATCTCACACTCCCTGGCAATCCGCAGGCTATTCCGCAGGCAACAACTCTGCCATCGCAATATCGAGCAATGCCAGGTACCGGTCATTCTCTAATGCATCTTCTCGGTTACACAACATCACCACTGAAAGTCCATCGTCGGGCAAACGCGCATAGAACGCCCTGAAGCCTACCCAGGAACCCCCGTGCACGTGAGCTTTGTGCCCTTTGTAGGTGCCAACTTCAAGGCCGAAGCCGTAACCGCTGCCCATGTCGAGCGAATCTCGAGCCATGGTTGCTATGGTCAGTGGATCAGCCGTCGTCATCAGCGAGTGCACTTGCTCACCACCGGGCACGCCGCCTGTTATGAAAGCACGGTCCCACTTGATGAAGTCGTCCAGCGTCGTGTACACGCCACCGTCGCCAACCCAGTCAAGGTTGGTCATGAAGATCTCGAAACTGCCGTCCTCAAGTACCGCGTAGCCATCGGCGCGATGCGGCACGATAGCGTTCACATTGTCATTAAAGAACGATGCCCTCATATCCAGTGGGCCGAATAGTTCGGCATCTGCAAATTGCCGCAAGGTTTTTCCGGACACCGCTTCGACAACCTGACTCAACAAGAAGTAGGCAATGTTCGAATATTCGAAACGCTCGCCAGGCCGCAAAGCGAGCGGCTGCTGACGAACCCGTTGATAGAATTCCTCGATCGTCCAGTAGTCTTCATTGCCGAAGCGAAAATTCTTGCCCGGTGTCAATTCGTAAGCATTGGTCCCCTCGTACTCACCCATGCCCGACGTGTGGTGAAGCATCTGCCGGATAGTGACAGGGTAGTCATACCGGCGCAGATCCGGCAGGTATTCATGTACATCCGCATCCAGGTCCAGGTCGCCGCGTACTGCGAGTATCGCTATCGCGGCCGCCGTAAACTGCTTGGAGACTGAGCCCACACGAAATACGGACTGGGTGCTGAGTGGTATGTTGTGTTCGAGGTTGGCGGAGCCGTACGTTTTCGCCAATGCATAATGGCCCTGATGAATGACGCCAACGGCACAACCGGGCTGGCTGTCGGAGTTGTAATCAGCAAAGAGCGCGTCGACCCGGCTGGTGAGTGTATCGGGTTGCGCGGCATGAACGACCGCAATGCTAACGCCCAGGCCGGCGGCAGCCAGTAGCGGCAGCCAGCGTCGGTTGGTGAGTTTGCACCGGCTAAGGTGCGCTGCTGTTTTTTCCAAGTTGTCGCTCCGTGTTGAGGGCGCTATCAGGAGGACCAGCGGCCGGACACTGCGCCTGTATGACCGTCCATGACGCGAAGTTGCGCCAGCAATCCGCAGAATGCTAACGAACAAATCAGCATGCAAAGAATCGGGATATGTTCCTGCCAGACGGCGACCTCGCCGGTACCGCGCGCTACGAGATAAAAGGACAGCTCACCTATGATAAATAGCGAATTCAGGAAGACGAAAGCGAACAATACCCACTGGGGTGCCGCGCGCCACAAATCCGCCATACCGCTGCGCCAACCGGCACCCGCAACAAAAGAGAAGCTGCTCACCATGAAGGCGAGCAGTGCCAAGGGAATAGCGGCAACCTGCAGCAACAATAAGCCATGCAGGTCCGGCGCTTGCTGGCCGCCGCCCATGAATAACACCATCATCGAAACAAGGCAGGTGCCGATGATCATGGCGAGCACGATCAGGGCCAGGGAGATCAGGCTGGATTTCACGGTACTTACATTTCCGAATTTGAAGTGACCCGCGACGAGCATGCCCGCGCGGGCCCAGGTGGCGCTCATTCTAATGCAAACGCTGCGATGGCGGCACGCCCGGGCGGAATTACGCCAGTTGCACGGTCGCCGGACCTGACATTGCCACAAGCGAACAATTGTCCAGACTGGTCTAAAACTTTGCTGCTTGCTTGTCGGGCAGGTTTACAGACCGCCTGCGCTGGTCCGCAAGCTGATGCAGTATTGCTTTCTATTTCAACAAGTTAGCGCTTCTGGCCCGGAACTTGCTATAGCTATACAGGAAGCCGGGCTAAGAATCTTTCACGGTTGAAAGAGCCCGGCCAGCTTGGACAAATAAGGACGTTTTGAAATGAACATAGCGAAGACAGCTAAAGTACTTACAGCTTCAATCGGCGTATTTATGTCGATGGGCGCTGTGGCGGATCCCATCGGGACCGGCCTGGACGGAGAAATTGATTTCCGCACGGCTCCGTGGGCGGCTTGTGCCGGCGGAACCACCTGCGTCATTGGTGACGTAACAGTGGAAGCTGGTAACTCCAGCGGCCCGGCCGATATCTATTGGGACTCGACCGATGGCTTCGGCGTGATGGGCGGTCAGGAGAATGACGAAATCGACGGCCCGAATGCAGAATTCCTGCGCCTCGTTTTCGGTACGCCGGAATTGCTGTCGGGCATCTGGTTTTCAGACCTTTTCAGCGGTAACGGCGACCCACAGGAAGCCGCGAATACGCGGATCATCCTCAGCGGCGGCGCGATTCTGGATTTCATGACCTTTGGCACCGATCCGATGGGATCGAGCAACGGCGAAGTGTTCCTGGACTTCGGTTCTGCCCTGCTTGTGTCGCAGATCCTGTTCGGTACGCCGGCAGAATTGAACGACGACCATTCCGTTGCCGGACTGGTACGCGCCAGCGTTCCGGAACCGGGTACGCTCGCGCTGCTTGGCCTCGGCCTGGCAGGCATGGCGATGCGTCGCAAACAACGTAAAGCCTAACAAGAAGCAAGCTAATGACTATGACCCCGCCTCGCGCAAGCCAGGCGGGGTTTTTTTGTGGCGGCAGTTCAACAGCGGCCTTCGTAGCGGGCATTGCGTAGCAACGACACACTGATAAACTGCTAGCGAAACAGATTCAGGGCAGACAAATGGCGAGGCAATCGGGACGAGGGTTTCAAGCTGCGGCGGCGCCCCTGCAGCCGAGTGGTTCCGTCGCGCCGGCATTGGCAAGGCTGTAGCCAGGTGCGGATAACGCCGGGTGAACAGCAGCCATGAGTCCGGGTCTTCGTATTGATCGCTGGCTTTTTTATTGCCGTTTCTACAAGACCCGCGTTCTTGCGACGGCCGCCGCAAGCGCAGGGCATGTACAGGTTAACGGTGAACGCGCGGCGCCAGGGCGACGCGTCAAGCCAGGAGACCGGATAGAACTGCTGCGTGAGCGACTACCGTATGCCCTGCAAGTCGTCAGCCTGCCAGCGCGCCGCGGCCCTGCCGCCGAAGCACGGGCGTGCTATGTGGAAGATGAAGAAACGCTGCGCGTGCGCAACGAAAAGATACAGCTCCTGAAGCAGGATCGTCTGGCCATGCCAGCCACAAAGGGGCGGCCGGACAAACACACGCGCCGCAAACTCAGGGAACGAAATCGGGGCTGATGGCGCGCCAGCGCCGGGCTTGAACCCGGCCGGATCTAAAGATACGGCGACATGAGGCTCGCCAGGGAGTCGCGCAGACGCACCGGAACGCTCCGTGATGCCAGTTCGTCGTATTGCAGACGCCGGCTTGCCGCAATGGCACCATCGATCTGTGCGCGCAGTTCACTGTTGAGCGTCGCGGAGAAAATCTCGATACCCAGTTCGAAATTCAGACGCAAGCTCCGTGAATCAAGGTTGGCAGAGCCGATCAGGCTGTAATCATTGTCGATGACCAGCAGCTTGGAATGACAAAACGATCCTGGCTGATAAAACACCTGAATTCCCAACTGCAACAACTCGGCGAGCACGTTTCTGTTCGCCCACTGCATATAGAAAAGATTGTTGGTCCCCGGCAGCACTATTCGCACCCGAACACCTTTCAGGCTTGCCGATTGTAATGCCGACATGATCTCGCGCCCCGGCAGGAAATAAGGCGTCAGTATGTCCACCGACTCCGTTGCTGCACTGATAACCGACTGGATGACCAGAATGATTGCGTCGAGGTCGCCATCAGGACCATCGGCAATGACCCGACAACTCGCATTGGCTTGCGCCTCCGATTTACCGTGTTCGTAAGCAATGCGTCTGCCGGTAGTGAACTGATAATCGCGAATAAAAAGCCCCGCCAGATCCTCAACCACCGGGCCGCGGAGCGAAAAATGCGTATCGGCAATACGGGCAGGCTCCCCATCCTGGCTGACATTCTGTGCACTGATGTTCATGCCGCCAACGTAGGCGACGGATGAATCGACGACCATCACCTTGCGATGGTTGCGAAGATTCAGGTGCACGCTCGGTGGCAGCAGCCGTGGCGGCAGAAACCGGGCTGCTTCGACGCCCTTTTGCTGCAAGAAGCGCACTGGCTTGCGCCAGGAGTAGTACTCGCCAACGCCATCGATTAGCACGCGTACGTCGACGTCCCGTGCTGTAGCCGCCGCCAGCGCTTGTGCAAACTCATTGCCGACGGTATCGACTTTGAATATATAAGTGGAGAGCAGTACGTGCCTCTCGGCATTGGCGATGGCCTCAAGCATGGCCGGGTAAGCCTGATCGCCATTCTGAAAGACAGCCACACTGTTACCGGGCAGCAGTTCCAGTCCCGTAATACGCTGGCCGATGCCGCCCACCCCGGGCGGAATTTCCGCTGAGTTGACGTACGTACGACGCGCCGCACCTTCGTAGTCAATGGCCAGGAATGAGCGGCGCACATTCGCTGCACGCGTGCGGACCCGGTTGATGCCAAACAGGAAGTAGCTAACAGGGCCGAAGAACGGGAAAAAGACACAGACCATGAGCCACGCCATGGCGGCTCGCGGGTCACGCTTGAAAAGCAGGATGTGGTAGACGCTCCACGCCGCCAGTAACAGGTGCAGTACTGCAAGGAGCGATAACTGCGTCAGCGGCGTGAACACACTCGTATCCTAGCCCGTTGCGGCCGGTAAGCCCAGAAAGCCGGCATTTATCCATAAATGCGCCCAGATACTCAGCACATAGCCGACTGCAATTGCGGGTGTCCAGCGCAAGTGGCCGAAAAATGTGTACTGTCCCTGCGCCTGGCCCATCAGGGCGACTCCCGCCGCCGAACCAACCGACAAGAGACTTCCGCCGACCCCGGCAGTCATCGTAACCAGTAACCATTGCTGCAAGTCCATTGCCGGGTTCATTTCGAGCACGGCAACCATAATAGGAATATTGTCGACGAGCGACGACAGGACCCCGACGAGAATATTGGCCCATGTTGGGCCCAGTTCGCCATACAGGTAAGACGACATATGCTCGAGATAGCCAATGAACCCAAGACCGCCCACGCACATGATCACGCCGAAGAAAAACAACAGGGTGTCCCACTCGACTCGCGAGACCTCCTTGAACGAATCGAACGGCGTGATGTCGCCGATATGATCTTTCTTGTCCACGGTGTTCGGGACAGGCACGTGCGTGCGCCGCAGGTGGTATCCGTACAGCTTCAGGTAGCCAAGCCCTGTAATCATGCCGAGAAACGCCGGCAGGCCGAGGAAATTGTGGAACAGGACGGCGGTTGAAACAGTCGCGATAAACAAGAGCACAATTGTTCTTGCGCCACGCTTCATTTGCTCAGCCTCGAAGCTCGTGCTGGCACCTCCCGCCGGTACAAAGAAAGACATAATGAGCGCCGGAAACAAATAATTAACAAGCGACGGGAAGAACAGCACGAAGAAGGTCTGAAATTCGACCAGCCCGCGTTGCCAAACCATCAGGGTTGTGATGTCGCCAAACGGGCTGAACGCGCCACCCGCGTTGGCGGCTACCACAATGTTCACGCAGGCGAGTGAAATAAATTTCGAATTTCCCTGCCCGATAGCGAGGACAACGGCACACATGACCAGCGCTGTCGTGAGGTTGTCGATGACCGGCGACAGGAAAAAGCTCATCAGGCCCGTAATCCAGAAGACGGCTCTAAAACTCAGGCCGCGGCTCACGAGCTTTGTCCGCAGCGCGCTGAAGACATTCCGCTCACTCATGGCATTTACGTAGGTCATCGCCGATAGCAGAAACAGGAATAGCTGGGCGAATTCGAACAAAAAGTGCTCAACAGCGCCTTCCACACTGTGAAAATCGTCTACGGCGGCATACTGATAGCCGATCAGTGCCCAGATGATGCCGGCTGCGAGCATCACCGGAATCGATTTGCGCATGTGCGAGTATTCTTCGGCGATTACAGCGACGTAAGCTAATCCGAAAATGATCAGTGCCGCGATGCCGGCCCAGTTTAGAGTTAAATCCATCGTTACTCCTCTGCTGCCGCAAACTCAGCCTGCGACTGCGCTGAAAGTTGTCATTTTCACGCCCGTCCCCAGGCGCCACGCGGCATTCTAACGGTGTTTAAGCCGTTGCGCGTAGCAATCCTTGCGCTTACCTGCTTGCATAAACGCAAATATACTCAGGCTGCGGATCTGTATGACTGCGTTCCCTGGTGCCAGCTATAGCGGATCGTCTTGCCAAAAAGCCGGGGCGCATCGGGCTGCGCAAACTGAGGACTGACGAACATGACCAACGATCTCGACACTGGCGCACACACAGCCTTGGCAATCATGAAGCTGTTGCTGATTGCGCTCCTTTGCGCCGCAACGCCGGCGCAGGCGCACCACTCATTCGTCGCTGAATTTACCGAAGAGACGGAAACGATAAACGGAGTGATCAAGGAAGTGATCTTCCGCAATCCTCACGTGCGAATCTATATAGATGTAGAAGAAAAAGGGGCAGTGGTCACTTGGGAGGTGCAGTCACAAAGTACCCTGACACTTGATCGTTATGGTATCTCCGCGGAGGTCTTCGCGCCGGGCACCAAAGTTAAAGTGCTGGGCTTCAAGGGGCGCAACGACGCCCGGAAACTGTTCTTGCGCGAGCTTACGCTGCCAAGCGGTGAAGTCCTTCGACCGAACCCGAGTCAGCAAGCGAAGAAAGAATACGAAGAAATATTTTGAGATTCCCGATGTACAAATCTACGTTTCTCGCAAGCCTGGTATTGACCGGTCTCTTGCTGTGTCAGTCCGCATGGGCCGAATTGAGCGGTCAGTGGGACCTGTCATGGAATTCGCCGGAAGGCTCTTGGAAAGGCCTGCTGGAGGTTCCAGAGGGTACGGCCGCTGACGAGATCAAGGTGTTGTTTGACGGCATGCCGGCGTCATTGCGGATCCGTGGCGAACACGTTGAGCTGGCCCTCACTCTTGTCAAGGATGGGCCGGGCGGCGAGATCTCAAGACAAAAACGGCGCGACGTGCACTTGGATGGCGAGTGGCAGGAAAAGCGGATGTCGGGTGAGGGCAAGTTTGCAGCAATGAGTGACGAGGCGGCGAATGCTGCTGTTTTCAACTGGAAGGCCGAGAAAATAGATGTCAGCGGTGCGCTCGGCACCGCTGACTTCACCGGGGTCTGGCAGCCTGTGATGGTTGCATTGAGTTCCTGGGTGCCATCGCCAATGCCCCTGACCAGGAAGAATCAGGAGAAAGTTGATTCCTTCGTCTGGTATGCCGATGAGGCGCATCGCTGTGTGTCGCCCGGCCTCGCCCGCATTTTTTCATGGCCATACAAAATTGAGTTCTTGCAAAACGACCGGCAAATAACGGCAATCTACGAAACGGATTCGATTGTCCGGCGGCTTGAACTGGGCACCGCAGGCGCCGCGCATGACCTGGTCGATAATCTGGGGGTCAGCAAGGCGAGGCTCGCTTTCGGAAATCGCGGCGTTCTTGTCGAAACGACCTCGATTGCGCCACACCCGATGAACAATACCGGGCTCATGTTGCTTGGCTCGTCTGCTGTCGTGCGTGAGAAACTCGTGATGAGCAATGACGACAAATACCTGTTCTGGATAATGACAGTGGAGGACCCGGAGAGCTTCAGCGAGCCCATCACCCGCAAGGGCCTGTGGCGCAGGCTGCCGGACACTGATAAAGGCATACAACCCTATGAATGCGACCCGTATGGGTTCTTCAGGGACCTCAAGACACAGGGGTTGCTGGACGATTACTTCGCACTGCCCGTAGAGTAAGCCGGTAGTAACTGTGAGCGCTACAAACGGCAAGGAAAGCGCGGCGTGGCCGCTGTTTGCACGGCTGGCGCCGTATTGGTTGACGGTCATTCAGCATCAGACTAAATTGAATGGCGTGATACTGAGCCGCTCCATGCTGTCCGTTCTCTTGTCCCTGGCACTTGTATTCAGCCAGGTGGCCTGTGCGTGTGCGGCAACGAACCCGGCACCAGCGCAATCATCGGCTCACGCAGAACACGGCAGCGAGCAGTCCGGGCACAGTGACGACAGTGCTTGCAGCGACCTGGCGTGCGGTGTCCATTGCCTTGAAGTTGCGGCTGCGGGTCCTGACCAAAGCGACGCTCTATTCACGCCGGGCAGCAAGCACTTCGATCACGCTGTCGCAAGCCAGCCCGAAGTATTCACATCACCACTAAGACCACAGGCCGATCGATCGACCGGCCCCCCATTTCGAAGTACCTGGCGAGCAACCGCAACGCCGATTCAGCGCCACGACCGCTTGCTGATCTAGAAACCCGTTTCGTTTCCGGCCAAACGCGTAACGAGCGTTTGGCTGTTCGCGCCCCCAATGCATGTTGCAGCCAGGGGCGCATTGCGTTGTAGCAACGCAAGACCTAAGGAACCGCAAACAGGGTTTTAGCAATGAAAAAGAGAAATGACCGTCGACGTTTTCTGCAATCGGCTGCGAGCATCGGCACGATTGGCGCCTTGAATGCCATGCTGCCCGCATGGGCCCGGTCCATGCAGGTTGGTGCCGGGCCAATGTCTGACAACGAGACCTTGCAATTCGATCTCGCGATCAGCGCACACAAAATGCACATCGCCGGCGCAACCGGCAACGTAATGAGTATCAACAATTCCGTTCCCGGGCCCTTGCTCGAGTGGCATGAGGGCCGGGATGTCGTGCTGAATGTCAGCAATCGCATGTCGCAGGATACGTCGATTCACTGGCACGGCATTTTGCTGCCGTTCGAAATGGACGGCGTGCCGGGAGTAACCTTTCACGGCATAAAGCCGGAAACGACCTTCACCTATCGTTTCCCGGTCATTCAGAGCGGCACCTACTGGTACCACAGTCATTCAGGTTTACAGGAACAATCAGGGGTCTACGGACCGCTGGTGATCCATCCGCAGGAAGCAACTCCTCCGCGCTACGAACGTGACTACGTGGTGATGTTGTCTGACTGGACGTTTGAAGACCCGCACAGCGTGCTGGCAAAGCTCAAGAAGATGAGCGACTACTACAATTACCAGCAGTTCACATTGCGCGATCTCTACGGCACCGAGGGCATGACGCGTAGCGAAGCCTTACGTACCAAGCTGGCGTGGGACCGCATGCGCATGATGCCAACCGATATTGCCGACGTCACCGGTGCGACTTACAGCTACCTGATGAACGGGCTGCATCCGGCCGGTAACTGGACGGGTCTTTACACACCGGGTGAAAAAATTCGCCTGCGTTTCATCAATGCCTCGGCCATGTCGTATTTCAATGTCAGGATTCCCGGCTTGCCGATGACCGTGATTGCCGCGGATGGCCAGGATGTTCTGCCGGTTGAAACTGACGAGTTCCAGATAGGCATCGCCGAGACCTACGACGTTATCGTTGCGCCTGAGGGCGATCAGGCATACACGTTGATGGCGGAATCCATGGACAGAAGCGGCTTCGCGGCAGG
>TARA_R110002049_G_scaffold306001_1_pt1 | contig 11604 bp, 16 predicted proteins | sample TARA_R110002049 | Tara Oceans TARA_R110002049 (sample SAMEA4396941) | marine metagenome | biome: Polar Biome; feature: [SRF] surface water layer (ENVO:00010504); material: water (ENVO:00002006), including particulate matter (ENVO:01000060) such as... | depth 5 m
CGAAGTCGAACCGTAGGGCGGGTTTTGTAATAGACTGAAATTAATTTATAATTGAGTGTATGAAATTTATTGTTGAGGAATGTTGTTTTTTGCAACATTGGCAAGGTGGGGAATTGAATCCCTAGTTTGTGTTGGTATGCAACAATCAACGCATTCGACACTGCTTTTTACAAACGAAAAAACCCGTCTCTTTCGAGACGGGTCTTGATTTTGTATGGTAACCGCTTATTAAGCTAGTTTTACGCGTACTGCGTTCATACCTTTCTGACCTCTTTCTTCTTCATAGACAACTGAGTCGTCTTCTCTGATTTCGTCGATTAGGTTTGTAGTGTGTACGAAGATATCGTCTCCACCATCGTTTGGCTTAATAAATCCGAATCCTTTAGCATTGTTAAAGAATTTTACTGTTCCTTCTTTCATTTTGGTACTCTTTTAAAAATTAATTGTTACTGAATTTCTGTTTCAACTGAAACAGAAACCGCCTTGTAGTTTTCCGAAACATTCAGAAAATTGCTACACTGCTACCTTACGAACTTGTATTTCAGTAATGAAGACTAGTTCTAAAGCTTTGGAAAAAAAAGAAAGGATTGGATTGATTACCTTAGAAGGGTACTAGAAATAATAAAAGCAAACTGACTTTTTAACAGTGCAAAACTAGACTAAATAAATGGATTATCGTGTGTTTTAGGGAATTATTAAGAATCTAACCCTTTAGTTATTATTTTACACCAAAAAAAATCGCCCCGAATGTGGGGCGATTTTCTATACTATGCGCTGGCCGGCATGACCGTTTCTTCTGGCTTGTTGTAATGAAACAACATGGTTTTATAAAACCGTGTTTGGCTATCGCCAACCTCAAGACAGCCTTTTAAAGTTTCTTCAAGACTGCTGTACGAAACTTTGGTCGCTACAGCCTCATTAATATCGTACAATCTAAACTCCCTAGCGCTCTGTGGTTTCGAATTCCAAAGTAAAATAGTTTGGTTGTCGTAGTCTATCGTCACATCGATCGCCTGAAAATAAAATTTAAGGAGTGCTTTCTGGAAACCGTAGTAATCTTGACTTAAGTTTTCGGTGAACTCACAACTTTTCGTGATGAGCTTCCTCATTTCTTCTAATACAATTTGATGCTGATTTTCCATAGTTTCCATTTTAAAGATGTACTAATATAAAAACCAGTCTGTGAAGATTTAGTTAAACAAATGCCCTTTGGCATCGATTTAACTACATTTAAATCAATGTGTTAACATATTTAAGACTATTCAGTGTCGGTTTGTAAGCCTTCTTCCTCCCACGCGGTGATACCGCCTTGTAGGTCATATACTTCCTTAAAGCCCATTTCCTGTAAAATTTTAGAAGCCCGCGCACTTCGACCTCCTTTTTTACAATACACATACACAGGTTTGTCTTTGTCTAGCCCTGCTACTTTTTCTTTAAAGTCGTCTTCGGTAACGCAAATATTCTGTGCGTCTTTGAGATGGGAAACTCCATATTCTTCTGGGGTTCGAACATCTACCAATTGCAATCCGGGAGTCGATTTGTTGTAGACTGCGTCATACACTTCTTGAGCACTCACAGACTGCACTTCGCCTGGAGCCTGTTGGCAAGAGGTGTTGAGGGTCAAAATGGCAAAAACAAATAACAGTAGAAGCTTTCTCATGATGATACGGTTTTATCTCCAGTCCATTCTGAAAAACCACCCAACAAATTGAATGTATTCTGAAAACCCAAAGATTCCATAATCATACACGCTTGGGCACTACGCCCACCAGAACGACAATACACGTAGTAATTTTTAGTTTTGTCTAGTTCCTGGGCTCCTTCCATAAAGGCAGGTGCATTCTGTATATTCAGCACTTGGGCATTTGGTATAATACCTTCTTCCACCTCGTGGGGTGTTCTGACATCTAAAATGACACCATTGGCATCTTCAATAATCTTTTTATGCCATTCTTCTTGTGTTAAGTCTTGCATGGAGTATAAATTTCAGTAAAAATAAAAAATCTGCTTTAGTTTAGTACCAAAGCAGATTGATTTGTTACAAAACGGGGTACTATTATGCCTTTTTCTGTTTTATAGAACAACCTATCGCTTTGGTTTCGGTTACGGAAACTTCCTTACCCGCTAATAATTGGTCTATGGCATTAGCAAGAAACTGATTTTTTACCGCATCTCCATTCCGAACATTATCGTCTATCGCACCAATATATTTTACAATTCGCTGATCGTCTTCTTTTTGCAACAGATACACATGTGGTGTTTTAGTGGCCCCGTAGGTTGCATAAACTGTGTTTGACGTGTCATACAAATAAGGGAACGTAAATCCTTTGTCTTTTGCTTTTTGTTGCATCAATTCGAAAGTATCATCCGGTTGTACCTCAGGATCGTTCGGGTTAATGGCGATAACCGGATAGCCTTTTGGTTTGTACTTCTGGTCTAATGCAATGATTCGATCTTCGCTGGCAACAGCAAATGGGCAAGTATTGCAGGTAAAGATTACAATAAATCCTTTAGCATCAGGATAGTCGTCATAGCTAACCATAGTGCCGTCTACATTTTTTAAGTTGATGGCCGCAGCGGCATCGCCAATACCATATCCTTTTGTGGTTGCAGCGACTTCAGTATCATCTGCCATCGCTACTTCCTTACTTTCTTGGTTATCTGTAGGTTCAGCTTTTTGTTCTGTCTGTTTCTCTTGGCAACCAACAAGGAGTACCAAAAACAGAAGACTTGTTGTGATCTTTAAAATTTTTGTTTTCATAGTAACTATTATAAAATTGATTTGATTTCTGTTTCTAATTCGTTGTATGTAAATGATTTTTCATAAAATTGTTGCGCATCACCCTTAATAATAATAGTTGCTGGTATAGCGCCCGTCCAATCTTTGCTGACTTTCGAAATCCACGAATTTGCATCGGGATCGTCAAGTAGCACAATCTCACTCTGTAATTGGTGCTTTTCAATAAAAGGAACAACTTGTTTTTCGATTTGCTCAGGAAAATCCAGACTCACCAACACCACCTTTACATTCTTGTCTTTATAATCGGTTCTGATCTGTTCAAAATAGGGCAATTCTTTCACACAAGGTTTACACCAAGTCGCCCAAAAATTAATTACATAGGTGGTAGTGGCATCGGATGGTTTCAGATATTTCGCTTCTAACTGCTCAAAATTAAATACGGGCAATGCGTCAGAAATTGCAACCTCGGGTGTTTCCCTTTCTACTGAATTGATTTCAGTAGAAGTTGTTATCTCGGCTTCACTGCCAATTTTTTTAGCTTCCTTGTTACCGCAGGAAAATAACAAGATACTAGCGAAAATATATGTTAAGGTATATTTCATGGAATAAAAATAGCCTTTAGAACGAGACAACAGATTCAGCACGTGTTAAATAAATGATAAAATAGACTGAAATAAAAAAATAACCTTACATTTGTATATACAAATATTGTAATTACAATAATGAAAATTGAAGACGCTATAAAAACGATGCATCCCATGGGGCTCACCACAAAAACGGTGATCAACCTCATGTATACATCAAGAGCCGTGGAAGAAGCCATACAGACTGTTTTGAAACCGTATGACCTTTCCATCCCACAATACAATGTGTTGCGCATTTTACGAGGACAAAAAGGGCAGCCCGCCAATGCCTCAACCATACAAGAACGAATGGTTGATAAAAGCAGTAACACTACCCGCCTCATAGACAAGCTAATTAAAAAAGGTTGGGTACGCCGACAAGTTTGCGCAAATAACAGGCGTAAAGTTGAAATATTTATCACCGCAGACGGACTCGCAACACTAACAGAATTAGACCCACTTACAGAAGCGAATAACGAGGAGTTGGTATGCCAATTTTCTAACGAAGAATTAAATACATTAAACAATTTATTAGATAAACTTAGATCCTAAACCTTAATCACAAAAATTATGAGAACAATTAAATCTTTAGTATTAATGGCTGTAGTTATTTCAGCTTCAGCATTTACAAATCCTATGACAATGAAAAAGAAAATTGACATTAAAGAAAGCCAGATTGAATGGAAAGGAAAGAAAATCCTTGGTTCACACACGGGCACTATCCAATTAAAAAACGGGTACCTCGAAATGGATGGTGATAATCTAGTGGGCGGTATGTTCACAGTAGATATGACCACTATTACCGTAACAGACCTTGAAGGAGAAAACAAAGGCAAATTAGAAGGCCACTTAAAAAGCGCCGATTTCTTTGGCGTTGAAAACCATCCTACTTCAGTATTGGTGATCAATAGTGCTACGAAAGACAGAAATACATACGAAGTTCAGGCCAATATCACGATTAAAGGACATACTGAGCCAGTTACATTCGATCTTGAAATGGGAGAAAGTGCCGCGCAGACCAGTTTTAAAATAGACCGCACCAAATTCGATATCCGTTACGGTTCTGGAAGTTTTGCAGACAATTTGGGAGACAATGCCATCTCAGATAAATTTACACTAGACGTCCTCTTAAAATTTTAGAAATTAAATCTTGCCATTCATAGAAACATGGCTATATTTGACATCTATTATGAAAAACAATACACATTCTTGGTGGTGGAACAACTTACAGACAACGTCGTGAGCTAACCAAGATATGTACAAACCATACAAGGCTTATCATCACGATAAGCCTTTTTTTATGGACAAAACACAATAGCAAAATGGGATACACCTTAACAACACATTCTAAAAAATTACTGGCAGATACCCTCACCCCCGTGTCGGTATACCTTCGGCTTAGAGATCGATTCCCGAACAGCCTGCTGCTAGAAAGTAGCGATTATCACGCCAACGATAACAGTTTCAGCTATATCTGTTGTAATCCGATAGCTACTTTTGCTGTTGAAAAGGAAACTATCTCCATCTCGTATCCCGATGGAAAAAATGAACAAAACCCTGTTTCTGGCACTAATGTGGCAATGGCATTAGAAAATTTCAGCAAGAAATTTAAAGCAGATACCGAAGCAACTTTCAAATTTATAAACAACGGTATCTTTGGATATACCTCCTACGACGCCGTTCGATATTTTGAAGACATACCCATTGATAAAACGAAAGCATCAATTGGGATTCCAGACATCTATTACGCAGTGTATCAAAACATTATTGCAATCAACCATTTTAACAACGAAGCGTATATTTTTGCCCATTGCTATAATTCTGATCCCAACATTCGTGAGATAGAACTATTGCTCAATTCAAAAGACTTTTCAGAATATCCTTTCCAGCGAAACGGTAGCCCAACTACCAATCTTAAAGATGATGATTTTAAAGCGTTAGTTGTAAAATGCAAAGAACACTGTGCCCGAGGAGACGTTTTTCAAATAGTGCCCAGCAAGCGATTTTCGCAAAAGTTTACAGGCGATGAGTTTAATGTATATCGTGCCTTGAGGAGTGTAAATCCTTCTCCTTACCTGTTTTATTTCGACTACGGAAACTTTAAAATATTCGGTAGTTCCCCCGAAGCACAATTGGTGGTCCAAAACGGCACGGCAGAAATACACCCCATTGCCGGTACTTTTAAACGCACCGGCAATGATGAACAGGACGCGCTATTGGCTAAGCAATTGGCCGAAGATGACAAGGAAAATAGCGAACACGTGATGTTGGTCGATTTAGCGCGTAATGATTTGAGCCGCCATGGTAATAACGTTCAGGTTGAAACCTACAGGGAAGTCCAATTTTTCTCGCATGTCATCCATTTAGTGAGTAAAGTTACCGCCACAAAAAACCCAGACGTTAGTACCATGCAGATTGTGGCAGACACCTTCCCGGCAGGCACACTAAGCGGTGCGCCAAAACACAAAGCGATGCAGCTTTTAGAAAACTATGAAAATACCAACCGCGAATTTTATGGGGGTGCCATTGGCTTTATGGATTTTACTGGAAATTATAACCACGCCATCATTATCCGTTCGTTTGTGAGCAAAAATCATATTCTGAACTACCAAGCAGGTGCTGGAGTGGTTTCTGGCAGTGATCCAGAAAGCGAATTACAAGAAGTATATAATAAATTAGGGGCGCTTACCAAGGCACTCGAACTTGCAGAAGAAATCTAATTATGAAAATATTAGTCATAGACAACTACGACAGTTTTGTGTATAATTTGGTGCATTACTTAGAAGAATTTGGTGCAGATGTCACTGTATTGAGAAATGACCAATTTGCCATCGAAGAAGTAGCGCATTACGACAAGATATTGCTGTCTCCAGGTCCTGGAATTCCAGACGAAGCCGGATTGCTTAAAGAAGTCATTTCAACGTATGCAGGTAAAAAACCAATCTTGGGTGTATGCCTAGGTCAGCAAGCTATTGGAGAGGTTTTTGGAGGTACAATTTCAAACCTGAGCCATGTATTTCACGGGGTGGCCACCCAAGCTACTGTACTCGTTGAAGATGAACCGTTGTTTAAAAACATCGCTTCACCTATGGAAATAGGAAGGTACCACTCTTGGGTAGTTAACCACGAAAACCTTCCCGACAGTCTAGAGATCACGGCTATAGATGAAAACGGCCAAATTATGGCACTGCGGCATCGCGAATTTAATATCCGTGGGGTGCAATTCCATCCAGAAAGTGTGTTGACCCCAGAAGGAAAAAAAATGATTAAAAATTGGATTGAAATGGACTAATTGGCTTTAAAGTCAAATGGACTTATACTGCACCTTTTAATGACACCAAATTATAGTTGAATGAAAACAATTCTGAACAGACTCATAAACCACGAACAGCTCACCAAAGAGGAGGCGCACCAAGTTTTGGTTGCTATTAGCGAAGGGAAATACAACAATAGCCAGATTTCCGCCTTTCTTACCGTATACATGATGCGCAGTGTGTCTATTGCAGAACTCGAAGGGTTTCGTGATGCGCTGTTAGCACTTTGCAAGCCTGTAGATCTAAGCGGCTACAATACAATCGATTTATGTGGCACAGGCGGCGATGGCAAAAACACTTTTAACATTTCAACGTTGGCCTCATTTATTACCGCTGGAGCAGGCATACATGTGGCAAAGCACGGTAATTATGGCGTATCCTCTATTAGCGGTAGTAGCAATGTATTAGAACAGTTGGGTGTTTCTTTCAGCAACCAACAGGATCATTTGCAACAATGCTTAGATAAATCCAACATCTGTATTTTACACGCTCCGCTCTTCCACCCTGCTATGAAAAACGTCGCACCTATCCGTCGCGAATTAGGAGTAAAAACCTTTTTCAATATGTTAGGGCCTATGGTAAATCCTGCAAATCCGAAAAATCAGGTGGTAGGGGTTTTCAATCTGGAATTAGCACGTAAATATGGATATCTGTACCAAAAGGGAAGTAAAAATTTTGCAATCCTCCATGCCATCGATGGGTATGATGAAATCTCCCTCACCGGACCGGTTAAAATGATTTCAAATACTACGGAAACCATGCTGAACCCAGCAAGTTTTTCAGTAAACAAAATTGAAGCATCACAAATTTATGGAGGCACTACAGTTGAAGCATCTGCCCATATTTTTTATGACATTTTAAACAATCAGGGTACCGAAGCACAAAATCACGTAGTGTGTGCCAATGCAGCTGTTGCAATTTCAGTTGCAAACCAATGTAGTATCCTAGATGGCTATGAATTGGCTAAAGAAAGTCTTATTTCAGGCAAAGCGGTCAAGGCCTTGCATACATTACAAAAACTGAGTAAATAACCACTGCTAACATGACTATTTTAGAAAAAATAACAGCGCACAAACGAAAGGAAGTTTCAGCAAAAAAGGAACGTATACCCACTTCAATGCTAGAACGTTCTAATGCGTTTACAAAACCCACAAAGTCGCTGGCAGAAGCACTGTTGAACGCACCCACTGGAATCATTGCTGAATTCAAACGGCGTTCACCAAGCAAACCCATGATTAATAATGAAATATCGGTTGATGCGGTAGCAAAAGGATATGAAGCTGCAGGAATTGCTGGCATGTCTGTTTTAACTGATACCCAATTTTTTGGTGGATCGCTAGACGATTTACTACTAGCACGAAGCGCCACAAAGTTTCCAATTCTGCGGAAGGAATTTATAATAGACCCATATCAAATCATTGAAGCCAAAGCCTATGGTGCTGATGCCATTTTACTGATTGCAGCCTGTCTTACTGAAAAAGAACTATTAGCATTGTCTACCCTTGCCAAATCATTGCAGTTAGACGTGCTTTTAGAAGTACACAATAAAGAAGAACTCCAAAAATCACTACTTGAAACAGTGGATATGCTGGGTGTAAACAATCGAAATCTAAAAACATTTAAAACATCAATAGACACCAGCAAAGAACTGGCACCGCTCATACCTAAAGAATTTGTGAAAGTATCTGAAAGTGGCATCAGCAATATTGCTACCATTAAAACGCTTAAAAAATATGGTTATGAAGGTTTTTTAATAGGAGAATCGTTTATGGCTACAGATAATCCGGAGCTACAGGCGAAACAATTTATAGAAACGTTGAAAAATGCTACAATCAACTAACAATACAAATATAGCTGTAAAGGTTTGTGGCATGAAGTACAATGCTGCAAAGGTTGCTGCGCTCAAACCAAACTATCTAGGGTTCATTTTTTACGATGGAAGCCCGAGAAATTATACAGGCCCTCCTAGTACGATTCCTTCAGAAATCAAAAAAGTAGGAGTTTTTGTGAATGCATCCTTTTCATTTGTAAAACAAATATCAGAAACGCATAAATTAGATGTGATTCAATTACACGGAGAGGAAACTGTCGAGTACATTACTGATCTAACAACAAGCTTACCTTCACATACTGACATCTGGAAAGTATTTTCAATCAAAGATTCTTTCAATTTTGAGCTGTTGAAGCCTTTCGAACCGCACGTGGACGCATTTTTATTCGACACCAAGGGAGAAGCGAGGGGAGGAAATGGCGTCCAATTTAATTGGGACGTCCTAGAAGCATATCCGTCGACTAAACCTTTCGTACTTAGTGGCGGTATTGGAATAGCAGATCTTTCAGAAGTAAAAAAATTAATCAACTCTGGTCTTCCTGTTTTAGCAATAGATATAAATAGTAAGTTCGAAATACAACCAGGAAGAAAAGATATTGACCTATTAAAAAGATTTATGCAACAACTGCACATAGCAGCACGTACTAAACATTAAAAAATTCAATTTAAGACACGCTAAACACATATGTACAACGTTAACGAAAAAGGATATTATGGGGAGTTTGGAGGGGCCTACATCCCAGAAATGCTTTACCCTAATGTGGAAGAATTACGCAAAAACTATGTATCCATTTTGCAAGAACCTTCTTTCCAGGAAGAATTCCATAGTTTACTAAAAGACTATGTAGGACGCCCTACTCCGCTGTATTTTGCAAAACGCTTTTCCGAAAAATACAACACCAAAGTATATCTGAAAAGAGAAGATTTATGCCACACCGGGGCCCATAAAGTTAATAATACCATCGGGCAAATATTAATGGCAAAACGACTTGGAAAATCTAGAATCATTGCCGAAACTGGCGCAGGACAACATGGAGTAGCCACGGCGACTGTGTGTGCACTCATGGGGCTAGAATGCATAGTGTATATGGGAGCCATCGATATTGAAAGGCAGGCACCTAATGTAGCACGTATGAAAATGCTGGGAGCTACCGTGGTACCAGCTAACAGTGGGAGCAAGACCTTAAAAGATGCTACCAACGAAGCCATTCGCGACTGGATTAACCATCCTACCAACACCCATTATATCATTGGTAGTGTGGTTGGGCCCCACCCCTATCCAGATATGGTTGCACGATTTCAAAGTGTAATTTCTGAAGAAATTTCAACACAATTAAGTGAAAAAGAAAACAGATCGGCACCAGACTATGTGGTGGCTTGCGTAGGTGGAGGAAGCAATGCAGCTGGCGCCTACTATCATTTTCTAGACCATCCAGATGTGGGAATTATAGCTGTGGAAGCCGCAGGACAAGGAGTAAATTCTGGTAAAAGTGCTGCCACATCAGCTTTGGGTAACATTGGAATTATTCATGGTAGCAAAACATTACTCATGCAAACTGCCGACGGCCAGATTACAGAGCCTTATAGTATTTCAGCCGGGCTCGATTATCCTGGAGTTGGCCCCATGCACGCACATTTATTTACAAGTGGGCGCGGAGAATTTATCTCGGTTACAGATAAAGATGCTATGCAAGCTGGTATTTCACTCAGCAAACTAGAGGGCATTATTCCCGCTATTGAAACAAGCCATGCCCTCGCCATTTTTGAAAATAGGAAATTTAAACCAGACGATGTGGTGGTGGTAAACCTAAGCGGGCGTGGTGATAAAGATTTAAATACATACATCAAACATTTTAACCTTTAGGGCGTTCCCGCAGCACGTTTTCTTTGGCAACTTTGCTGCGGGCGGGTCTTCCGCGCTACACGCCTGCCCATTCGGTCAAGGCGGGGTAGCCTGCTTCAACCCCTAACGCATATACAACTATTATGAATAATAGTATTCAAAAAAAACTACAGCAAGACAAAAAGCTCTTATCAATTTACTTTACGGCGGGCTATCCAAATTTAGAGGACACGGTCCCTATACTAAAGTCGTTAGAAGCCAACGGAGTCGATATGGTAGAGATAGGTCTTCCTTTTAGCGATCCACTAGCAGACGGGCCAACCATTCAGGACAGTTCTACCAAAGCCATTCAGAACGGAATGAACACCGCAACACTTTTTGAACAACTCGAAAATATACGGGACCATGTATCGATCCCATTGATTATTATGGGATATTTTAATCCTATACTGCAATATGGAGTAGAAGCTTTCTGTAAAAAATGCAAGGATATTGGTATCGACGGACTCATACTACCCGATTTGCCCTTGGCAGAATATGAGGAACATTACAAACCCATATTTCAGAAAAATGGGCTTTCAAATATATTTTTGATAACACCACAAACTTCAGATGAGCGTATTAAACACATTGATGCGGCAAGCAATGGTTTTATCTATATGGTGAGTAGTGCAAGCACTACAGGTGCTACAAGTGGATTTGGTAACGAGCAGCAGTCCTACTTTAAGCGAATACAAGCTATGGACTTAAAAAACCCAACCATAGTTGGCTTCGGTATAAACAATAAGGAAACATTTAAGGCCGCCACAGAACACTCAAAGGGTGCAATTATAGGCAGTGCATTCATTAAATTATTGACTAACAAGGGTATTGAAGGCATTGCTAGCTTTATAAAATCAATTCGATAGTTTAACCAATCCTTAGTAGTTCTTTAGTAAGATTTAGCGTTTGGTTTATGTATTTTAGATACTGAACCATAAAAGATAATGATGATGAAACGCAAATTTGAAAGAAAAGAAGAGCAAAAAAATCCTACGAATCCAAATCCTAAAACCGATCGTCAGAACAATACGTTCGATATCGATAAGAAGACAATCAAGGAGCAACAAAACAAATCGTAGAGATGTAACTACTAATATTTTAAAAAACAAAAACCCCTTCCGAAATCGGAAGGGGTTTTCTTTTGGTTGGTTAAAATAATCTAACAGATTATTCTTTTATGAGACGCTTCACGATGCTAGCGTTCTCGCTCT
>TARA_R110002049_G_scaffold9894_8_pt1 | contig 11603 bp, 9 predicted proteins | sample TARA_R110002049 | Tara Oceans TARA_R110002049 (sample SAMEA4396941) | marine metagenome | biome: Polar Biome; feature: [SRF] surface water layer (ENVO:00010504); material: water (ENVO:00002006), including particulate matter (ENVO:01000060) such as... | depth 5 m
CAGCGGTTCACCAAAATCGTCGTAGATGATTTTTCGGCGCATTCGGGGCATTCGGTTTTTGGGGCCGGGTTTGGTGCGATATTTCTCTTTTCGCCGTGCTTCGATCGCAGCGACGACTTCCGGAACCAATGTACGCGGTGTTTTGGGTTCGATAAACAGGCGGCGGTTCAGGAATGCCGGCGGTTCACCCGGGTTGTTACCGGAGAGTCCCCGTGGAATTTCATTCACGGAACCGCCTCTCTTGAGGAACCGCTCTGTCTCCTCAATAAGCTCGTCGCGAATGTCTGCTTTTGATACCGGTTTTTTCAAGAAGTCCCTGTGCCCGGATGGCGTGTGTTACCAACGTCTCAGTATAACCATGTCAGGTCAGAATTACAGGCCGATGTCGTGCAAGGCAGTGGTTAGGTCTGAGGCGACCTTTTTCCCGGGAACCCCGCGAGGGCCGCCATTCTGCTCATCAACTCGAGCATTTCGGTATGCTCCTGCTGTCCCGAAAACTCCCGATACAGGCTGTCGACATTAACCGCGATGCGCTCCGGGTCTGCCCATGCGGAATACTCCGCCAGTTCGATGTCCTTTGCCGCCTCCACGGCGTCCATGCCGGCATCGTAGCGGGCCCGCGCCTGATCGTGAACATACTGCAGATACTGGCGTACCTTGATGACACCGTGTTTGTCTGTGATGGGGCCGTGGCCGGGTACAATCAGGTCGGTATCCATATCCTCGATCAACTCGCAGGCTTTGATCCAGTTGGCGACCGGGCCGTGCCACATGACCGGTGTACTCTCGATAAACAGTATATCGCCGGTAAATACCACGTTATCGATGGGGCAGTGCACCAGCACATCACCGCGTGTATGCGCGGGGCCCACTTCAATCAGATGCACCTTCTTGTCTCCCACCAGCAGGTCCAACTTGCCGTCAAACGTGCGCGTGGGCGGGGTGAACCGTATCCCGTCGAACTGGAACTGGCCGAAGCAGTGTCGCAGATAGTCACCCAGTGGCCCCAGTTCGCTGGCGGCATGCATGATCGCCGCCATGGCGTCCGGGGTCAGTTCGTTCATATCCAGCGCGGAAGCGGTGGATGCGATAATGTCAGCGCCACGCACCAACTCATTGCCGTGGCAGTGGTCGCCGTTGGCGTGAGTGTTGACAAGAGTGCCAATGGATTCAGTTGCCGGCTCGGCCGCGCGCATTTTGCGCAACATCTCACCGGTCAGTTCCAGGTCATACAGCGTATCGACGAGTAGTGATTCTTCGCCGTCGACAATCAGTCCGGCATTGCTCCATCCCCAGCTACTGTGCGGCGCCAACCATGCATAGGCACCCTTGGATACCGGGTGCAGGCCGGCACTCAGGCGTGTTGTCATAGCGATTGATCCCTCTGCCGTTGCGCCACTAATATTAGCGCGATTCACCACAGAAAGCAGGTTTCGGGTTTTCGTCAGGGGCAACAATCTGGTTTAATGCAACGCAATTTAACAGTGGAATCCTATAATGAATGCTATTCGATCGGTCATAGTATTTGCCTGGATCGTACTAACAGTGATCCCCGTCGGGCTTGTGCTGGTTTTTTGCTCATTGTTTCTCAGTGACAAGAGGCTCTGGTGGTGGTTTGCTGCCCCCTGGCTCAGGGGCGTTATCGCCGCGGCGCGTATTATAGGCGGTGTGAAATATCGCATTCAGGGGGAGGAAAACCTGCCCAGCGCAGAAGATATGCGTCGAATTATTCTGTGTCCCAAACACCAGTCGACCTGGGAAACGTTTTTCTTTGCCAGTTTTACATCGCACCCACTGGCGTATGTATTCAAGAAAGAACTGTTGCGTATTCCCGTGTTTGGCTGGTGTATCGGCCGCCTTGGCATGATCCATATCGATCGCTCGCAGCGCAACAAGGCCTGGGCCAAGGTCGCAGAGCAGGGAGAGCAATTGATGAATCAGGGAAAGTGGATCATTATGTTTCCGGAGGGCACGCGCGGTGAGCGCGGCGCAAAAGGGACTTACAAATCAGGGGCGACTCGCCTGGCGGTTGCGACCGGTGCATATGTTGTGCCGATTGCGGTCACCTCGGCGCGTTGTTGGCCGCGGCGGACGTTCTCCATGATCCCCGGGACCATCGATGTGTCGATCGGCCAGCCGGTGTCGGCGGAGGGGCGTGAACCCGGCGAGTTAATGGACGAAGTAGAGCGATGGATTGAAGCCGAAATGCGCAGACTGGACCCAGAGGCCTACCAGTCGTAGAGACACACTAGCGATGTATCTGCATCGCTGGAATACACACTTATTTCAGCTTGAATATCGGGAGCACCACATGTCAACAGCAAAGAAAGTTCTATTAGTGGTGTACGCCATTCTGGCGGCACTTGTTCTGGTGCAGGGAGACACTGTCGCGGGTGTTTGGGCCTTGAGGCTGCTGGCCATTCTCTTCGTGATCCACCTGCTCGAAACTGCAGTGTACTTCAATCTCTGTAAGGCGGCGCCCGGGTCGTTGGGAAAACACTTGTTTAATGTGTTCGTGTTTGGTGTGCTGCATGTCAATGAACTGAAAGCCGCGCAGCCCAAGCCATGATGCTAAGGTGTAGCAACGGCCAGGGCGCACTACCGGCATGAAAATTTAACAGTAACTGTAAGGAGTTTGAAACGTGACAGACGCATACATTGTAGGTGCCGTGCGCAGCGCGGGTGGCAGGAAGAACGGACGCTTGTCAAAGATTCATCCCATCGACCTCGGTGCAGAGGTTGTCGATGCACTGGTGGCTAAAACCGGAGTGGCAGTGGGTGAAATAGACGATCTTATATTTGGCTGTGTATCACAGGTGGGTGCGCAGTCGAGCAATATTGCGCGCAACGTCTGCCTCTCATCGGTACTCGGTGAGGCAGTACCGGGCACGACCGTTGATCGGCAGTGTGGCTCCGGCCAGCAGGCGATGCACTTTGCCGCACAGGGCGTACTGTCAGGCACCCAGGATCTGGTCATCGCCGGTGGTGTCGAGAGCATGAGCCAGGTCCCTATCGGCGCCAATATCATCGACGGCTTCAAGGCTGATCACGGTGTACCTTACGGGAAAAAGATCTCCGAGCGTTATCCGGGTGTGCAGTTCAACCAGTTTGCCGGCGCGGAAATGCTGGCGGAGAAGTACGCTCTGACGGCCGATGAATTAAATGCCTTTGCGCTGGCAAGCCATATGAAGGCGAAGCGATCAGTGGAAGAGGGTCGCTTCAACGATGAAATTGTGCCGATAGAAGTCGAGTTGGAAGACGGCTCGCGTGAAATGCACGCCCAGGATGAGGGTATCCGTATGGATGCCACACTCGACGCCATCTCCGGATTGCAGCCGCTGCAGGAGGGTGGCCTGCTGACGGCAGCCAATGCTTCGCAGATCTGTGACGGCGCAGCCGCTGTGATGATCGCCAATGGCGCAACCTGTAAGCGGTTGGGCCTGAAACCGCTCGCGCGTATTGTCGCTATGAGTGTTGTAGGCTCCGATCCGGTCATCATGCTTGAGGGACCGATACCCGCGACAGAAAAAGTGTTGGAGCGGGCCGGTATGAGTCTCGATCAAATCGATTTGTTTGAAGTGAACGAGGCGTTCGGTTCTGTGCCACTGTCGTGGGCCAAGGCCCTGGGCGCCGATCTGGACAAACTGAATGTCAACGGAGGGGCGCAGGCGCTGGGGCACCCACTCGGTGGCACCGGTGCAAAACTGATGACAACGCTGGTACATGAACTGCATCGCAGTAAGAAGCGCTATGGCCTGCTCGCGATCTGTGAAGGTGGCGGGACTGCCAATGGCACAATCGTAGAGCGTGTTGACGCGGTCTTGTAGCACGCGAACGCGGCTTAAACGTTTGCCCGAGGCGCAGTAGACCTTCAAAACAACCGGTAGGGTGCCGGCTGGCCGGCAAACTGCCAGTCCAGTCGGCTTGCCGGAGGTATCGCCAGGCTTCTTTGTTCAATCCTGTCATATAGCCGTATTTTTGCGCAGCGCTTGGGTCTACAATCTGGGCAGAATCACACTGGGAGGCTTATATGGGATTTTATGACAAATACGTGCTGCCGCGGTTTATCAACTGCGCCTGCGGTACCAAACCGATTATGAAGCAGCGTGAGAAAGTCGTGTCACAGGCCACGGGCACGGTGTTGGAAATCGGTATTGGTACCGGCCTGAACCTGCCACTGTACGATGCCAGCAGGGTGGATCGCCTGATTGGTCTGGACCCGTCTAAGGAATCCTGGGAACTGGCCGCAGAGCGTGCGGCGCATCTCGATTTCGACGTGGAGTTTGTCGGCCTGCCAGGGGAGCAGATTCCGCTGGATGATGCCAGCGTCGATACAGTACTGGTGACGTTCGCGCTGTGTACCATTCCCGATCCGGTAGCCGCTTTACAAGGTATGGCCAGAGTGCTGCGCCCCGGCGGAAAGCTGATTTTCTGCGAGCATGGCAAGGCGCCTGACCGCAGCGTCTGCAAATGGCAGGACAGGGTCAACCCCTACTGGCGGCGATTAGCCGGCGGCTGCAATCTCAACCGCGATATCCCCCAGTTATTATCGGACGGTGGGTTCGCGGTTTCTGAATTGCACCGTGCCTACCTGCCGAGCACACCGAGGATTGCCGGGTATAACTACTGGGGCAGTGCCGCCCACGCTTGACTTCCAAAGCGACAGCTCTGGCACGGCTGCTGCCGGCAATACGCTGGTGCATCGGCCTGGTACTACTTGTTCCGCTGACCGTGCAAGCGGCAACGCTGGAATACGCCGTAAAGGGCATCAAGGGCGAGCGGCTGAGAAATGTCCAGGCCTATCTGGGAGACCCGCCCCAGACCGATCAGGACAGGCTCAACTTTGTGATCTCGGCGCGCGCCAAGGTGCGCGAAGCACTGCAGGCGTTGGGGTATTACAACCCTGATATTACGCTGGAGGTTCAGCGAACCGACCCTGTCTGGTCACTCGATATCACTGTCGATCAGGGAGAGCCGGTGCGCATTCGCGATATTGATATCGAGATAACCGGCGCCGCCGCCAACGATGATGTGATGATGGGGCTGTTGCTCGATACCGGTCTGGATGCGGGCGACCGGATGCACCACGGGGCTTTCGAGAATTTCCGTACGAAACTGCTGTCCACGGGACAACAGAGAGGCTATCTCAGGGGCCGCTTTTCACTCAGCAGGGTGGAAGTGAATGCCGAGGCCGAAACCGCTGATATTTTTCTTCACTACCAAAGCGGGCCGCGCTTTCGGTTTGGCGAGATACGCATTGATTACACGCTGATTGATAAAGAACTGCTGGATAGCCTGTGCCCTTTTCAGCCAGGAGATTACTTCGATCAAACCAGCCTGCGGAAACTGCAGTCCAATCTTCAGAAGACCAACTACTTTTCCAGTGTCATCATTCAGCCTGTGCGTGGTCGGGAATACGGCGAAGTCGTGCCAATCGATGTCCGCCTGGAAGCCGCCAAACGGCACAATCTTGAACTGGGGGTGGGCTACAGTACGGATACCGAAGAGCGCGTCTCCATGACCTGGCGTACACCGCGAATCAATCGTTTTGGTCATAGCCAGATCACCAGAATAGAGTACTCGCCGGTCAATCCCAGCGGCCGTTTTACCTATTCAATTCCTGTCGTAAACCCCCTCGTCGATGTCGTGCAGTTGTGGGGCATGCTGGGCGAGAATGAATACGGCGATCTCAAAAGCCAACAACTGGAAGCGGGTGTGCGCCGCGAGATCAAGGAGGGGAAGTGGGTCTACAGTTATTCGCTGCGCGGCCTGAACGAATCGTGGGACGATCTTAACCGCAGTCCCTCTCACGACTACCTGCTGCTCGGGGGGGCGGTATCCAGTCGCCAGTATGAGGGTTCACTGGTGGATCCCGAGGGTGGTTTTTCACAGCTGTATACGCTCGAAGGTGGAGCGCAACAACTCGCTTCAGATATTGATTTACTGCGATTCACGGCTGAACTGCGCTATATCGTCACGCCTTGGCCACGCCATCGCCTGGTAATGCGAAGTGAACTCGGAGCGGTCGAAATTGCCAACGGCGACCGCAGTGACCTCGCCCCATCACTGAGCTTTTTCGCCGGTGGCAACGAGAGTATCCGCGGCTACGCGTATCAATCGATAGGCCATGAAGAAAAGTTTGTCCGGGCTGACGGCACCACCAGAACGGTGGTGGTCGGTGGAAACCGGCTGGCCATTGCCAGTTTCGAGTACCAGTACTACTTTACTGATAAATGGCGCGGCGCCCTGTATGTGGACGGCGGTGATGCTTTCGATGAAAGTCATTTTGACGCCAAGATCGGAGCGGGCTTCGGTATTCACTACATGACACCGGTGGGCGCTGTTCGGTTTGAGTTGGCAAACAGTGTGAGTGAAAAGAATCCCGACTGGTATTTCCATCTGGCAATAGGGGCTGAGTTTTGAAGCTGCTTCGCCGCACACTGTTGACGCTCCTGCTGCTTGTACCCGCTGCGTTTTGTGTTGCGACGTTGCTGCTCCTGTTCACAGAAGCCGGCACGCGCAGCATTGTCCAGGGCGCGGAACGGTTGCTGCCACTGCGTATTGACTATCGGTCAGGCACCCTGAGCGGCGCGCTTCAGTTAAATCGCCTGCAGTACGACAGCACCGATCTGAGTATCGATCTGCGGCGGGTTGTCGCCCAACTGGATCCGGATTGCCTGTGGCGGGTCACTATTTGCTTTCGCCAGTTGCAGGTGGAGGAACTGGATATCTCACTGCAGACGGATGCCTCTGCCGATCAGGAACAGTCCACAGCTGGCGGCCGGGGTGTCGACTCGCCTGCAATCGAGTTTCCGCTGACGCTGGAGACACAGGCCCTGAACATCGGTTCTCTTCGAGTTGCCTGGAGCGGGGGATACTGGCAACAGGGTGCACTCAGTGGCAGCGTGCGTGTGCAGCAATCCACCATTGAGGTATACAGTGCGCAGATTGAACAGCCGACGCTGACGCTGTTTTCCAGTGACACCCAGCAGGAAGCACAAGCCTCCATAGTGCTGCCTGTCATTGACCTGCCCTTGGCGCTGGTGGTGGATGAGATCTATCTGCACAACCCCCAGTGGGATATTGACGGCGCGGCGGGCCAACTCGATACACTAACCCTACGCGGAGAATGGCAGCGTACGGCGCTGGAGCTGCGTGCACTGGAAGTGCGCAGCGCCGAGCTGGGCGAATTGTTACTCAGTGGCAGGCTGGCATTTTCGGGGCGCTGGCCGCTGCAGGCGGAAGCGACTGTCGCGCTGCCAGATCAGTTTCAGTATCCCCGTCTGTTTAACGGAACCCTCGCGATGTCAGCAGATGGCGACCTGTCCGCGCTGGCATTGAATGTGAGTTCCGACAGCCCCGTGAGCGTACAGGGGGAAGTTGAGGTCGACGTCTTGTCAGCGGGCTTGCCGTTCTCGATGCATGCTACAGCGATGTCCGGCGAGCCACTGCTATTGTCTTCATTGGGCGAACTGCCTGAGGTGCTAAAGGATGCGACCCTGCGATTCCCGCTGACTGTGACGGCCAACGGTTCCATCGAATCCCAGCATTTTGAGTTATTGGGGTCGGCCCGCGGCCTGGGCTACGGCTTGCTGGAGATTGCCCTGCATGGGCAGCACGAGAGTGGACAGCTGTCTCTGTCGGAACTTGCAGTACAGTCAGTAGAAGGCGATAACACAATGCACGCCAGCGGCGAGTTGTTGTTATCTCCCGCGGTGAACTGGTCGCTGGCAGTGCAGTCCGGCGGGCTGGACCTTCCCGCCCTCAGTAACGTCGTGGCTGGTCGGATCAATGGCAGTTTGCAGTTATCCGGAAGCGTGCAGGGGCAGCGCTGGGAGGTGCAGGCAGAGGATGTCGCCGTGCAGGGGCAGATCAACGATATGCCTGCCAGTATTGTGGGCTTCACCGGCCTGGATAGTGAGCTGCATCTTGCACACAGTGATTTACAGGCCGTGCTCAACGGTGCGCAGTTATCAGTGCGGTCTGCACCGACGGCCGCGGGTAGCGCGCATGTCCGGCTGAAGGTCGACGATATCGGTCGCTGGTATGAGGGCAGTAGCGGACTGCTGGAGGTGGACGGTGACGTATCAAGCAACCGTGAGCAGGTGCGCCTCAGCGGGCGTTTGGAACGGCTTGAGTGGTCTGCGATGCATGTCGCTCAGGCTTCGTTTAGTGGCCAGTACGATGCCGCGGCGAACCAGTCTTTTTCTCTCGATACGGTGTTGAGCGACGTGCGCGCCGGCGCGCTGAACTTCCCGGAGTTGCAGTTATCCGCGCGTGGGGATGCGCGCGCGCAGACCGTCTCACTGGCCAGCCGTGGGGATGTGCAGGGCGAACTCAATGTCTCGGGGACGGTTACGGGGAACACCTGGCAGGGAGAGCTGGCACCGACCCGATTGCAGACCTCTGTCGGTGAATGGGTGCTGTCCGAGTCAGTCGCGCTGCGGGGGGCGCGCGCAGAGGAGCAGTTTTCGATCGCGGCGCACTGCTGGCGACATCGGTTTGCCGATATGTGCCCGGGCAGCACTGTGCTGGGTGAACGGGGGCATGGCAGCGTTGAACTGCAAGGCGATCTGGAGATTCTGGCCGGTGTGTTGCCACCTGAATTGGATATGACAGGTCAGGTAGAACTGCAGCTCGATGCGCTCTGGACGCCGCAATCACCGGTGACACTGCGCGGCAGCGCGCAGACTAAAGCCGTGGTGCTGACGCAGTATTTTGAGGAAGGCGAGAGTGCCGATTTCGGGTGGGACGCAGCGGATATCAGCGTGCATTCTGCCGACAACGGGCTGCAGCTTGATGCCGCTGTGGTGCGCGATGGTCGGCGTGTGTTGGCGCTGGATTTACTACTCCCTCCGGAAAGGGCTGCGGCCATCAGCGGTGTGGTAACCGTCGATCAGATGCGGATGGCAGGGCTGACCCCGTTTGTTCCCGCGCTGTCACAACTCGCAGGCGAACTCAGTGGCAAAATCTCCCTGGCCGGTACCATCGATGAACCGCAGGGCCTGGGTTTATTGTCACTCACCAATGGTCAGCTCGCGCTGGAGGGCAATCCCACCGTGCTGGAGAATCTGCGCCTGACCCTCGATGTGCGCGGGTCTGCGGCGAATATTACGGGCACTGGTATTCTCGGTGGCGGTACTCTGGAGATTTCCGGTAGCGTGGAATCAGAGCCGGAACTGCGCCTTGAACTCGGTATCCGCGGGCAGAATCAATCCATTCTCTATCCTCCCACTACTGAACTGCTGATTTCCGAAGCGCTGCAGCTGACCCTGAAGCGCGATCTATTGATACTCACAGGCAAGCTCACGGTGCTCGATGGTGTTCTGGAGATAGAGGAATTGCCGGAGGGCAGTGTTGCGCTGTCGACCTCTGTCGTGGAAGTCGATTCCAATGGCGAGATTCTCCGCGAGGAATTTCCCTTCAAGGTGCGCATGAACGTGCAGATCCATATTGAGGACAAGCTGCGCGTTACCGGCAGTTTGCTGGAAACCCACCTCGGCGGAGACCTGCGCCTGCAGCAGAGGCCGGGACAGCCACTGCAACTGTTCGGCAGCCTGAACACGACCGGCGGTGAGTTTCGCGCCTATCAGGCGCGCCTGCAGATCAAGCGAGGCACCTTTAGCTTTACCGGCCCGCCCACTAATCCCTCGGTGAATGTGCGAGCGGAGCGGCGCATCAACAACAGCGATGTCACCGTGGGTGTGCATGTTCAGGGCCCGCTCGAAGACAATCTTCAGCTCGATCTCTACTCTGATCCGAGCATGGGGCAGGCGGAGGCCATGTCATATCTGATCCGCGGCAGGGGGATAGATACCGGTGCCGGTCTCGATGGCACAACCGCAGCGCTATCGCTGGCCAGCGGTGTGGTAAACCGCTCAGAACTGGTGAAGGAACTCAATCGTATTCCCGGTCTCAGCCATGTAGAGTTCGGCGCCGAGGGGTCCGAGACGGACGCCACCGCCACGGTCAGCGGTTACTTTGGCGAGCGCCTCTATCTGTCCTATGGTGTCGGAGTGTACGAGCCGGTGAACGTGCTGACCTCCCGATTTTATTTTCGCTCCAGGCTGTGGCTGGAAGTTGTCAGTAGTATAGAGAACTCCGTTGACCTCTATTATTCCTTCGATATCGATTAACGCGCCCGGTATACAGCCTGACGATCGCATCGATAGTTACTGTGTTGGTGGCACAGCGCCACACAATTCTGTAAATTTGGCGGAATTTTTTTCACAGAGGCAGTTTGTACCAATGAATGCGCACTCCATTATTGATGGCATAGATTACGGCCTTCTGGCCGCACTGGTGGGAACCTGGCGCGGCGACAAGCGGTCTTTTGATCACCGCGATTTGAATACCTTGAGTCGGGTCAGCTAATGGATCCTCTCACCCAGGGCGTGTTGGGCGCGGCGCTTCCGCAGGCATCCAGTACACCACGCTATGCGGCCACGGCGGGTTTGCTCGGCTTTTTTGCCGGCATGGCTGCCGATCTGGATGTGCTGATCCGCTCCGGCTCCGATCCACTGCTGTTTCTGGAATACCACCGGCAGTTCACGCATTCGCTGATTTTCATTCCGATCGGAGGAATACTGTGTGCGCTGGTGTTGCATGCCGTATTGGGACGTCGGCGCGGACTGACTTTTCGCCAGAGTTGGCTCTTCTGCACGCTCGGTTATGCCACACATGCGCTGCTGGATGCCTGCACCACCTATGGCACGATGTTGTTCTGGCCTTTCAGCGATGAGCGCATCGCGTGGAACACCATATCGATCATCGACCCGCTGTTTACGCTGCCATTGCTGTTGGCCGTCGTGCTGGCCGCGAGGCGCCGCAAGCCGTTGTACGCGCGTATCGGATTGGTTTGGGCGTTGAGCTATATGGCGTTGGGCCTGTGGCAACGCAACGAGGCGCAGGAGATGGGGCTGGCGCTGGCGACACAGCGTGGACACACGCCGCTGCGATTGGAGGCCAAGCCGAGTTTCGCCAATATCCTCGTGTGGAAAATTGTGTACGAAACCGATGATCGATTTTATATCGACGCGGTGAGATCGAGTTTGTCTCCTCGGGTATTTGAGGGCGACTCAGTGCAAAAGCTGGATATCGACAGGGATATGCCGTGGCTGGACCGCAGCTCCCAGCAGGCAGAGGACATCGAGCGCTTCCGCTGGTTCAGCAATGGCTACATCGCGCGCGACCCGCTGCACGCAAACCGGGTTATCGATGTCCGCTACTCCATGATTCCCAACGAGGTGGCGCCGCTTTGGAGTATTGAACTCGATCCGCGGCGCGGGCGCGATGTACATGCAGATTATCTCGTGCATCGCGAAACGGGCAGTGCCGGGCCGGCGCGCATGTGGTCAATGTTGAGTGGACCCTGATGCGGGGCACTATTTATCGAATACTTCGCGGGCGGCTGCCAGCGCTTTGCCCGCGGTGATCGCCGCGCCCTGACGCTGCAGAAAGGCTTCCAGCGCATTCAGGCAATAAACGACATTGCGCTCATTACTGCCAAAGCCCATCAGGCCGATACGCCAGGTTTTTCCGGCCAGCGCACCGAGGCCTGCGCCGATTTCCAGGTCGAACTCATTGAGCAGGGCGGTGCGCAG
>TARA_R110002049_G_scaffold108120_1_pt1 | contig 11589 bp, 9 predicted proteins | sample TARA_R110002049 | Tara Oceans TARA_R110002049 (sample SAMEA4396941) | marine metagenome | biome: Polar Biome; feature: [SRF] surface water layer (ENVO:00010504); material: water (ENVO:00002006), including particulate matter (ENVO:01000060) such as... | depth 5 m
TGATATTGGAGTAGGAATGGTTGTATATACAGACCCATTTATAGAAATAATATATTCATCTAATAAAGCGCATTTTATTTTAAACCCATTGGTAATTGATACAGATGCTGGTGGTTCACCCCAAGCAAAAAACACTCAATTTGCACCAAACGGAACAGAAATAACAATTAATAGAGCAGGCATAGGTAAGTCAGCCAAAACAAATAGAAACTACGCAGTAGATATAGTTTACAAAGACGAATTTAAGAGAACAACAACCGTTCTTACTTCTTTGAATGATACTGTTTACATACCTCAACTTTATAGCGACCAAACAAATAAGTTACAAATAACAATACCTCATAAACCCCCCGTTTGGGCTAAATACTTTTCAGTAGTAGTAAAATCAAACCCGTTGTCATACCAACAAATAATGATTACCCAATTTTTCCAAGACGGTAATTTTACATGGTGTTTGTTGCAAGGGGATAATAAGGATAAAGTTAAAGCAGGTGATTTATTAATACCGAAGTTAGCACCATTCCCTATAACAAAAGTGAATTACATAACTGTTTTAGAGGTGCGTGACCAAGAAAAAGACTTTTTAGAACTAAATGTTGATGATGAAGGCAATGAACTTATTGAGCCATCAGGAGTTTACATGAAGATACGCCCCACAGGGATAGACATGGATGCTTCTAAAGTTGAAATACACACCGACAAAGCATCTAATTCAGCAAAAGGAGATAACTACCCAAAGATATATTTAGATTTGTTTTCAGAGGATATTCTTGGAACAATGACCCATTTAGCAATCCCACAAGGAACATATATCAATTTAAAATTAAGCGTTTTTCGGAAAACATCTAGACAGACGTATAATAATTATGATTACGAAAAAGAATTTTACGCCAATACCAATTACAGCACAATAGAAGAATGGTTTAATGATACTGTTTTAAACGGTGCTGTAAATTTCTCTTATAAAATAAATAATGTAGAGCAAACACCAGAAGATTTACAAGCTAATTTAGTTATTAAGAAAGGTACTTTAAATACTATTTGGGGGATAAAGTATCTAACAGAAAACCCAAGTGGTCAAGCATACCTTGAATTTACATCCAATAGACGTGGTTCAGCATCAAGAAGTGCTTATGTTAACGGTGAAATATTAGTCAGAATCGGTCAAGGCGAGTTTATTTTTGAAACATCACCAAAAGAAATTGATAACAATGCTTATTTTGAAGCACAAGAATTTGAGATAATTAATAACTATCATTTAGGCAACACCCAAGACCAAGATATTTCAAATGATGCAATCATAGAATTGGACTTTTTTAACTGTTTTGTTTTTGGTAATGGTGTTGAAAGTTATAGGGTGCGAGATTCTTTATTAGGAAATTCATTAAATATAGACACAAGACCAAACTCTACAAGCATTGAGCCTTATAGGGCAATAAGGAGATTTGCAGATTGGACTTATGGCGAGGCTTTTATAGAAAGTGTTGGAATTAATGGTATAAACGTATTCAACTTATCAACTGCAAATTTCAAAGAAGGCGATAAGCAATACGGCTCAATACAGATATTGCACACAAGAGATACGGATATTATTAGTATTCAAGAAAGAAAAGCATTTAGATTGCTTTTTGGAAAAGACCTTTTAACATCCGCCAATGGTCTTTCAGTTGTTTCAAAAACGCCCGAAATACTAGGACAAAAAATAGCTTACTTAGGCGATAATGGCATAGGGCTTCACCCCGAAAGTTTTGCCGTAGATGCTTATAGGGCTTATTATTTCTGCCCAGACAGCGCAACCCCAATAAGATTAAGTTTAGACGGAACAGAAGAAATAAACAATGGTTTAGTTGATTTTTTCAGAGATTTAACTATTGAGGGATTTGGATCAAAAAAAATAGGCGGTTATGACCCACATAAAAAAATGTACGCCATGTCTAGCGAAACCCCTTTGACACCAGAATTTAATGTTGGTTGTGGCAATACAATATATAAACTTATAACAAGTGAATTTATTTATACTTTTAACCTTAATAATTTAGTTGGGGATATAGTATTTAATTATGATATAATAAGCGGTGCGGTTGATATTGAAGTTGATTACGATAGTTCAATAACACAAGAATTAGGTGCAACGGGAATAGGCACAATAACCATCCCAAGAACTGATATTACGAAGCTCACGGCAATAGTAACCATAACCCCTGTTTCAGAATCAGCAGTAGTTAAGATAACGAATGTTTGCCCGTTAGGTACTCCATTAAAACTTATCCAAATTACATTGGCTGATGAAGATGATTTGGGAAAAACAATAACTAATAGACATTCATGGGGTGTTTCGTCATTATACTCTAAAAACATATTCTTTGAAGTTTCAGAAATTAACAATTTCATTACAGAAGAAGGATTAGAGGGAGTTGGGAAGTTTCCATTAAACGGTCAAACGGTAAATATACAATCATATAAAAGCCCATTAAATACAGGGGCATTCTTATCTTCACACAGAAACAAAATGGGTTATTTAGTAACAGACCAGATATATACAGAAACCGACATAGCTACTATTTTAACATATGCGACATTTTTATCTACAACCCAAACAGTTCTTGGAACTGAATCAACAGTTGATTTTGGTAGTTTTGTTTTTACAAGACCAAGTACACTTTATAATCTTTACTTGATTTGGGATTATAGGACAGATAATCAAACCCCTATTGCTGTAAATGACAATTTTAGTGCTACTTTAGGACAAGCAAATATTCTTAATTTAATCAGTAATGATTCAGACCCAGATGGAGACCCCTTAACTATCATAATCAACACTAATACATCTAATGGAACTCTATTAGTAAACGGAGACGGAACAGTAACATACACACATGACGGCTCTAATAATTTAATAGATTCTTTTACATATTATATAAATGACGGCATAACAAATAGTAATATAGCAACTGTTAATATTTTAATAGGAATAAGCGCAGGGGATAGTATTACAGCATCGGGTCAAACAGGGGTGTATCTAGTGCCTTTCATAATAGGCACGGGCGCAGGAGAATTAATTGTGCATTTTAACGCCCAATCAGTTCCAGACAGGTTTCAGATATTATTTGACACCGCTGGCGAATCTAATAATATTGCAGACATGGAAGTTGTTGCAGATTCTTTGTTTGTTGGGGATAGTGTATTAGGAGACACAGCCCCTTTTGATGTACCACCTAACGGAACTACACCTGCATTAGATTTATTCACTTACAATGGGGCTACATTTGACATAACAGAAGTAGGTACGCAAAGTATTACTGTATCAGATACTTTAGTATCGGACAATACTGGTTTTAGGTCAGATGTAACACCTAATGGTGTATCAAGAAATGGTAGTGGCGCAAGTCAAATTGGAGTACAAAACCTAGTGTACACAAGTGTAGTAGATACAATAGGTACTTCGGACTTAAACTTTGCAGATGGCAACATAGCCTTAAAATATGTTAAATCTTCTTCAAATTCATACGTTGCTTATATAAGAGTATATGGTTTGGGTGGTACATCATGGAATATATTTAAAACAGAATTCAACCCAACATAAGATATGAGCACTACACTTACATTTTCAGAAAAAAACAAAGGATGGACTTCGTTTCATAACTGGTATCCAAACCTTATGTGTTCACTCAATAATAAGTTCTTTACTATTAAGGATGGTCAACTTTGGGAGCACCACGACAGGAGTAATATTGTTCCGAACACTTTTTATGGTGTTAAATACCCTTCAAAAATAACAACAGTTTTAAATGATGCCCCAAGTGAGGATAAGATTTATCAAAATTTAGTAGAAGAAGGCACACATCCATGGTCGGCAACCATTGAAACAAATCTAACAAACAGCACTATATCCGTTGATGAATTTAATAATAAAGAAAGTAAATGGATGGCACATACACGTAAAAATGAAGATTCAGCCGATATAACAGATAGAGCGCAAGGTATAGGTGTTATTATTTCATTTTCAGGGCTAGTTATAACTTTTACTTCTATTCCTACAATGGTTAACGTTGGGGATAACTTATATCAATTAAATGGAAGTGTACCAGAGCTTATAGGAACGATTGAAAGCATTACAGCTACAACTATTACCGTTAATGCAATAACAACGATTCCTGTGGCTTCTATGTTCTCATACGCATTAAAGAGTGCAAGAGTTCAAGGGTCAGAAATTAGAGGTTACTATGCAAAAGTAACATTAGAGAACAACGATAATGAAAGAGTAGAATTGTTTGCTATAAATTCTAATATTAAAAAATCATACGTGCCAACCGAAAACTAAAAATATATGTTCAGTATAAGAAACTTAAATAAAGGCGATTATGATACATTATGTAAGTGGTGGAAAGAAAATCGTTTCCCAATTATTCCAAAACAAATACTGCCCGATAATGGATTAGGAGGCATAATGATACAAGTGAACGGTATAGATAGATGTGCTTGTTTTTTGTACCTTACAAATTCAAAGATTTGTTGGTTAGAGTATTTAGTAATAGATTTTCAATTTAAAGACAAAGAAAAAAGAGAAACACTTAAAGAAATGGCAATTAACCAAATGTGTATTTTTGCTAAAGAATTGGGATATGAAGCAGTATTTACATCGGTTAAAAAACCCCAATTAATAAAAACCTTTGAAAAGTTAGGATTTTCAAAAGATAACAGTGTTGAAATGGCAATAAAAATATGAAGCATTTAAGAAACTATATTATTAAAATTAAAGGACAAGAGTATAACGAAACTTTTAAAACAGAAGGCGGAATGGTGCTTTATGGTGATAGGGATTTTACCTATAAGAAGCAAGTAAACGCTTATGCAACAATAGTTGAAAAACCAATGGAAGGCGGTATTTTAGAAAAAGGCACAAAAATATTCATTGACCCAACAATTTTTTACCATTATCTTTACGAGGATGGAAGAAAACACAATACCCAATTTACAATAAACAAAAAAGAGGGTCTTTATCACATTGACCCAGAAATGATAATATTATACAAAGAAAACAATGATTGGATAGGTTTTGAAAACAACTTCTTAGGAGCTCAAGAATATGATATAAAGGAAGATACTGTAACCAATGGAATTATAGTAGATTTTGATAAGAAGAAGAAACGAGATACCATAAAAGTAGTTTACCCCAATGAATATTTATTAGAAAACGGAGTTGGGAAAGAAAGTGATATATTTATCAGTAAAATAGGCGGTGTACCTGTTTATATTGAAGGAAAAGAATTTTTATGGTTAAGAAATAACGATGTAATGGCAGTTCAAAATGGATGAATCACAATATAAACAAACCGTACCTAAGTTAATCGGGAAATATAAAATTGCGATTGACCAATGTTTAGAAATAATAGGTATGCAGATAGACACCGAACTATCAGACGATAAATTACACAATGTATTGAAAGCAAAAAGAATGGCAGGAGAAGATGCTAAATATTATTCAGAACAAATAGATATTTTGGAAAACGAATTAAAAGGTAAGGACATAAAAAAAGAAGTAACAGGAGCAGAAAAGTATGCAAGAAAAAACTAGATATGGTAACAATGGAACGATTAAGTACATAGGCGAAAAAGTCGATGTAGTTAATGACAATACCCGTTATGCACGTAACCGAAACAAACAATGGGAATACGGATATAATGAGGAATATGACATTGTTATTATTTCTAAAGATGGAACATTGGGCGAAATCTATGAAATGGCAGGCATAAAGGTTGGATTGCCAAATTCTCCCGACATAAAGGATATATTCAAGTCCGATGAAAAACGAGAAAACCAAGTTTGGAAAAGGACTGAAGTACCAAAAGGACTTACAGCAGACAATTGGGAAAACCTATATGGAGATTATGTAGAACAACAGTTTGATTATAGGAACAATGGTTATTGGCTGATGATTGATGGTCAAAAAATATACCTAACAGGAACATATTGGTATTTTCTCCAATGGGTAAAGATTGAGGGGGATTATAACAATTATCGTGGCGTACAAAACGAATTTATGATATTTTGGGAAGCCTGTAAAGCTGACCATAGATGTTATGGAATGATTTACGGGAAAAACCGTCGTATGGGAGCAACATCAATGGGCGTTGCAGAATCATTGGAAACAGGTAGTGCTATTGAAGATAAATTTTTAGGTATAATATCAAAGGCAGGAAAGCCCGATGCAAAAGATATATTCGATAGATGTGTTACCGCTTTTAAAAGATTACCACCATTTTTCAAACCAAGAACAGATGGTCAGACAACCCCAAAGACTGAATTGGTATTCAAAGAAGAATCAAGAAAACGTAAGAAAGGCGAAACAATCATTGAAGGAGAAGGACTTAACACAACTGTTAAATGGTTCAATACCTCACTCAACTCAATGGACGGTATGCCTATATTTAGGGTACTCATCGATGAATATGCAAAATGGTCGGATGTTCCATTTGATAAATATTGGCGTATTATTCGTACATCTATGACCAAAGGGCGTAGAATATTCGGTAAAGCAATGTGCATAAGTACTGTCAACCATTGGGATAAGGGAGGCAAAGAAGCATATAGCGTTTGGAAAGATAGTGATATTAGAGAAAGAGATTTGAACGGTCAAACATTATCAGGACTTTATAAATTGTTTATTCCTTCCAAGTATTGCATGGAAGGGTTTTATGATATTTACGGGAATAGCATAATAGATGATAATAAAGAAGGTGCTATTTCTGATATGGGAGATAAAGTATATATTGGCTCAATTAGTTATCTTAGGAATAAATTACAAAAACTAAAAAAAGACCCAGAAAAATACTATGAGGAATTAAGACAGTTCCCCGACACAGAAAGAGATATGTTCCGTAGAAGTTCCGATGAATGTTATTTCAATGGTGCAAAACTACAAGAACAGATAGAATATAACCAATATGAACTTGAAGAAGATGATTATGGTAATAATTCAATAGAAAGAGGTAACTTTGTAAGAGAGAACGGTTTGCAAGATGGTGATGTTATTTGGAAGCCAGACCCAAAGAACGGTAGGTTTTGGTTAGCAAAAGGGTGTCATCCACCACCTGAAATGCGAAACAAGAAAGAAATGATAATGAAACATGGTGTTTATGCTTGGTCTCCAGGGAATCCTGAACTTGGTTCAATAGGGATTGACCCTTTCAACAGAAGCAAAACATCAGACGGCAGAGGTTCAGATGGTGCTATACATTTATTAACAAGATACAATGCTTTAGGTTTTCCAAATAATGCATTTATTTTGGAGTATCTTGCAAGACCAAAGAAGATAGAGATATTTTATGAGGACTGTATAAGTGCAATGGTTTATTTTGGAGTTCCAATATTGCCAGAGCTTTCATCTGATAGGTTTTCAGCCCATATAATAGAAAGGGGATATAGGCATTATGTTTTAACAAACCCTTATAAACTATGGTCAGATTTGACCCCAACAGAAAAGGAAATGGGAGGTGTAAATGCACAAGGGGCGCAGTTTAGAGAAGCACAGTTCCAAGCTGTTAACACTTATATAGAAGATTATATAGGATTAGCAATGGATAATAGTAATAGGGAAATAGGAGAAATGGGTTTTATGCCTTTTACAAGGACTTTAGAACAATGGCTTAATACAGACCCCGATAAAAGAACGGATTTTGATGCGTATATTAGTTCAAGTTTGGCTATCATAGCAAATCAAGGTTTGATAAAAAAAGATGTACAACAGGCAGCCCCAATAAAGATGCCTTTTAAAAGATTTGATAATTCAGGAAACATATCAGTAATGCGTTAATACAATGTCAGAAGAAATAAAAAGAAATAGAATGCCTGACCCTTTGGCTACCTTCGAGGAAAAGCTAACGGATGAATATGCTCACAAGGTTGCGGAGTTTATATCTGGAGAATGGTTCAATGGTGGTTTCATAGAACAAGGGTGTGAATATACACTTCGTAGAGATTATATACGCAACAAGCGTTTGTTCTTTAGGGGCGAAATGGAAGATACCTATTTCAAGAATGCCATGAAAAAAGGTGATAATGACCTTGACCTGTACAATGTAGATTGGAAAGACCTTAACCAACAGGAAAAATTTGCACGTTCTGTAATTAATGGGCTTAATACCGAATACTACAAAATAGATATTCGTTCCATTGATCCGTTCACAAAAATAAAACAACTTAAAAAACGTGATGTTCACAAAAAAGACATGGTAATCCGTGAACTTGCTGAAAAATTCAGTCAAGAAACGGGTGTCGATGTACGCCCAAAAGGATTTGTGCCTGATGACGAAGAAGAATTAGAGCTATTAATGGAATTAAAAGAACGCCCAAAGATTGAAATAGGTGAGCGGATACTTATCAATAGTGTTAAAAAGTTCAATAAATACGACATTATAGAGCAAAGAATAAGGGAAGATGCTGTTGTTACTGGGTTAATTGTTTCAAGGGTTTACATCGACCCAAATGACGGTGTTAAAGTTTCTTATGTTAACCCTGAATTTTACATACACTCAAAATGTGAAAACAAAGATTTTAGCGATAAATATTATGAGGGATATATAGAAACAATAACATTAAGTGATATTCGCAGAGAAACTAATTGGGATGATGTTAAATTAAGAAAAGTTGCCGAAACATATTCAAGAAGCAACAATAAAGACAGAAATTATGTTAGTAGCCCTGAACTTGATGATTTATTGGATTACAAGATAGACGTGCTTCGTTATGCTTGGAAAACAAGTAAAACATTAAAATATAAAGTAAAATTAAAGGACGGTAAATCAATTAAAGCCCAAAAAAGAGATGAAAAATTTTCAGGCAATGAAAAAGAAAAGAAAGATTTTAAAGAACTTTCAAAAACACTTGATACATGGTTGGAAGGTACTTACATTATAGGCACTAAATTTGTTTACGGTCATAAAGAAAGCGAGAACATTGAGCAAGATGTAATGAATAAGGCTTACTCACCATTTATTACATTTGCTTATGATATGTACGAGAACAGATTACGTTCTTTCATGAGCAATCTTGAAGGCCCTGCATTACATTGGCAAAAAGCACATATAAAACTTCAACATTTATTAAGTGAACTGCGCCCAGATGTAATAGAAATAGATTTGGACTTGTTGGCAGAAATAGACGATGGCAAAGGTGGTTCAAAAAGACAAGCATGGCAATCAGCTTTCGATATGTTTACTGTAAAAGGTATTGCGTTGACAAAACGTGTTAATATGGGTACAGACGGTATAAAAGATAGTTCAGCACTAAAACAATACCCATCACCATCAGGAAATCAAATAGCGGTACTTTTAAACGCTATGCAGTACTATTATAGCCTAATGCGTGAGAACACAGGGGTAAACCCTGCAAAAGACGGCACAATGCCTGCATCAACCCTTGTAGGAGTAGCTAAAATGCAAGAATTGGCGAGTAATACCATTACAAGGGGTATTGTAGAAATGGTGGTAAACTTCAATAAGCAAGTTGCAGAAGTTATTTCGTCAAGAATACTTACTATATTCAAATACAAAGAAGGTTCAAAACTTCGTAAAATGTACGAGAATATGGTGAGCAAAGAGCTTTTGGATGCACAAGAGGTACTAGCAAATAGGCATTTAAACGAATTTGGGTTTTTCATTGAAATGATGCCAGGAGAGGAAGAATTACAAGAGTTTAATGAAATTCTTAATATGGGGATTCAAGAAGGCTCTATTGACCCGGAAATAGTAATAGAGGCAAGAAGTTTAGCAAAAAGTGATATGAAATTTGCTATGAGGTATCTTGGTTATACACGCAGAAAACGAATGAAGCAAAAACAAGAGGAACAAATGGCATTGATTGATAGACAGAGCCAAAGTAATGCGCAAGCATCACAAGTGGCAGAACAGGCAAAAGCCCAATCATACCAAATGCAAAGACAAGTAGATTTACAGTATGAATCCCAATTAGCACAAATAACGGTGATGAAAGAACGTGCCATTAAAGAAGCAAACCTACCATTTGACCAAAGAGAGTTTGAACAAGATGTTTATTTGGAGAAAATAAAGTATATGGGCAAGATTCAAAACGAAACCTTTAAAGAGGATAGGAAAGATTCAAGAGTTGATAAGCAATCCACAAACCAAAGTAAGCTTTTAGAACAAAGAAACAATGATAGTGGTGCAATAGACTTTGAAAAACCTGAATTGAACGGATTGTTTCAATAATATTTAGTTTTTGTGTCCACATTTAAAATAAATTGTTATATTTGTGGGAACAATAAAATGAAATAACATGAAAAACAACCTCGGAATTCCTAAAAATCCAATAAATACCGAAACAGGAAGGATTTATTGGCATGATAATAAAACAGGTAAGGCATTAATGAAAGACATCGACGGAAAAGTTTATGAACTCAATAATGCTATGGACGACTTTTTTAAAACAGACGAACACACAACATGAAAAAACAGGTAAAAATAAATCAAGGTGCGATAGACTTTGAAAAACCACAGTTAAATGGATTGTTCCAATAATATTTTATTATCACTACAATTAAATAGATTTTTTATGGTAAAAGAACAAAATATAACTGGTTTTTTTGAAATGCTTAATGAAAATAATATTGATTTTGAATTACTTAGAAGTTACCTGAAATCAGAAAAATTTTTAAAAGAAGCTGGGCCTGTTGTACCAGACAATAACCATAACTATAAAGTTTCACAATCAAACATAGACGGTAAGGGAATTTTCTCTAACAAACATTTTAAAAAAGGGGATTTTATTGGTTATGTTAAAATAAATAAACACAGAACTTTGGCGGGCAGATATACTAATCACTCTGATTTTAATAATGCAAAATTTTATTTTATTAAAGGCAATGATAATTCTGTTTTAATAGCAGAAAAAACCATAAAAAAAGGTGATGAAATTTTAGTTAATTACAGACATCATTTTTTTAGTAAAGATTATTATTTAACTAAAAATTCATAAAATGAAACCAATAGGCAAAAACATTCTTTGCAAAAAGCTAGAAAAAGTACAAAAAGAGGGAATATTAATACTTCCAACAAAAACGGACTTCAATGAATTTGAGGTTATTTCGTTAGGCAATAAAGTCAATGAAGGGATAACAGTAGGTAATGTTATAAGAGTACCGTCACACACAGACGGCATCCCAATAGAAAGCGATAATGGCATTGTTTATCTTTTAAAAGAAGAAGATGTGCATTTGGTGGTTGGTTAGCCCATTATTTCCTTAAACTTGCTAAGTATAACGTTTCTGTTGCTTCCCCTCATGCCCTTAACTACAACCGATGTAGTCTCTGGGCATGATATATTTTTTTCGTCCAATAGCATTTGGTGGAAATGAGTAACAAGATACTTTGCTTTTCTTGAAAGTGTATATATTGGCATTGGTCTTTTTATTTCCATGCTGAATTTTTCTACCCAACCCTCTTTTTTTAGTTTTTTAATGCTTGGTTTTTTACCAAAGAACAAAATATCATTATAGTCCTGTGTAGTAAAGAGGCTTATATGGTTAAGGTAAAAAAACATTTCAAGGTATTCAGAAGATATATCTTCTCTTT
>TARA_R110002049_G_scaffold211790_1_pt1 | contig 11586 bp, 12 predicted proteins | sample TARA_R110002049 | Tara Oceans TARA_R110002049 (sample SAMEA4396941) | marine metagenome | biome: Polar Biome; feature: [SRF] surface water layer (ENVO:00010504); material: water (ENVO:00002006), including particulate matter (ENVO:01000060) such as... | depth 5 m
TATAAATGCGCTTATTGGTAAAGACAGGTACATTGTAACTGATATTGCAGGTACCACGCGTGACGCTATTGATACAAAGTATAACCGCTTTGGTTTTGAATTTAATTTGGTTGATACTGCCGGTATCCGAAGAAAATCCAAAGTAAAAGAAGATTTAGAATTTTACTCGGTAATGCGCAGTGTTCGAGCTATTGAACATGCTGATGTTTGTTTAATTGTTTTAGATGCCACCCGTGGTTTTGATGGGCAAGTACAAAATATATTTTGGTTAGCAGAGCGCAATAGAAAAGGCATAGTAATTCTTGTAAACAAATGGGATTTGGTTGAGAAAGACCATAAATCTGTAAAGGAATACGAGAAAGCCATAAAACAACAAATGGAACCTTTTACTGATGTTCCAGTTATATTCATTTCCGTACTTACTAAACAACGTATTTTTAAAGCGATAGAAACGGCTGTTGAGGTTTATAAAAATCGTACTAAAAAAATAAAGACCAGTAAGCTAAATGATGTTTTATTACCTATAATTGAAAACTATCCACCACCAGCATACAAGGCGAAATATGTTAAAATTAAATACATTATGCAACTGCCAACACCACAACCACAGTTTGCCTTTTTCTGTAATCTTCCACAATACGTAAAAGACCCTTACAAGCGGTTTTTAGAAAACAAACTACGTGAACATTTTGATTTTACAGGAGTGCCTATAAGTGTTTACATGCGTAAGAAGTAAATGTGTTAATTCCATTTAACAATCAAGCTATCCAAAGCATTATTAATACCATTAAAATAGTCTCCTTTTTTAAATTCAGGAACAATGGTACTGTCTATGAATAACTTGACTCATGTAATTGGTAATGATTTTTTCGGTGCCTTTTCCAGTGGCTATGGCAAGTTGTCTATCATATTTTGAAATAAGAATTAAAAGACCGTTATCTTTTTCTTTTTTACCAACACCTAAACCTTCAGCTATGTTTGTTGCATGGTCTAAAGCAGAAGTGTTCTCGGGTAATGAATCGATTGTGTAAACACAAATTTCGTTAGTTGAAGAAGCTTCGTAATTAATAATTTTTTGTGATAATGAATCTTTTTCAGCGTTTGAAAATAACAAAGCATAATCTTGAACAACATTTTGATTTGACCTGAAGTTACCTTGTGTATTCGATTTACATGAAGAAAAAATAATAATCCAAAAACAAAGAAATAAAAACGATTTTTTGATATTCTTTTTAATATAAAGCTATAGAAGAAGTTAGTACTGAAAACTGCGACCGCGACTGAGACTTAAAACTGAATTACCAACTTCCACCAGCACCTCCTCCAGAGAAACCACCGCCACCAAAACCACCACCGAAGCCTCCGCCACCAGAGCTTCCGCCCCAACCGCTGCCTGATGAACGACCTCCATAACTACCTCGCCCCATGTTACTTAATATAATGGCATCCCAAATGTCAAAACCACTATTTCTATGACCACCTTTTCCATTTCCACCTCCGCGTTTGTTTTTTGAAATAGAAATAAGAATAATGATAAATATAAAAATGAGAATAAATATAAAACCAATAGGGGGCTCATTTTTGTTTGATGATTTTCTAGTGCCTTGGTAAGCACCAGTTAAAACCTCAAAAATAGCATCTACACCTTGATTCAAACCTTGATAGTAATCACCTTTTTTAAATTCTGGAATAATAACGTTTCTGGTAATTTCCCCAACAATACCAGCTGTTAATCTATCTTCAACCCCATAACCTGGAGAAATCCATATTTTTCTATCATCTTCAGCCAATAAAATAAAAACACCATTATCTTCTTTAGCTTGACCAATACCCCATTCTTGAGCCCATCTTGGTGTTAATAGACCAATGTTTTCTCCTTTTGTTGTACTTATAATAACTACAACAATTTGAGTAGATGTGGTGTCTGAGTATTTAATAAGCTTATTTTCAAGCGTAGATTTTTCAGAATTTGATAATAGCTTATTATAATCGTAAACGCTAGTTTGATCTTTAGGAATTGATGGAATATCAAATTGGGCAAAAGTAATATTGGTTGATAAAAGCCCAAAACATAAACTTAGTAATAAGGCTCGTAACTTTTTTGATGATTCAATTTTGAAAACAGATTTTAACATGTTAGAATTAGCCTTTTGAAATTTCATCTGATAGCTCGTTTATATCTCCTTTTTCCCATGGAAAATGTTTTTCTAATTCTTTTCCTGCTTTTAAAATACCGTCAACAAGACCTTGTTTGAAATTACTTGATTTAAAATGAGACTGCATAATATTTTTAGTGCTGTCCCAAAAGTCTTTTGGAACCACATCATTAATACCTTTGTCTCCATAAATCACAAAAGTCTTATCTTCAACAGCAACATAAATAAGTACACCATTTTGTTCTTTGGTGTTATCCATCTTTAAATAATGAAACACTTCCAAGGCACGGTCAAAAGCATCTTTTTTTGATGTTTTTTCAATGTGTACACGTATTTCGCCAGACGTATTTAATTCAGCTATTCTTATGGCCTCAATGATCTCATCTTCTTCTACTTTAGAAAGAAAATCTTCTACTTTTGACATAGTTTTTTAGTTAAAGTCAAATTCTACATCAACAGGTTTATCAGCCCCAGCTTCAGAATCAAAATATGGTTTTTCATCAAAATTTAAAATCCCAGCTAATAATGTGTTGGGGAAAGTATTTACATGCACGTTATAAGGTTTTATTTTTTCATTATATCGTGTTCTTGCAGTTTGAATAGTGTTTTCAGTACTAGTGAGTTCGTCTTGCAGTTTGAGGAAATTTTGATTTGCCTTTAGTTCTGGATAACGTTCAACAGTTACAAGTAAACTTTTTAAAGCACCACTTAAACCACTTTGCGCTTGGTTAAATTGGGCCAATTGTTCTGGAGTAATATTGGAAGGATCAATTGAGATGGATGTTGCTTTTGCTCTTGCGTTTATCACTGCTTCTAGAGTGCTTTTTTCAAAATCCGCAGCACCTTTAACGGTATTTACTAAGTTACCAATAAGGTCATTTCTGCGTTGATAAGAGGTTTGAACATTTCCCCAAGCTTCTTTAACATTTTCATTCAGGTTTACAGCAGTATTATTAAAGCTTTTTCCCCAAGAGTATAATCCAATTACTATTATGCCTATAATAATTAATGGTAAGAATTTTTTCATAATGTGTTAGTTTAATATAGTTTGTGTTAATTGTTATTGGTTAGACATCTTTTCCTTTAAAAAGTTACTTATTTTGAAAGTTTAAAGATGCTCTTTAATTTTAATGAGTTGGTTTTTAATATCTTCTAGTTTACTAATAATTTCAAAGTTACTTAAGGCCTCTTTTTTTTCTTCCCTTAAATGAATTTTTGCACCTTCCAAAGTAAAACCACGTTCTTTAACCAAATGATAAATAAATTTAAGATTTTTAATATCTTCTGGTGTAAACTTGCGGTTGCCTTTTGCATTTTTTTTAGGTTTTAATACATCAAACTCCTTTTCCCAAAAACGAATTAAGGACGTATTCACGTTGAAAGCTTTGGCAACTTCCCCAATGGCATAATATCGTTTTTCTGGTAAATCTATATACATTAATCTAATGATTGATTTTCTAATGAAGCATGCTCTAATAATGTATTGAACTCTTCGGCTGATAAACTTCCATAGTAGAAATTTATGGGGTTAATACGGTTACCATCCTTAGATATTTCATAGTGTAAATGGGGTGCTTCAGAGCGCCCTGTACTACCTACAAAACCTATTAAATCACCACGTTTAACCTTTTGGTTTTTCCTAACGTTATATTTGTATAAATGGGCATATAAACTAACGTAACCAAAACCATGGTCTATTCTAATGTGTTTCCCATAACCGCTTGCTCTAGAATCAGCTCGAACCACAACACCGTCTCCACTAGCATAAATTGGCGTGCCTCTTGGTGCAGTAAAATCCATGCCCCAATGCATTTTTCGAGCTTTGGTGAAAGGATCCGATCGCATACCGTAGCCCGATGCCATTCGTGTTAAATCCTCATTACTTACAGGTTGTATGGCTGGTATTGCGGTTAGTAGTTTTTCTTTTTCTTCTGCAAGAATAGCAATTTCATCAAGCGATTTAGATTGTACTACTATTTGTTTTTGAAGAATATCTAAACGTTTGTTACTTTCAATAATAAGCTTTGAGTTATCAAACCCTTCAATATCCTTATATCGATTTATACCTCCAAAACCAGCCTTTCGTTGTTCCTCTGGTATGGGGTTCGCTTCAAAATAAACACGGTAAATATTATTGTCCCTATCTGCAACGTTAGCTAAAACAGTTTCAGCCTCTTCCATTTTTTTATTTAAAATTTCAAACTGAAATTGCATGTGCTGTAGTTCACGATTTAGTGCTTTTTCTTTAGGAGATTCAACATATTGTCCGGCAATGGATACAAACAAAAAACCAAACAAAGCTGATGCCAAAAGAAACACGGAAGCATACTTAAATGTGTTTCTTTTTTTTCGCTCTATTTTTTTATAGGAAAGCGATTCAGAATCGTAATAATATTTTACCTTACTCATTACCTAAATTATAGTATTTTTGCTGAAAATTAAAGATGTTTTTTAATGTCTTATAAACAGATGCGAACGAACAAACCTACAAAAAATTGTTATTCTTTTTTAATTTATTAGTTTATAGGTTCACGCTGTTCTTAATTTAAAATAAATTTGCAGCGTAAATATAAAAATTGTTTTGCATTAATAGTCATTTAACAGAAATAACATTAGCATTAAAAGTACATGAAGTCACAAGATATACGCTCTAAATTTTTAAGTTTTTTTGAAGAAAAGAAACATGCCATTGTGCAGTCGGCACCAATGGTTTTAAAAGACGACCCCACTTTAATGTTTGTAAATTCTGGTATGGCACCCTTTAAAGAGTATTTTTTAGGTAACGCACAACCCAAGAATAGCCGTATCGCAGATTCTCAAAAATGCCTGCGTGTATCCGGTAAGCATAATGATTTAGAGGAAGTTGGGTATGATACCTACCATCATACCTTGTTTGAAATGTTAGGAAATTGGAGTTTTGGCGATTATTTTAAAAAAGAGGCTATAGCTTGGGCTTGGGAGTTATTGACTGAAGTTTACGGCATAGATAAGAACATTTTATATGTAACCGTTTTTGAAGGTGATAAAGGTGATGATATCCCTATGGATACGGAAGCCTACAATTTTTGGAAAGCATTAATTGATGAAGATCGCATCTTAAAAGGTAATAAAAAGGATAATTTCTGGGAAATGGGCGACCAAGGCCCCTGTGGCCCATGCAGCGAAATCCATGTCGATATTCGTTCTGAGGAAGAAAAAGTCAAAATTTCTGGTAAAGATTTAGTGAATAAAGACCACCCTCAAGTGGTTGAAATTTGGAATTTGGTGTTTATGCAATACAACCGAAAAGCCAATGGTAGTCTTGAAAACTTACCAGATAAACACATTGATACCGGTATGGGCTTTGAGCGTTTGTGTATGGTTTTACAAGGCGTGCAATCCAATTATGATACCGATGTGTTTACACCCATAATTCGAGAAATTGAAACTATTTCAAATAAAAATTATGGTAAAAATGATGAGATAGATATTGCCATTCGAGTAATTTCCGATCATGTTCGTGCGGTGGCCTTCTCAATTGCTGATGGGCAGTTGCCGAGTAATACTGGAGCGGGATATGTAATACGACGCATTTTACGTCGTGCTATACGTTACGGATTCACATTTTTAGATAAAAAAGAACCCTTTATTTATAGATTGGTTGAGGTATTGAGTAAGAAAATGGGAACTGCTTTTCCCGAATTAAAAGCTCAAAAACAACTTATTGAAAATGTAATTAAAGAAGAAGAGCAATCGTTTTTACGAACTTTAGACCAAGGTTTAGTTTTGTTGAATAGAATTGTTGAAGAAACCAAAGGCGATACTGTTTCAGGTGAAAAAGCTTTTGAACTTTATGATACGTATGGTTTTCCCATAGATTTAACGGCTTTAATTCTTTCAGAAAAAGCATTGAAATTAGATGAAAAAGGTTTTAAAGAAGAACTACAAAAACAAAAAAACCGTTCACGTGCAGCAAGTGAAATGTCCACTGACGATTGGACGATTTTGGCTGATGATGTAGATGAAGAATTTATAGGATATGATACTTTAGAAGCCGATGTGAAAGTAACCCGATACAGAAAAGTAACCTCGAAAAAAGATGGTGACATGTATCAACTTGTGTTTAACTTAACACCGTTTTATCCTGAAGGTGGTGGACAAGTAGGCGATAAGGGCTATTTGGAAGATACGCATGGTGATGTAGTTTACATACTTGATACCAAAAAGGAAAGTAATGTAATTATTCATTTCACAAAAAATTTACCGAAGCATTTAAACGAGAGGTTTAAAGCTGTAGTTGATGCTAAACAACGTCATAGAACTGAATGTAATCATACAGCAACACATTTATTGCATCAGGCGTTACGTGAAGTTTTGGGTACACATGTTGAGCAAAAAGGATCTGCGGTACACTCGAAATATTTACGATTCGATTTTTCACATTTCTCAAAATTAACTTCAGAAGAATTGCGGGATGTTGAAAACTTTGTAAATAGAAGAATTGATGGAAAATTGCCAATTGTTGAAAAGCGAAATATCCCAAAAGAAGAAGCTATTGCCGAAGGTGCTATAAGTTTATTTGGGGAAAAGTATGGCGATACGGTTCGTGCTATTCGTTTTGGTCAATCTATTGAACTTTGTGGAGGTACACATGTAAAAAATACGGCTGATATTTGGCATTTTAAGATAGTTTCTGAAGGTGCAGTTGCGGCAGGAATTAGACGTATAGAAGCTATTACAAATGATACGGTAAAAGATTTTTACTTTGAAAACAATCGGGCTTATTTTGAAATGAAGGATTTACTTAATAATGCCCAGGAACCTGTAAAAGCGTTACAAAGTTTACAAGAAGAAAACACGAATCTTAAAAAGCAAATTGAAACTTTATTAAAGGGCAAAGCAAAAAATATAAAAAGCGAACTTAAAAGTGAATTAACCGAAATTAACGGGATTCAATTTTTGGCAAAGAAACTGGATTTGGATGCTGGCGGACTAAAAGATGTGGCTTTCGAATTGGGAAGTCAGTTCGATAATTTATTCCTGCTATTTGCTGCCGAGCAAGATGGAAAAGCATTGTTATCATGTTATATTTCAAAAGAATTAGTGGCTAGCAAAGGTTTAAATGCAGGACAAGTAGTTCGTGAACTTGGAAAGTTTATTCAAGGTGGTGGTGGCGGACAACCATTTTTTGCTACTGCGGGAGGTAAGAATCCTGCTGGGATTGAAGAAGCTATAGAGGCTGCGAAGGATTATTTAAAATAGGCTCGCAAAGGCGCAGAGACGCAAAGTTTTGATTATGAATGAAAATGAAATCTCATCTGTTATTGTAGATAAATGTTATCATATTCATGTCGAGTTGGGGTCCTGGTCTTTTAGAATCTGTATATGAAGAAATTTTATGTTTTGAGCTCATTAATGAGGGGCTAAAAGTAGAAAGACAGAAAGCATTACCAATATTTTGGAAAAATAGTAAATTAGATTTAGGGTTTAGAACAGATTTAATAGTTGAGAATAAAGTTATAATTGAAATAAAATCTGTTATAGAAATTCATCCAGTTTATCCTAAACAATTGCTAACGTATTTAAAGCTTTCAGAATTAAAATTGGGTTTATTAGTGAATTTCAACAGTCCTCTTATAAAAACAGGTATAACAAGAATAGTTAACAAATTATAGCGTCCTGTCTTTGCGCCTTAGCGCCTTTGCGAGAAATATTTGTGAGATTTATATGGATTTACAAACAAAAATATCGTTAGAAAAACAGTCTAAAAACCAAATAGACTACGATTCTAATATATTTTTATTGGGTTCTTGTTTTTCAGATAATATTGGAAAAAAGTTAGATTATTTTAAGTTTCAGAATCTTCAAAATCCGTTTGGAATACTTTTTCACCCCAAAGCAATTGAAACGTTGGTTGAAAATGCCATAAATCAAAAGCAATATTCAGAAAAGGATATCTTTTTTAATAATGAACAATGGCATTGTTTTGATGCACACTCAAAACTTAGTAATACGTCAAAAGAAGATTTGCTTAATGACTTAAATGAGCAAATCAAGTTCACTCATAAACAAATCCACCAATCCACACATATTATTATCACTTTAGGAACTACATGGATTTATAAGCTTTTAGAAAACAATAAAATAGTTACCAATTGCCATAAAGTACCGCAAAAACAATTTAAAAAAGAATTATTGGGTATTGATGAAATCATTCAATCCCTTAAAAATATAGGCACTCAAATTGCTAATGTAAATTCAAAGGCATCTATAATTTTTACAGTGTCACCTGTACGCCATTTAAAAGATGGTTTTATTGAAAATGCCCAAAGTAAGGCACATTTAATAACTGGAATACACCAGTTGCTAAATCAAAAATCGTCAATCAAAAATCGTAATTCCTTCTATTTCCCATCTTATGAAATTATGATGGACGAACTTCGTGATTATCGTTTTTATGCGGAGGATATGATTCATCCCAATCAAACAGCAATCAATTACATTTGGGAGCGGTTTAAATGGGTATGGGTTTCCGATACAGCTTTAAAAACCATGGATGACGTTGATAGTATTCAAAAAGGACTTCTGCATAAACCTTTCAATTTAAAATCTGAAGCACATCAAAAATTTCTTCAAAAATTAGAAGCTAAAAAAAATCAGCTTCAATCACAGTTTTCACATATCCTATTCTAAATATACGTAATTCATCGTATTGATTTCACTCTAAAGTTGCAGTTTTGTGATGCTAAAATCTTAAAAAGTTCAACAGATTAGATAGTGTATGTACTATTTAGCCAATCGTAATACAAAATATTCTTACAGACATAGAAATAAATTTTATTTATCAGGTTTGCTCGATTAAATTTGGTAATCAGATTATTGCGCTTAATCTTTTTTAATAACTTTTTATCGAAAATTTAATCAACCTATTATATATAATTGTACTTTCCTTCTTGCTATTAATCAGTTCTTATTTAAAACATCAATTGACAAAGCCGTTAATATGGTCTCAATTGATGTTTTTTTATACATTAATTTCTGAGTCAGTTTAAATTATAATTTTATAATTTGGCCTTTACCTAAAACGTTCAAGTAAGTTTGAAATTATATTTGTGCTGTTATTAGTTATTCAACAAAATCAATTGCATTAGTTATACTTAATTATGTCGAAGAAACTAATGTTTTTTTGTTTAAATATGAACAGCTCTTAGTTCATTATAAGATTTTAAATGGATTGTTTTTCCTGTGAATGCAGCAATCTAAAATTAGAATTTTGTCCCATATTCATGATTACTAAAAAATTTCTAACTTAGCCTTATGCGAAAAATATTATTTGGTGTAGTTGTTACTTTAATTGTCCTATTTACTTTCAAGTATTGTAATGAAAAAAAAGAAGATAAAATAATACTTCAGGAAAGTTCTGCACTCATTCAAGAACAAATTAAAAACGTTGGAAAACTCATAGTTACTGAGGGCCATTTTAGTCAAGTTTTCAATTATAAAAATTCAAAGGATATTTTAGGAGATTATTTAAGCTTTGAAAAAAAAGCACTTGTAGTTGTGAATGCTGAGGTGACTATTGCTTACGATTTAAGTAAAATTGAATTTGAAGTAGATGAAGCAAACAAAACACTTACCATTTTAAATATTCCAGAACAGGAAATAAAAATAAATCCAGATTTGGAGTATTATGATGTACAGGCCGATTTTTTAAATCCTTTTGAAGCTAAAGATTATAACGATATAAAAAGTATTGTAAATGCTTCATTAGAACGAAAAATTGAGAATTCCGATTTTAAGAAAAATGCTGAAAACAGATTGATTAGTGAGCTTTCTAAATTTTATATTCTAACCAATACTTTAGGTTGGACATTGAAATACAATAGCACACCAATTACAAAAACAGAAGCGTTACAAAACTTGAAGTTATAGCTTGCTTTTCAAATTAATCCATCCACCGCCATTTGTAGCATCAATATTATTTAGGTTTAAAAATTCAGCAGCTTTAGCTGATCGTATACCACTTTCACAACATACTATAACAGGCTTGTTTAGTTTACTTACTTCATCCACTTTCTCATTTAACTCGTTTAATGGAATGTGAATTGCATTTTTAATATGGCCGTTATCCCATTCACGTTTTGTTCGCACATCTAAAATCAAAGCGCCATTTTTTAAATAATTTTCAACTTGACGTTTTTTAGCAGAAAAAATAAAATCTAAAAATCCCATATTCTTATTTTTTTTTAAAATTACGCAAATAGATTTACAAAAGGAAATTTGTATCTTCAACCCATAAAGTTAATCTCTTTTTATTGATGGAAAACCCATATGTTGCACTAAAAATTGAAAACAAAGTTGGATATATAGAATTCTATCATCCCAACCGAAACTCTATGCCCAGTGATGTGTTATCGCAATTAGAACAAACTATTATTGATGCGGGAACTAATGATGAAGTAAAAGTAATTGTTTTAAAAAGTGGCGGCAATCGTACGTTTTGTGCAGGCGCTAGTTTTAACGAGTTAATTGCTATTGAAGATGCCGAAACGGGTGCGCAATTTTTCTCTGGTTTCGCCAATGTTATCAACGCTATGCGTAAATGTCCAAAACTTATTATTGGAAGGGTACAGGGAAAAGCTGTTGGGGGCGGTGTTGGTTTAGCGGCAGCTACTGATTATTGTTTAGCAACACAATATGCATCCATAAAACTAAGCGAATTAAGTATAGGCATTGGTCCTTTTGTAATTGAGCCAGCAGTTTCCAGAAAAATAGGTAAAACAGCCATGTCTCAAATGACAATTAATGCGGAACAATTTTATTCAGCAGAATATGCAAAAGAAAAAGGTTTATTTGGCGACGTTTTTGAAACTACCGAAGCTTTAGATGAAGCTGTTTCTTCACTTGCAGAACAGTTAGCTAATTACAACCCTGAAGCTTTAAAGGAAATAAAAAAAGTGTTTTGGGAAAATACCGAGCATTGGGATGACCTACTCTCTAAACGTGCCGAAATTAGCGGTAATCTTGTTTTAAGTAAGTTTACAAAAAAAACGTTGAAACGGTTTAGGTGATAATCTCAAGAATCTAAGAGTCTGTTTAAGAATTTGTGATTGGAATTTTTATTGGCCATTTTTGATGCAGTATGAGGCATAATTTTTAAGCATAGCCATAGCTACGGTTCAAAATTGTAACGAAATAATGTGCAAAAAGGGGCATAAAAAAATAATTGACAAAATCTTAAGACAGACTCTAAGTTTCAAATAATTTTAAGAACAAATAATTTGTGTTGGTTTTTGTTTATTTTAGGTATTCAAAATTAATTATATTTACGGGATAACAGTGATAAAAAACTTACTATATCTTGGCTTATTTACGGGATATGAGTTATAAAAGTTACTATATAACACGATGTGATGGAATACTCCGCTATCGCTACGTCTTCCATCACATC
>TARA_R110002049_G_scaffold85720_1_pt1 | contig 11581 bp, 11 predicted proteins | sample TARA_R110002049 | Tara Oceans TARA_R110002049 (sample SAMEA4396941) | marine metagenome | biome: Polar Biome; feature: [SRF] surface water layer (ENVO:00010504); material: water (ENVO:00002006), including particulate matter (ENVO:01000060) such as... | depth 5 m
TGCAAGGAGATTAAAAGTAAGTTCTTTGCCTTCATAAAGGTCTTTGTAAAGTTTTACAATATCGCCGTCATATTCTTTTTCGGCTTTGTATTTAATGCAATCAGCAGGAACTCCTTTCATACGAATATGATAATCATGTATTTTATTGCCGTCTTTATCTTGGGCTTCCAGTTTATCTATGTAGCACTTCTTTCCAAGGAAAATACTTTCTACGGCGTGAATATCACCAACCGCTCCGTCCATATCAAAATCTGTATGGAATTGTCCCATATTTTTACCAATCAACTCGCGGTCATATTTCTTCTGAAACTCTTGAGCCAATAAGTCTATTTTATCGCTGTCTATGTGGATTGAATCAGTATCTGTATAATACATAGAAATATCAAGGTCTTCGGCAAGGGTCATAACTTCGAACATAATTCTTTTAGACATTGAAAGGATTTCAACTCCAACGTGGACATTGTTAAAGTGCTGATCAATCGGTTTAATTACCTTGACTTTGTAATATTTACCATTCGCCAGTTTTACAGCTTCCATAATATAGTTATAATTTCTGTCCATAAACTTATCAAAATCTTCTGCCTTAATGTAATGGCTATCACTATCAATTGGTTTCAAGTAGGACTTACCATAGGAGCTATTCATAAGTTCCTTGAAAACCATCTGAATCGGGTTTTTCTGTTTCTTGAACTTCAACCGCTGCTCAAACAAATATTGGATAACCGAACAGATTTTATCATTATGTCCCGTATCGTAATAGTAGCCATTAATGAAATCTATTTCGGCTTCATGGTATTTTAGGAAATCTTCCATTCCAACTTTATCAAGGTAGACAACCTGATCTACAAGGTCGTTAGTAAAATTACGAATACCTTTTTCAGTCATTACGGACACACAAGGAAACTTGTAATGTTTCTTAATTGACTTAATACGGACACATACAAAATATCCGTCTGCACTATTTTTTGTCCAATCCCAATCAGTAATGACCTTGGGTTTACCTTTCAAAAAACCAGGCATTCGAGCCATAGCAGAAGGATACAGGGAAACAGCGTCAAAATCGCTAATCTTTTTATCTGTGCATTCGATAGATTTTTTATTCTCCGCACACATAGTTCTACCGCCAACCACGCACTTCTGAATAAAAGCACGTGGAACACCAGACATAGCAAGGATCCCTTCATAACAACCTTCACGGACTAAATAATTATGAGCCATAGAGGCGAGGCTAATGTAATCATTAATATCTTCATTAATCGCCTCCTCCACTAACTTACCAAACTTTTCATAACCTTCCTTCAAGGTAATACAATCCATATAACAATACTCGCCTGCATAATCCAAAATATTAATCTTGCCGTCTTCAACACAATCCCACTTCTCACAATTCTCAATATATTCTTTTTGATCTTTATCAGAAACAAAAGACAAACAGGTTTCTTTATCAATCCATACCTCTTCAACATTCTCCTCGGTATACAGGTCATAAGGCATTATTTCCTTCTTAACGTCCAAACCGAAAGCAGAGCTAAACTTACCAAGGGGCATATTAATCATTTTCAAACTATCCTTAATCTCAAGTAATACAACACGCCCACCATAATAAAAATTAGCCGTTGCAGTCATGAGACCATTACCCTTCTCAATAGTATCCACACGAGACAAATATTTTAGAATGAAGCGGAAATCATAGCCGCTATTGTGGGCAATCAGTCGAACAAAAGGAATAGGTTGTCTTTCCTTGGGGTTGGTTAAATTATGTTCCTCCATAGCTTGGTAAGTCTCAACAGCCATTCCCTGGTGCAAAAGAATATCTTTCAGAAATTGTTTTCCACATTCTTCTCCAAAGAAACCCTCTCTATGTTGGTCAGTATAGACACAATAAGGTTTATGGATTGTATCCTTTGTATCATTACGGCTCGTAGTAGTCTCAAAGTCAAAATAGTAAGTAGCTGCACAATCTTTCTCGTATTTTTTTGGATCTCTGTATTCATTCTTTTTCAATCCGCCTTCAATAAACATCTTTGATTTAAAATCAAAACCTGATATTTCGTCATTATAACTTAAATCGGTAAAAATCTCCTCAACCTTCTTATATTCATTAACCTTATACAACTCGTCGCAGAGTTCAATATCTTTCAAGTGGGTTTCTTTCTTATCGACCAGAATACGAATAACATCATAAGAAGTTATGAATCTGGCTTTACCTTTGAAAAATCTTTGAGGGGATTTTTTATATATTTGGTTCCAATTTTTCTCACATTCAACTTCAAAATAATTTTTAATGGAGTAAGACGTATATTCAGTCTTTTCGATCAAAAAATAATGTTTGTTAATTAAACCAAGCTCAAGGCGAGGATTGGTTTTATCTCCATAATGTTTTAGGTTCTTTTTATCTTCAATACGACGTACTGTAATATATACTTTTAGTTTATTCGCTACTTCACCAAGTTTTCTCTGTGGGATTTCTTGGTTTCTTACCAGTTGTCTAATAGCAGTAGTATCAAATCCAGCGGCTTCAAAAGCCATACACAGACAATTACTTTCATAATTTTTTGCGTGTATTTCATGAAAAACACCATACTTATCAAGATTAACCTTGGGTAAAAGGTTGAGCTTATCAAAGAACCCGCCGTCAATCAGGTTAGCCTGCGTGATAGGTCGAACCACAATGTGAGGATTAGGATTTACTTTAATCTCTGTAAGAATCTCTTTCCCACTTTCAAAGACACCTGAAAGTATCACGTCAGGTCTTAATGCTTTCCTCAATTTCTTAATTGTAGTAGTGTTCAGAGCAAACCAAACACCATTATTTTCCAAATAGACAATCTTACCAGGTTGCGGTCTAACCTTGGGCAGAATAAATCGAATATCATCATTCACAGCAGGGAAGTCAATAGGGATACGAACTTCATCACTACTTGCGATAGCGTTTTGGAATGCAGGAATAAAGGTCTTATTGACGTAAACCCGTGGTTCAAGGATTACGTCATTATCAATTACATAGTCAGGTTTATTATACTTATTCCTTATTTTACCAGCTTTGGTATAGTAAGTGCTCTTCTTTACAAATCGATCGGTAGACTTGTTATACACCATAGGATTACCATTCTTGGTATAGACAACGTCATTAACAGCTCCACTACGGACCAGTTCTTGATTGGACTTAATGAAAGCCTTGGTAAACTCTCCATTATGGATAATTCTTTTGTTTGGATATTGAAACTTGAAGATTTCTTGGACACTCATATTACTTATTATATATTAATAATAGATTTTCTTTTTAAGTATATTTGTTTTAATAACAAAAAAAATATTCTCGAACGAAAAAAAAATTAACAGACCTTAAAGTTATAAATTAGATCAAATTTGAAATCTTATAGAGAGGGATAAAAAAAGTTTAATTTTCCCGATTTTTAAATTAATTGGGAATCATAGTTATATCGAACTGCATTACATAACTTCCTTGTTCAGGTCCCATATTACCTCCACCAGCAGTAGTATCTTGAAGATATACATCGTTCTCTGTAATAGGATTTCTAAAAGTTATTCTGACTTGTTGACCAAAAGGATTACCACACATAATAGGATTTTCAGCACGTCCAGAGATACTCATCCACCCCTTATCAGCACTTGTAGCACCAACAGCGAAACTTTGACCATTACCTGTATTGATAACTTGACCAGGTAGTAATTGAGCCCAGGTGCTCATCTCTGTTTCCGTGGGGATTACTTCTTGAGCAGCTCCTGCATTAGTTCCAAGAATACTTGATTTAACAACTTGACTTGTTGGGACACTCATACGTAATTCTAATGCAGGGATTTTATCTCCCCTTGTAGGAGCGGGGAGTGCCCCGCCCCGTCCCCACGAAGCGTCAGCTATACCGAATAAAGTAGTAGCGGTAAAACTATCACACTTCATTAGACACTGGGAGTATTCATGGGAGTTATTAAAACTTGTAGGTATAGGAAAATCAACTTGATACTGTCCTCGTCCCTCATAATTACCAACACCTTTAATAGCAACGATAACTCTAAATCTTAAACGTTCTTCATCAATTGAAAAAACATTAACCGTATTGACCATACCTTGGGCTCTTTGTTCGCTCATTATTATATTAATCACTATTATTTTTATTTTGGTTTTTTAATTCAATTGTTTTTTTAAGTTTCTCAATAATTTCAACGAATACAGCACCCCAGAAAAACCCTAAACAACCAGCAGTAAAAGCTTCCATTATATATTTACTTTAGATATTATTTTTCAATATTTATCTACTTCCTCGAACGGCACGTTCAATATTCTTTCCCCTTAATTTTAAGAGCTTCGCTTGGGCAACAGCATTCCTTGCAGCAGCTGCGGAGCCACGAGATCTACCAGATTGTGCCTCTCCAACCGCTCTACCAACAGCACCTCCCAACTTTGTAGCGGTATCAGCAAATCCCGCAAGTTTCTCTACACCTTTCGCACCAGCAGCAACAACTCCAAGTCCCGCAGCAACAGGTTCAAGACCAATCATTGCAGCACCAGTCGCAAGACCTCCTGCAACGTCGCTTACCACACCTGCAACGTCTTCAACAGTTTTAGCGTGGTCATGAACAAAGTGAGCTCCACGCTTCACAACGTTTTTAGCTTTTTGACCTATACTATGAGCGACAGACCCAATCTTATTCCCGAGAGTTGTAAAAAACGACATTCTTTATATTATGACGTATCTTTTTTTTTCTTCTTTGGTTTTGGTTTTTTCTTTTTTAGTTTCTCTTGTTGCTCTAATGCTTGCTGTCTCTTCATTCGGTCAGTATCAATCATCTCTCTTAAACTTGGAGGATTTGGAAGTTCTTTATCTTCTATAAAATCTAACTTTAAGGATATATCATAATCTAATCCATTCAAGTTTATCGTTGTATTTTTCTGATTGGTCAATCTTAAAGAAATATTAGTGATGGCTTTCATCTTTAATAATAATTTATGGACATTCCCATTCACAGGCTGAATATTGATAATCCCACCTGGCTCGGTATTAATAGGGACACGACATAAGATACTACTAAATCCTCCACCTATATTACTATCGAGAATACTTGTTGTAGATAAATTAGTCCTTACAAATAAACTTCTTACAGAATTAGTCATATCGCAAACGTCCTCTGCATACATATAAAAAGCAGGACTTGTAGTAAAAGGTCCGTTGGTCTGTATATCTACTCCACCTCCTGGAAGAACTACTGGTGGCTGGGAATAACCGTACAGATATTGTCCAGGTAAGAATGATTGTTCGAACCAAGGATCTCCCACAATATCAAAAAAATCAAAACCAAGTTCTTCATTCATATCTTCACCTGGACTATCAGGTGTTCCAGTGGCGGCTCCGTATCTTAAACCAAGAGTCATTCTTGTATTAGGAGCTGTGCAACGAAATCTAAACTTTAATTTAATTGGGTCAAAAGTGCATTCCAATCCAGCAATCCCTGCTGTTAACGTAGCAGCAAGTTCGATAGCAGTATAATTTCCTTCGGGTAAAGGATAACTTACTCCTGGTGGGAGTGCAAGGTGTCCATTCGCGTCATAAGAAGCTGGAACACCAGCAAAGGTTGCTTGATAATCTAATCGGCAATTTACTCCGACTTGAAAGTTATAGAATGAATAAGGTATTTCAGCTGAAAATACACTCATGAGAATAGAATGGTGTTCAGGAACTACGATCGGTTCTTCCAAGGTAAAATCAAAATCTGCACGATTACCTCCAAAGGTTGTAGTAGCATTAGCTGAATTAATATATATAACACGGCTTGCGGGTGTGCTTGTTTCTTTGTATTGTGCGAGCATTATATATATTATAGATAAAAGAAAATTAAAAAAAGATTGAAAAAAAGATTAATTGTAAAGGTGATGTTTATCGTGATAAAGTGAGGATTTGAGCTTGAATAGCTCAAAATAGATATCCAATCCAGGCACCCTATCCAGTATATTATTCTTGTATTTTGGGTCGTTTAATTCATTGCAGAGATATTTTTTATACCAACCATCACTTACTTTATGGACATAATTATAGGTCTTACCTCTATGTTTACCATAAGGATATTTGCCTTTACGTCCCAACTCCATAAGTTGAGGGTAAATATTATCCATAAAATATCGGTATTTAATGCCTGCGTCTTCTTCTCCATTGTGATTATGGTTAGTTTCTTTCTGTTCGAGTAAGTGTATCCTCATGGATAGAAGCCAGTATTTTTTCCACGTTTCCAACATAGTCCTATGATATCTATTGGTGCCTAATACCTGTCCATAATCTCCGTCGCCTTTCATAAAAACTTCTAACCAATCATATTCTATTTCTTTACAGGCTACATACTCTTTCAATTCAATCTTGAGCAGATTAGATCTATGTTTGAATGCAATTACCATTCTATCATTATCAAGTTTAGCTGGGTGTCTATTGAAACTTAAACCTTCTTCGTGAATCGGGTGAAGCTCCACAATTGGTTTAGGTGTATATACTTGATCTACAAAACTTGAATGTTTCATGGGTCTATCCACATACTCCAATACTTCCCACTTTGTTCCCTTCTTACCATAATTAGGATTTTTGACTTTATAATCGCCATAGCAAGGATTTAAATATCTTGAAAGTATTTGTATACACTCTTCGTCCAAGTTCTCCTCTAAACACTTGAAAAAATTAATTGGCTCTTTATAATTGAGTAGATATTGATATTCATCGGAATATTGGTCCTTAAAAAATTGCTGGTTTAACAACCAGTTTTTGTAGCTTGTATCCTCATGAACTTTCGAAAGTTGTTGATTTCTGTATTTTCCAAAAGTAATTTTCATTGTTTCTATAACAATACTTTATATTTTCTTTTTAAGTGCTTTAATTTTCCCGATTTTTAAATTACATTATTCTTCCCTTTTTCACAATCTTTTTTGCTTTATTACCAAGACTTGTAGCCATAGCACCTACTTTCTGTCCTAATACACTTTGTTTCTCTCCACCATCTGCGAAAGATCCCTTACGGACTAAACCAGCATTCTCAATAGCAAGTTTCCCTTCAAATCCAGCTAATGCAACAGCGGCTCTTAATTTATTACCTACACCTTCTGCCTTGCCGTCCGCAACGGCTTTCTTCACGCACTTCTGAAAATCTCTATCTGCCTGTTGAACCTGTGCAGCAGTAGCTTCGGGTTTCGCATAAACTCTATCATGAATTAGACCACAACCATCAATAGCGTCAAAAGGTTTATTGTAAGGTTTAGTTCCCACTAATTTTCTACCCGCTTGTTTCATCAGATTTTCATAAAAATCACTCCCTTTCATTCGTGCCCTGAACTCTGTTCCTGGACCCGCAAAATTATACTTATTAGATAAGTGGCGTTCGCGGTTGCCTCGCTTTTTAGCTGCTTCTGGGGTTAATGCCTTATTCATTATTATAATATAATGATTATAAAAAAGTAATTTAAAAATAGTTGTATTTTAGTCAAACTTAACTACTACTGGTCCTCGTGCAACAGTAAATCCAACAGGTAATTCTTTCTTTGGTTTGTTCTTGATTTTCTTGACTTTCTGTTTGGCTTCTTTTTTAGTTATTGGTTGACCCGCTGAATAACGAGCCATAACTCCGTGAAACTCATCAGGCAGATTAGGGTGTTTTTCTCTATACCAACATTCCAAGTCCTCTAAACTACTACACGAAGTCAACATACTTAATTTAGAAAGCTCGGGTAATCTTGTTTCGTCTCCGTCGTCTTTCTTAAAACCATAATCATATTTCTCCATAGGTATAATTTCAGGTATTTTTGGAAAGTCATCAATTACGTCAACAGGAGCAACTGCAAAATTAAATCTTGGGTCGTTCGATTGAATCAACACATTCTTCGCTTTCTTTAAGTCCATACGATCTTGAATATTCATTCTTTTACTTTATACTTACAAAATATTTCTTTATTTTCAACTATAAAACCTGTGATCATATCAGTTAATTCTTCCAATTCTACAATATCGTCTGGTTCTTCAATAACTTCTTGAGGGCAAATTTGACTTAAATACTCCATAATACATTCTCTTAAACATTCTATATTCTGATACTTAATCTTGCATAAAATAAATAGAAAACTGATTATAGCTAAAACCCAATAGTTGTCGTCCATTATACTTTATATTAGAAAATTATTTTACCTATTATCCATAATACAAATCATTAAGGGTTTGATATATCCTATTTTGTTTGGTTCGTCTTCGGTCCCGTCGTCATGACCAAATCTAAAACCTTTCTTTGGTTTCCTTAAAAATCTAATTTCAACATTATCCTTCTTATAAAAGTGCTCGTGAAAGTATTTTGTATGGGTTGAAGCTGGTAATAAGAAAACAAATAACCCTTTACTTTTAGTAGCCTTCTCAACAAACTTACCAATTTTCCCGTCAAACAAGGGGTGAACATATCCAACTTCATTATCCCAATTTTGATCCAATGCACTATTTTCAGCTGTATAATATTTATCTAATAAGTGATTATCATCAGAAGCACACATATCACAAGTAAAATTAAACTCATTACTTAAATCTTCCCAAATATCTTTGGGCGTTCTTAAATATTTCATTGTTTTAGAACAACTGAAAGAAAGAGTATTTTTAGATACATTAGGTTTCATTATACTTTATGATAGAAAATTAATATCGTTTTTTAATCCTAATTTGTAGCAATAATAGAAACAATCAAAATTACACTTATTCCCAGTATCTATATATTCTCCATTAGAAATCTTAATGAATTGAATACGTTTTCGGGGTATGATTATTTGTAATTGTCTTCCTATCATGAGGTTCCTGAAATATTGAGTAAAGATTAAGTTTTGTGAGCATAACATTACAAAAGGTTTATCTAATTCAATTAATCTTGAAAATATTTCCTTTTTCTTTGTAAAAGGTGGATTGCTTACTATTATATCTCCTTTATCGTGTTCAAAAAAATCCTCATTAGGATTATGAATTACATCGAAACCTAATTCTCTTAAAGACTCCCCTGATTTTCCGTCCCCATAGAAAGGTTCCCAAATAACTTTATCTTTTGGTAATAGATCTTTAATTAGTTCCCAAGCAGATTTAGGAGTCATATAATCGTCGTGTTTTGAAAAAGTTTTCGTTTCATAGCCAGCCATTATAAACTTAATGTATATATTTATTTCTTAACTTCAACTTTTGATCCAGCCTTGGGGCGACCTCTTTTGTGAGCCTGTTTACCTGTCTTTTTACGAACCTCTTTGGTTCCACCAGGAGCAGCAGTCTTACGGGCTTTCTTCTGCATCTTTAAATTGTGCTCCGCAACTTTATCTAATAGGTGAGCGGGGAGTTTATCGTACTGTTTCTTGGTAATAGCTTTCGCTTTCAAGGCTTTCTGTGCAACTGCGGACGGCATACTTTATAGTATTCATTAGATTAATTTTGGCGGCACCAGATAATAATTTTAGAGCGGACCTCTTAAATCCCGAAGCTGCTTGACCTCACGTTCCAAAATATTCGCTTGAGCAGTCAATTCTGCTATTCTACCAGCACGAGCATCAGCACCACCACCAGTATCACCACGTCTCCCTCCTGCTTGATTTCTTAATCCCCTTATTTGAGCTCTATATCCTGCTGCTACTGTGCTCTTCCTTGTTATTAGTGCACTCAACTGTTCCTTGGTTTGTGCGTCAGATTGGTCTTCAGCACCTGGTTCTCGGGCTCTTTCAGCTTCTACACGAATTGGTCTCACAGGTTCAAAACCTTCTTGCAACCCTTCATGAGCAAACCTTGCTACCGCTGGTCTGCGGGGACTACCGCGTCTGCCTCTATCTCTGTCTCTATCTCTATCTCTATCTCTATCTCTGTCTCTATCTCTATCTCTATCTCTGTCTCTGTCTCTATCACTGCGGGGACTACGGCGGGGACTACCGCGACTTCGCCGAGGACTACCGCGTCTTCGCCGAGGACTTTGTCTACCATGGAAAGCCTGTTGGTCCTCTCCAGTTGGTAGGTAAGTGGAGGGGTCCACGTCTCTATAACTTCCTTTCTCAAATATTAAAGTTCCTGCCCTAATGTGAGGGTAAAAACTATCTACGTCGTGTCTTTGACCAGGAGTAAGTCTATAAACACCTTTACCTTTACGTCCTGTTTCAACACCTTCAATATCAACTAACCCGTCATTCCTTATACCAAGGATTGTCTCGTTTGTATTATTCCTAATTCTGTATCCAGTTCCCCTACCGCCTCTTGGTCCAGGTCTAATCTGTCCTGATAAATCAGGTATAGCGTCGTCGAATAATCGGGCTGAATCTCTACGTCTTGATTCACTTTTATCATTCCGTCTTATATCAATAACTCCGTCAACCAGTCGTCTATCGTCGTCGTCTAATGGTTGGTCGTTGTCTTCTAACATTCTATCCATTAATTCCGCGTCGTGTCTGCGTCTCCTTTCTGTTTCACTTTCTTTCTTCTTCTTCTTCTTCTTCTTCTTACCACTTGGTTCTTCAACCTCTAATGTTGCCTCGGGGTCTTGTTCAGGAGGGTCAGGCTCTTCACCAAATCCACCTCCCTCATCTACAGCCTCAAGTGCTTCTGCGAGTGCTTGTTCTTCTAATCTTGCACGTTCTGCGTCGTCTACAGGTGGTAGATTTTCAAAATCAAGTTCATCATCACTATCGGTTTCATCAGCTGGTTCAGGTTGTCTTGGATCGTCTTGGTCTGGGTTTCTATCTCCTATATCTAATGCGGCATTACCAACACCAGCTTCACCTGCTCCACCTCCCCCGTCTCCAATTAATCCACCTAAATCACCGATAACAGCACCAGGAACCTCAACCTGTCCTAAATCTAATACAGCTCCACCTTCACCAAAACCTACATAACTTGATTCTAATGGACCACCACTTGGCGATACAGTTTGACCAGGGATTTCACCACCTACTGGTTGGTCTTCTTCGGGTGATGGTTCTGGTTCGGGTTGTGGTCCCCCAACGGGTGGTTCAAGACCTGTTGATTGTGGAGTTCCAGCACCAGGAGGCGGTCCACCTGGTGTTCTTGGGTCGTCGCCTGCTTGTTGACCTCCTACTATACGGAGACGATCAACTGGTGGTGATGTTGTAGGAGCCCGTAATCCGTGCGGTAATCCTCTGGGTGAAGCTCCTGGACTTGCAGCACCTGCACCAATCGCTGGTCGATCCCGTGGATCAAAAGCGTCTTGTGCTCCCATGAGTGCGTCTCTTACACCTTGTAATTCTTGTGCCCTTGCCTGTGATTGTTGTGTTCCTACTTCTTGTAATCCAAGGTGTAAGTATTCCAGTAATTGCTGTTGTCTTCTGAATAATTCGTTTCTATCCTCTCGGGTCATTAATCCACCTTCTGCTGCGATTGCTTGTTCAGCTTGTCTAAATCTGTGCATCTGCTGGAATGCTTGATGTGCTTCGGCTTGTAAGTCGTTAAAATTAGCGTCATTAAAACCTAATCTATCCATAACTGCGGCTTGTTCAAGATCACGTCGTGCATTAAGTCCTCTTGCTGCTTCGTCCTGTGCGTCAAGTCTATCTCCTATCGCAGCTATTCCTCCTTCA
>TARA_R110002049_G_scaffold82194_2_pt1 | contig 11556 bp, 4 predicted proteins | sample TARA_R110002049 | Tara Oceans TARA_R110002049 (sample SAMEA4396941) | marine metagenome | biome: Polar Biome; feature: [SRF] surface water layer (ENVO:00010504); material: water (ENVO:00002006), including particulate matter (ENVO:01000060) such as... | depth 5 m
ATATCAGCAGATAAATTTTCGAAAATAGCATCGACTTGACTCAAAATCAAATTGTTACCACTATCGTATAAGTTATAGACAAAAGGTCCGTCCGTAGCTGTAGACGCCAATAAATCCACTGTTATACTGCCATCTGCACTTCCAAAACAGGTAATATCCTCCTTTACAACGGAATCTATTATAGGTTGATCCACCGAAATAATCTCTACTACAGCTGTATCTTCACAGAGTGTTGGCGTATTGGAGCTTCTATCTGTAACGGTTATGGTGTAATTACCTGGAGGTAAAGTAGTGAACACAGGATCGTCTGACTGACTTACCACGAAACCAGCACCATCGTCCAAAACATAATCAAAATCTCCACTACCTCCCGAAGTCACTACTGTAATGGTACCATCAGCATTATTACAGGAAGGCTCCGCCGTTGCACTGGCAGTTATTGAAAAGAAATCGAACACTTCAAAAGTATTGGTTGCGGTACATCCATTACCATCCCTTACCGTCATAGTATACGTTCCTGGATTGGGAACAATAAAAAGAGGACTGGCTTGAAATCCTGCACCAATATCATACTGATAAGTTGTCTCTGGAGCTGTACCACTATTTAATGGAGAAGTAACGGCTACATTATAGGAAGTGACTGCAAAACATTGATTGGTTACATCAATTGTCGGTACGGCAACTCCCGGATCTTCTGTTATGGTCACCGTTCTAAATGAACTACAACCACTATTATCCTGTACATAAACATCATAATCCCCTGGCGCCAAATCATAGTCGGTTGTTGCCGAATAAGCCCCCACGGCTGTTGTCGTAGGTACTACAGAAAACAGGTATGGCCCCGTTCCTCCTACTCCACGGACCACTAAATGTCCGTCTGGATCGTTACAATTTGCATTGGTATTACTATCAATGCTAACGCTTGGTATATCTTGGGAAATAATTGCCTGTGCACTGGTGGTACATCCTGCAGGAACATCTTCTATCAACACACGGTAATTACCGGGAGGCAAGTTAGTTATCTGTCCTGTATAAGGAGTACCAGCAACATAAGCTGGCACCGCAATAGTTATGGTAGGTGCTACAATGGCACCGGTAGTTACATTGATAACCGTAATTTCCAATTGTGTACCGGTATAACCGTCTACCTCATAATTGAATATTCCGTTTCCAGAAACATCACAGGAAGCTGAAGTCCCCGAGGCTGTTGCGATAAAAGCAGGGAGTGGACCACTTACTGGTGGAATTTCCTGCTGATATGTACAAAGCGTTACCCTATCATAAACTTCAACGGTATAGGCTACTCCGTAGATAATTCCATTTACCGCATAACTAAAGGTGTGGGAAGTAGCTCCAGATGCCATACTAAAAAAGCCTGTCGGATCACCAATCACCCTTATATCATACTCTCCCGAACCACCTGCAATATTAACAGTATAGGTAAAGCCATCCGCACTGGGATCACAACTTATTGGTAATGGTGGTGGAACCGGAGTAATTGTTAGGCCCGTATGGCTTAAGCTAACGGCATCCCTATCTTCACAACCTGATGCATCCCTTGTAATTACCGTGTATTCCCCTTCAGGTAAATTGGTAAAAGTATGGGTGGCACTAGCTGTATTTGTAACAGGACCAACAACATTACCATTGACATCCAATAAGGTATATGTATAAGGTGCAATTCCATTGGTGTTACCGGTTACATCAATACTTCCAGTAACTACTCCAGCAGCACAGGTAGCATCATTCGGTACTACTGTAGCATCAACTCCTGCTACTGGTGGTCCAACCGTAAAATCAACATCTATAAAACACCCTCTACTATCCCTAACATAATAGGTATAATTTCCTGGTGAAAGATTACCATATACAGCTTGACTTGTATAAGTAGTACCATCTATACTATAGGCATATGGAGCTACTCCAACAGTAGTATCGGGCAATAATTCCACTACTCCCGTATTGGGATCGCCACATCGTGGTTCCGTAACATCTGCTGTGGCAACCAATACATCAGTAGCACTGATAGTAATCACGTTGGTCTCCACTACACATCCAGTACCATCGGTAATCCTGAATTGATACGTTCCCGGGCTAGGGGTCGTATACACAAAACTACTTCCTGCTATTGGGGTCAAAGCCCCATATCCTCCACCATTAATATTAACTTCATAGGCACCATAAGGAGGGTTGCCATTTCCTATATTAACTCGGATATCCGCATCTCCTGCACCTGGTACCAAACTACAGGTAAGTTCTTTTTGAATACTAACTGTCGTAGTCGTCTGGGGTCTAATATTTCTGACCACATCATCCATACAGTTGTTACCATCCCTAACCTGCACGGTATGATTGCCGGGATTAAGCCCTCCAAAGCTGGCACTGGCACCTCCAGCAACCCAAGGACCGTTATCAATTCGATATTCATAATTGCCATCTCCCCCACTGGCGTTGACCACCATGGTCGTGGCATCTGCACTATCAAAACAAAAATCCGAAGCCCCGGTATCCAACACCAAAGTTGGTGCCGACAAGGCTGTAAACGTGTACGTTGCCGAAGCTGTACAACCGCCACCATCTTCTACCAATATAGTATATGCCCCGCTAGCATCTGTTAAACCGGTGAAATTTGGGTTTGTTCTTGGTCCAACAGTACTTCCGTTGGGTCTGGTAAGTGTATATTTAAAACTACCCCATCCTCCGGAAGCATTCCCATTAACCGCACCCCTATTATTGTTCTGGCAACTCATATCTGTCCAAATAGGTGCTATGGCCAAAGCAGTTGCCGGCTCGGCAATATTCAAGGTAGCTGTATCAACACAATTGGTATCTTCATCGGTTACCGTTATAGTATAGGAACCTGCGGCTAACCCACCTACGGCAACAATACTGGAAGTCTGACCGGTTACTTCTGGATTTGCATCTATTTGATATTTATAAGTACCACTAAATCCGTCTACAATAAAGCGGCCGGCCCCATCGCTATCTCCAAAACAAGTTACATTGGTGACTAACTGACTAGCAACTCCAATAGAGCTAATATCGGTAATGGCAAAACTTTCCGTATAACTACATCCAGCTGAATCGGTTACCCTAAAGGTATAACTGCCCAATCCCAGTCCAGGAAATACCCCGGTAGCATTACTGGCAGTTAATGGCGCAATTATTTCATAAGTACTTATTGTTGCTCCTCCGGTTACTGCCAAGGAGACCGATGCCGTACCCGTTGCACAATCAATGCTGGAAACAGTAAAATCTATGTCGGTAGGTTTATTCAATGGAGCGAAAACAATGGCCGGTAATGTGGTAACACAGCCGTTGGCGTCACGTATTTGTGGGGAATAAGTTCCTGCAGATATACCGTTAAACACAGTATTATTCAAAATGAATCCCGAACCAATGCTATATTCATATGGGCCCACACCTCCGCTGACTCCAGAAAAGGTAATCTGCCCACCACTTTCGTTAAGACAACTTGGGGTTTGTGTGGCAGTGGCATTACCCAAAATAGTGGATGGGGTACCTATAGCTCTACTGACCGCCGGAGTGGTACAGGAAAATGTATCTTGCTGATATCTGATTACTACATTATAATTGCCAGGTGCTAAATTGGAAAAGACATTGCTGTTCTGAAATGAACCACCATTATTAATACTATAAAATAAGTTGTAACCATTACTATTGGTAACATTAACGGTAATGCTTCCGTTATTGGATCCCCCACAATTTGCATCAACAGAGGTGATGTTATAAATGGGAGGTGGAATATTCTCAACATCTACAGCTGCATTTTTGGTACAACCATTGACATCCCTAACCACAATATTATAAGTTCCCGGACTGGTTACCGTATGTGTGGTAGAACTTGCAAAACTACCACTGAAGCCTCCACCATTTACATTATATTGATATGGACCGGTACCCCCGCTGGCATCTATGGTGATATCCACTGAAGTAGCACCACAACCAAAACTATTTGTCGCAAATGCAGTTGCATCTACAGGAATAAGTCCGGCGCCTATAGTAATAGGATTACCACTTATGGTACTTATACTTTGGGTACAACTACTTCCTGCCTGTACCGACACTGAATAGGTTCCGGCCCCAAGGTTATTGAAAGTATGTGTATTAGAGCCATTGGGACCAAAGGTATTCATGGTTACACCGTTCCTAATCAACCTATAACTATAAAATCCCGGTACCCCAGATACATTAATACTAATACTACCCTTATCCCCGCTACAGGTGATATCCACCTTGGAGACCGCTACTGTCATATCCACCTCGCTAATTGTCACGGTTTGCGATGGATAAACACAAGCACTTGGGGAAGCGTTCTTTAACCTGGTATATACTTGATAATTACCCGCAGTCAATATATCGAAGTACGGATTATCCTGAAAAGGACCTCCTGGAGAATTAAGGCTGTATTCATATCCTGCAGGAACATTGGTAACCTCTACCCTTCCTGGATTGCCACAAATAATATTCTGGGTACTAAGCTGCGGATTCAAGGGATTGGAAGAAACCCTAAAATAATAGAAGGCCCCTGACCCTACCCTAACGCGATATTCCCCCGCAACGGAGGGATCACTGGCGTCTAGAAAATAAGTTGCACTCGTTACAGCAGGTCCATAACAACCATTATCCTTAACAGGGCAGGTGTCGGTTCCTACAAAGGGACAGCTGGCCGAAAGCTTTTGCCAGGTTATGGTTCCTGAACCGCTAACAGAAATTGTTCTATTATCACCAGTTCCACAAAGGAAGAATTTTGCCAAGGTACTACCGTCATTGGTACATGTCACCTGCTCGTTGGCCCCGTTGATGATCGTAGCGAACATCATTGGACTCGACAAGGCATCAATGTCGGCCATTTCAGTTATATTTGCTGAAGCATTATCCAGTTGAATATTTTCCTTAGCATCTGGCACAGCCATTTCTGTCGAATTTATATTTTCGACCGCAGAGGTAACATCAGCTATAAGCTCATAAACTATTGAGTTTGCTTTCGATACACTAAAGACAATGCTTAAGGCTATCAAAAGTAGGGCATAGTATACATGCCTTGGTTTTCTTGGGAGCATAGGTTAAGTAGGTTTTACAAAATATATTCGGCCTTGGGGAAGTCAGAGTATATTTTTGGTGTAATAGTTTAAACTTATATTTTATATTTATCTTTAGCGTTCCTAGCTACATTATTAATTATTTAACGTTGAATTATGAAAAATAGTATCTTTATTCTACTCGCCGCCTTATTGTCACTTAATTTTTCATGCGCACAACAGACTGAAAATGAAGTTAATACACCCAAAAATTCACCTTTTACGGCTGAACTAATAATCGATGAACTACAAACTCCATGGGGTTTTGCCTTCCTTCCGGATGGCAGTATGCTCATCACCGAGAAGACTGGGCAATTAATACATTATAAGGACGGTAAAAAAAACATAGTAAATAATTCCCCAGCTGTATATAACAGAGGTCAGGGCGGACTACTGGATGTTGTTTTGCATCCCGATTACGCCAATAATGGCTGGATCTATATATCTTATGCCTCTGAAGACGGAGATGACAAAGGCGGAAATACGGCTATAATAAGGACAAAACTAAACAACAACAGTCTTACCGATACCCAATTACTATATAAGGCAACACCAAATACCACTAAAGGACAGCATTTTGGCTCTAGAATTGCCTTTGACGACAAAGGTTATCTATTCTTTTCCATAGGGGAGCGTGGAGATAGAGACGTTAACCCGCAAGATATTACTAGGGACGGCGGAAAAATTTACCGATTAAACGCGGATGGGAGTATTCCTTCGGACAACCCTTTTGTGAATACCGCAGGTGCAAAAACAGCCATATATAGTTATGGCCATAGAAATCCACAAGGTCTGGCAAAAAACCCTATGACCGGGGAAATATGGGACAACGAACATGGGCCACAAGGTGGGGATGAAATAAATATTATTGAAAAAGGAAAGAATTATGGCTGGCCGGTAATTACCTACGGAATCAATTACAGTGGCACACCTATTACGGACAAGACCGAAATGGAAGGTATGGAACAACCAATTCATTATTGGGTGCCATCCATTGCCCCTAGCGGAATGGCTTTTGTAACTTCTGACAAATATCCGGATTGGAAAGGCAATTTATTGATAGGTTCATTAAAATTTCAATATTTGGAGCGATTGGAACTCAAGGGCAACAAAGTTGTTTACAGGGAAAAATTGATGCCCGACTTGGGACGTGTGCGTGACGTAAGACAAGCCCCTGACGGTTTTATTTATGTAGCTGTGGAAGGTAAAGGAATCTATAAATTGACCCCTGAAAAATAATTATCCCATTTCTTACCAAACAAAATCCTAAAAAGTAAAATATGAAACTCCTCATTTTGTGCTATATCACATCCATTTTATTATTGTCCATTTTTCTATTCCAAGACAGGGAATTGGAGGAAAGCATCAATAGAGGAGGGGAAATTTATTCCGACTTCTGTATAAACTGTCATATGGCCAATGGGGAAGGAGTTGAAAAAACATTCCCTCCTTTGGCTAAATCCGATTTTTTACTAAACAAAAGAGAAGAAAGCATAAGGGGTGTAAAATATGGTCAACAGGGTTATTTATTGGTCAATGGGGTAGCCTACAATAATGTAATGCCACCAATGGGATTGGAAGATGAGGAAATTGCAGATGTAATGAACTATATCCTTAACTCTTGGGGTAATAAAAGCGACGCTATAGTAACCCCGGAAGAGGTTTCCATGAACGTTCAAAAATAGTTTTACCCCTGTCTGGCGTCAATTGCATTTTTAACCGAACCGTATTTCTTCAATAGTTTTTCGGCCTCGGCATAATCAATTTTCAATTCTTCTACCAAATATCGGATTCCGCGATCTACCAATTTTTCGTTGGTAAGCTGCATATTCACCATTTTATTACCCTTTACCCTTCCAATTCTAATCATTAAGGCTGTGGATATCATATTAAGGACCAATTTTTGTGATGTGCCACTTTTCATCCTCGTACTTCCAGTAAGAAATTCAGGGCCTACATTTACGGCAATGGGAATCTCTACAGCCTGGGTTAAGGGTGACCCTGGGTTATTGGTGATACATGCGGTCAACAACCCATGAGCGGCCGCTTCCTTCACCCCTCCGATCACATATGGTGTAGTGCCTGATGCCGCAATCCCTACAACGGTATCGTTCTCCGTTATATTAAAAACCTTCAGATCCTTCCATGCCTGAAGACTATTATCCTCTGCATTTTCAACGGGATTTCTAAGCGCCGTATCCCCACCGGCAATTAATCCTATTACCCTATCTGGGGGCAATCCGAATGTCGGCGGTATCTCGGAGGCATCCAAAACACCTAATCTACCACTGGTTCCTGCACCAATATAAAACAACCTGCCACCTTTGTCGAACCTTTCCTTTAAACCATCTACCAATTTGGTCACAGCAGGAATGACCAAGGCTACGGCATCAGCAATTAGTTGATCCTCCTTATTCATATTAAAAAGGATAGTGGTGGTATCCATTAATTCCAGGTCTGTATAATTTGATGGTAATTCGGTTATCTTTTTATAATCTTGCATATTTTTTGGTTGGTATTTAAGTAAATAGAATTTTATATTCGTTTAGGTTATGGGAGTTCTCTATAATAGGATTGGTCAATGTAACCAAATTGAAAAATAAAACCTTTACTTCCCTAATTCTTTCTAGAATATTTTATTTATTGGCTAACTTCTTTTTCACAGATCAAAGTATACTATTAGAATAATGGCAAACTTAGGAAAATTTACTTTTGAGCATTGTCCAAAACCTGCCGTGTTTATAGAAAATAAATACAATTTTAGAATTTACAATTATAGAAATATATAAATATTTTTAAAGCAATATAATATTCGCTTCGGTAAAACCCTTTAATTTATCGTCCTCCGGTTCCAGTTCGGTAATTAAAACATCAATAGTGTCCAATTCACAAATCTTGAACCGCTGTGTGGAGTTTAATTTCTCGGAAATGGACGGGGCCACAATTTTTTTGGAGGCATTTATCATTGCCTTTTTTATTTGAACGATATCCCAGTCAAAGTCGGTCACCCCATTTATTACGTCTATGGAGTTGATGCCCAAAAAGCAGATATCAACCTTAATATCATTCAACATGTTTATAGCACATCCACCAATGGCTATTTGGGAATCCTTGGACAATTTTCCACCGATCAATATCACTTCCACATCCGATTTGGCCATTAATTGAACAGCAACCGGCAAACTGGGTGTAAAACAGGTAATTTTCAAATTAGGTGGAATCATCCGCGCAATTTCCATATTGGTGCTTCCCCCACTTAATAGGATAACCTGTCCACTTTTGATCAAGGTTATTGCCTTTCTGGCAATTCGCGACTTATTTTCAAGAGCATATATCTCTTGATTTTCAACATGGTAATTGTTAAATCCCAATGAAATGGCCCCACCATGCACCTTTTTTAATTTTTTGAGAGCACTGAGCTCCGTGATATCACGGCGTATGGTATCTACCGAAACACTCAAAAGTTCGGCAATATCCGTAAACAAAACCCTATTATGAATTCTAACCTCGTTTAAGATTACTTGTTGTCTCTCGGCTTTTAACATAAAACTATCATATTAACAGAATTTAGTCAATATTAGCAAAATACTGCAAACAAACCGCACACAGCTAGCTATTTTAATAATTAATGCAATATATTGCAAATTATTGCAAAAGTTGCAGTTTTTTGCATATTTTTGAAAATATCAATTATTCTATTTCTAATTTAATTCACTAAAAATTAACTCTAAAAGCCGATGAAAAAATTTCAAACAATTAGGGGAAAATTACCAAGCCATTTATTCTTATGGCTACTACTGGTAATGAGTACAAACGTATTTGGGCAACAATCCTCAATTACGATCAGTGGGAACATTACTGAAACTGGTTCTGGGATACCCATAGCCGGGGCTTCAGTATTTATTGCTAATACCTCTTTTGGAGCGGTTTCGGATTTCGATGGAAACTACAGTTTAAAAGCTAATCTGGAAAATGGGGATTATGTTTTAACCGCTAGCTATCTTGGATTTAGCACTCAAAAAATATCCTTCACTGCCATGGGCGGAGATATCACACAAGATATTGTTCTAGCGGAAGACCTTCTAAGTTTAGACGAAGTGGTGGTTACCGGGACAGGGACAGGGGCCAATAAAAGATCCTTAGGAAACGCCATATCCTCTGTAAAATCAGAAGATTTGACCAATAATGGTGCTACCCAGGTAGACCAGGCCATTGCAGGAAAAGTATCTGGTGCCTTAGTACAACAAAACTCTGGTGATCCCGCAGGTGGTATCAGTATAAGGCTTAGAGGTCCCAGCACCATCGCTGGTAGTTCCGACCCACTATATATAGTGGATGGTATCATTATAAGCAACTCCAGTAACGAGCTAATAGATTTGGGAGGTAACTCCCAGAACAGACTGGCCGATCTAAATCCCAACGATATTGAAAAAATAGAGATAATAAAGGGTGCAGCTGCAGCGGCGATCTACGGATCAAGGGCCAGCAACGGGGTAGTTCAAATATTTACCAAAAAAGGGAAAAGTGGAGAACCAAGGTTTACCTTCATGACAAATACCAAGCTTAACGAGCTAAGAAAAAAGATCGACTACAATACAGCTCCGCTAGCATGGGAAGTAGCCACTGACAGAAATAATTTGGCTACGGTTCCCGCAGAGCGATATGATTTACAGGATGTAATATTCGACACAGGATCCGGATTGGAAAATTACTTTTCGGTAAATGGAGGAAATGAGAAGACCACCTATTTTCTTTCAGCTTCACATTTGGATAATGAAGGTATTGTAAAGAATACCGACTTTAAACGCTATGGATTTAAAGCCAACATTACCCAAAAGGCATCTGATTGGTTGGATATTACAGGAGGTTTTAACTATGTAAGAAGTATAAGTAACGATGTTCCCAATGGAGGAATCAATTCTGCCTATGGCTCCATTACAGGATTCTTGTTCAGCGACAATTCCATAGATCCAACCCCTGATGCTTCCGGAGTTTATCCAATAACTTCTCCCTTAGTGGCCAGAACCAACCCTTTGGAGGCGGTAGACCGTTTTGATTTTGGACAAAAAACCAATCGTTTTATCACAAGCATTGCCCTGGATGGTAAATTTAATGAACACCTTTCCGCAAAATATACCCTGGGAATGGATTATTACAACCAATCCGCATTTGCCTTTATTCCCATCAACAATACCTCAACGTTACCCGATGGATTTGCTAGAAGATCTGATTTAAACAGTTTTCAATACAATAGCGACCTAAATGTAACTTACAGGACCGATATATCGGATAGTGTGAACTCCATAACCACCGCTGGCGGTTCTTGGCAATACGAAGAAAGGGATAGGGTCGGCATTAGTGCAACTGGACTTCCGCCTGTAGTGCAAACGGCAACGGGAGGTAGTTTATTGGAGCAAGGCGAGACCAGGTCCCAAATTTCATATTGGGGAGCTTTTCTACAACAGTCTTTTTCCTTTATGAACAAAATTTATATAAACGGTGCAGTACGAATGGATGGGGCTTCGACCTTTGGTAAGGATGAACGCAATCAACTTTATTTCAAAGCCAGCGCCTCTTATGTTCTATCCGATGAGGATTTCTGGAAAGACACCTTTTCAGACACATTTAACTCCTTTAAATTAAGGACCTCATGGGGTCAGGCCGGTAACCTAACCGCATTGGGTGCCTTCGATAGATTTTCAGTATATTCTCCTTCAGCTATTGGTGGAGCGGTAAGTCTTATTCCATCTACCGCCCAAGGGAATGAAAACCTAAAACCAGAAAGACAGGATGAAATTGAATTAGGTTTTGATGCCGGATTTCTTAACAATAGGTTAGGCTTGGAATTCTCATACTACCATCAAAAGGTAACAGATCTATTGCTACCAAGGGTATTGGCTCCATCAACCGGTTTCAGCTCTAGATTCGAAAACGTAGGCAACTTGGAGAATAAAGGGATTGAATTTCTGCTTAGGGCCGCACCCATAAAAAATGAAACCTTTTCATGGGACCTAACCGCTTCTTTCTCCAAAAACAAAAACGAGGTTACCAATGTTGCCGGAGGTGGCCGACTAACCCTTGATGGAAGTTTCTCTACCAACTACGTAATAGAAGGTGAATCACTCGGTGTTTTTTATAGAGAGTTTTATGCTAGAAATGAAGATGGTACCATAGCCCTGGACGCCAATGGATACCCGTTCAGAGGAACTACCGAGAATGGTGAATCATCCAAAGTATTGGGCGACCCAAATCCAGATTGGTTTGGATCACTGATCAATGAATTTTCCTATAAGGATTTTTCTTTAAGAGTGCAGTTTGATGCCGTTCAGGGATACGAAGTGTTCAACTGGAACCGTAGATTAATGGACAATGTATTGTTTGGCGGCGGATATAATGTTGGTCAGGAATTGTTGGGGAACCTTCCCAAAGGCTACGGTGGAGCACAGGCCAATAT
>TARA_R110002049_G_scaffold18010_1_pt1 | contig 11550 bp, 10 predicted proteins | sample TARA_R110002049 | Tara Oceans TARA_R110002049 (sample SAMEA4396941) | marine metagenome | biome: Polar Biome; feature: [SRF] surface water layer (ENVO:00010504); material: water (ENVO:00002006), including particulate matter (ENVO:01000060) such as... | depth 5 m
AGCACTAGAAACCGCAGGTGCTGCACTTATTAGTTGAATCCAGGAGTGATAGTCGCGGTTAGCCCAGCAGGGCTTGAAGTGTCTCTACCAAGTTGTTTTGGTCAAAGCTGCCCTTGACGATATAAGCGTCAGCGCCGACCTCAATGCCGCGCCGACGATCGGCCTCTTTTTCCCGCGAGGTGATAATAATAATGGGCCGATGACGGTAATCCTCATTTTCGCGCAGTCGGGCAGTCAGCGCAAAGCCATCCATCACCGGCATTTCCACATCGGTCAGTACCGCGTCAAACGGCTCAGCCAGTGCTTTGGCTAAGCCGTCACGGCCGTTTTCGGCAAGTGTCACATGATAGCCCCATGCTTCGAGGACATCTTTTTCTATTTCACGGGTATTCAGCGAGTCGTCGACCACCAAAATTCGCTGCGCACTGGTTGATGATGGGCGCTCAACGCTTGGATGCAGCACACTACGCCGGGTTGCCTCCAATAAAGCGGGTACGTGCAGCAGGCTCACCAGCGCATTGCGCCCCATGGACACCATCCCCGATACCAGCGGTAAATGGCGTAGATGCACAGGCAATGGCTTGATGACCATATCGCGTTCATCAATCAGTGAATCAATGATTAGGGCAAGTTTTTGATGACGTTGGTGAACGACAAGTAACAGAGTAGATCCATTATTTGAGGTGGTATTAGGCAGTTTAAGTAGCTGAGCCAAAGACACGACGGGCACAAATTCATTGCGTAAAATTAGCGTGCGCTGCCCAGCGGTATCAATAAAGGTATCTGTTGAACACTCGACGAGTTCCGATACGTAAGGCGCCGTCACCCCCAAAGTGACGCCAACGACACGGACCAGCAATACCCGCATCATCGCCAGCGAAAGCGGCAAACGTAGAGTGAAGCGTGTGCCACGGCCACTGACGCTTGCAAGCTGTAAATCGCCATTAAGCTCATCCACCACGGTGCGTTTTACTACGTCCATACCTACGCCGCGGCCAGAAAAGTCGGTAATCATACTTTTGGTAGAGAAGCCGGGCAGAAAAATAAGTTCTAATGTTTCTTGTTCGCTGAGTGCATTCAACTGTTCTTCGCTGACCAGCTGCTTCGCGAGCGCTTTTTGGCGCACCGCTTCAAGCGCAATACCGGCGCCGTCATCATGCATCTCAATCACCACCCAGCCAGCGTCTTGCTTCGCTTCGATGACTAACTGACCACGGGGAGGTTTGCCCGCCGCCTGGCGCTCGGCGGGGGTCTCCAAGCCATGGTCTAACGCATTACGCAACAGGTGAATAAGCGGGTCAGACAGGCGGTCAATCATTTGGCGATCAAGTTCAATCTCGCTGCCGCGTACGCGACAGTCGACCTGTTTGCCGAGGGATTGGGCTAATTCACGCGACATCTGCGCAAAAGGATCCAATATCACGCTGAGCGGCAGCATTCGCATTTGCAGGGCGCGATCATGCAGGTCGCTCATCAGCGAATCATGCGTCAAAACGCTATCTTTCAGCTCCCGGTGAAAGGCTTGAAACGGTGACTGTTGATCGGCAGGGAGCGTAGCGCTCAGCTCACGCGCCTGATCTACGAGTGAGTGGAGGTGATGGTGTCCTGAAAGGACTTCGCCCATCAAACGAATCACGTCGTCCAGTCGGTTCAGGCGTACGCGTACCGTATCGCTGAGGCGCAATTCACTCTCTGACACTGGCGTTGAGGGAGAAGTTGGCGCAGCGGTCGGCGTAACGGGAACGGGTGAACTAGGTTGGGTGGGCAGTTGGCCATGCGCTGCATTTTCCAGCGCGCTGCATAGCGCCGCATCCACCGCGGGTAGCTCTTCTCCCGTTGCCCCTTCGGCCAGCCGACCAACAAAGTCTGTCAGCTCATCAACCGCTTGGTTGAGTAAGCTTGTAATCTCAGGCGTTATGGTGAGCGTGCCTTCGCGTAGGGCGCTGAGCAGTTCTTCGGTGCTATGCGCTAGTGCCGTGATGGGCACCAGTTTCAGCATGCGCGATGAGCCTTTCAGTGTATGTGCAGCGCGAAACAACTCATTGATCTGCTCGCGATCAGCGTTACCCTGCTCCAAGGCATTAATCCCTTCGCGCAGGCGGGGCAAATGATCGGCAGCCTCCTCCACAAAGCGCTGTATAAAGCGGCGAATATCCAGCGCCATATTATCCCACTCCCTGTGTGTGACTGGTCGTTGCCAGTGTGGTATTAACCGCTTTTAGATGGCGTTCGGCTAGAAAGCGTGCATCGCCCGGTGGTAGCGGCGGGACGATGGCCGTTAGCCCACCGTTTGAGGTAGGCGCGGCTTTTAGTAAACGAACCACGGCGGCATAGCCTCGTTGATGCTGTTGCTGTAACGGCTCCTCGGTTAGTTTGCCCTGGCGATAAAGCTCGGCTAAGTAGAAGTGCGCGGGCCAACACTCCGGTGCCACATAAATGGCTCGCTTAAAGTGGTCATAGGCCTGGTGGGGCTGTTGTTGCCAGCGGGCGACTAACCCGGCCAGTACCAGCGCATCGATTGACCACGGCTGTCGCTTAAGTAGCGCCTCTAGCAGCGTAGCGGCTTCGTCGAAGGCGTTTTGATTGAGCAGCCTATGGGCGGTGTAAAGTTGTTGGGTAATGCTGTCTGTTTTTTTACTTTCGGCTGTTTGCTCGTGTGGTGTTGCCGGGAGTAAGTCATCACTGCTCGCTATATCATTACCGCTAGCGATGTCATCATCAATAGCGAAGCCATCACTGCTTTCAATTCGCTCATCAGTCTTGTTATCGATGGCGGCCCAGGGAAACTGATGAGGAGCCGTTACCAAGGCCGGAGGTTGCTCTGCGCGGCGAAAATAAAACACTCCCTGAGCTTCGGTCAGTTCAAGAACGCCCAGATCATTACCGAGGGTTTCCGTGACCCCACAGAGTAAAATGCCGTTCGGTGCCAGTAACTGGCTGAGCTGCTGATGAATATGGCGTCGCGTCTGCTCGTCAAAGTAAATCGATACATTGCGAAACAAGATGACATCGAAAGGGCCGCCTGGGCTGCTCTCGTTGGCGTTTAGTAAATTGAAAGAGTGAAAGGTAACCCATTGGCGCAGTGATTCGTGAAGCTTAAAGCGCTCCTGATAAGGGCTAAAATAGCGTTCCTTGAAGGCGGGCGAAAGGGCGCGAAACGCCATGCCGCCATAAACGGCTTGGCGTGCCTTGGCGAGAACTTGATGATCGAGGTCGCCACCTGAGATGCTGAACAGCTTTTTGGCACGTTCCCCAAAACGTTCATACAACATCATCGCGACGCTATAGGGTTCTTCGCCGGAAGAGCAGCCCGCGCTGAAGATAGATAACGGTGCCTTCCCCGCTGCTAAATGCTTGGGTAAATAGGTGTTAACCAGCCAATTCAGCGCGTCCGGCTCACGAAAAAAATAGGTTTCGTTAACCGTCAACTGACTGACAAAGTGTTCGAACAGCGCTGGATCGATGGTTAAACGCTTGATTAATTGCGTGGTGTCGGTGAGCCCTGTCGAGGCTTGTAAACTGGCGACTGCCCGGTAGAGTCGGGCTTCCGCTAACCCTTCCAGATGTAAACCGCAGCGTTCATGAACCAGGTGTTTAAAAGCGGCCAATGCACTCATGCCGAGGGCTCCGGGCGGCGATGGGAGGTAGCGCTTACATCGCGAAATAGCCGGTCCGGAAGACTGTCGAGCGGTAATTCATGCTGAATAACACCCGCTTTGACCGCTTCTTGATTCATGCCGTAAATAACCGAGCTGGCTTCATCTTGGGCGAAGGTGGTCCCGCCTGCCTGGTAAATAGCTCGCATGCCATTAACGCCATCGCGTCCCATACCCGTCAAAATAATGCCAATAGCATCGCTACCGTAGACCTCAGCGACACTTACCAGCAACACATCGCAGCTAGGGTGGTATAGCGATCTTTCGTGGCTGGGTTGAAGACGAAAACGGTGGCGTGGGGTTACGCATAAATCACACTCGGAAGGTGACAGGTAAATATGCCCAGGGCGCAGTTGTTCGCCCTCTTGGCCAACACTGACCGGCATGGCACACAGCGACGCTAGCCACTGGGCCATGCCATTGATAAACCCATGGCTAATGTGCTGGGCGATCACAATGGGCGCTGGAAATCCGGCGGGGAGTGTTCGCAGTAAGCGTACTAATGCTTGTGGGCCGCCAGTGGAGCAAGCAATGGCGATGATGTGTTGAAAATCCCTTGGTATGCCACCTGTTTTGGTAGGCGTTACTGACATGGCGTTAAGCGGGGCCGGCGCAATACTGCGCCGCCGCAAGCGAGTAAACACTGACACTCCAGCGAGCAAGCGCACACGCGCTAACAGACGCTCACCATCAGCCTCGTCCAGCGAGGGCTTTGGAATCACTTCCAATGCGCCCACATCCATTGCTTGATAGGCCGTCTGTGCATCGGAGCGATCGCTAATCACCAAGATAGGGATACCTTTGGTGTGCATAATCTCTTCAATAGCACTTAGGCCATCCATCACTGGCATGTTGAGGTCCATGGTGATTAGTTGCGGCACTAGACGTTTAGCAAGCTCCACCGCTTCTCGGCCGTTGGTGGCTTCCCCAACGATATCAATATCACCATCGCGGCTAAGGATATCGCGTAGCACGTCGCGGGCTACTTGGCTGTCGTCAGCAATGACTACCCGAATTACAGTCATCCGGTATCCTTATCAGCGGTTCTTTAAGTATCGTTTTTGTTTGTTTCTGCTTGAGCCAAGTTGAACTCTTCCACCAATTCCTTAAGTTCTGCCGACATATGAATCATATCTTGGCTGATGTCGGTAATGCTGCGCACCGAGTGCGCGTTGCGTGAACTGGCGGTATCAATGTCGCGTAGTGCAATCACTACTTGGCTGCTGGCTGTTTTTTGCTGTTGAGTGGAAAGCGAAATCTGTTGTGCCGCGCTACTGGTTTGACTAGCCGCCTTAAGCAGTGCATCTAAATCTTGAGCGGTGCTCATACTTGCCTCAACGCCCTGCTCAATGGAAGAAGCACCTTTTTCAGACGCTATCACTAAGCGATTAATTGCTGTCTGGATATCATCGGTATGGCTTTCAATCTCTTGGGTCGAGTCCGTCACGCTATCCGCCAAGCGACGTATTTCATTGGCCACCACCGAAAAGCGACGTCCTGACTCGCCCGCGCTTGAGGCTTCCAGCGCGGCATTAAAGGCAATCAGCTTGGTCTGGGCTGCCAGGGTGTTGATCAGCTCCATGACCTTGCTGATCTGTTTGGACTTGGTTCCCAGTACCATAATTTCGGCCAAACTCTGTTCGCTGTCGCTTCGGATGTCCTGCATTTTGGACTGTAACAGTTGCATGGCTGTGCTGCCTTTACGGCTACGCTCTAGCGTTTGGTTGGCCACATCGACCACTGACTGGGAGTGATCGGCTATTTGAGTCGAAGAGGTGGAAAGCTCTTCCATGGTGGAGGTGATTTCGGCTACCGACGAGGCCATCTCTTCGACCGCTGCCGCCATGGTCTGGCTAGCTTCATGATGTATATCACTACCGTGCACACCGGAAAGGCCGGCGGTGCTGGCAAGTCGTTCTGCTATCTGCGTCAGTGCCTGTGAATTCTTAGCTACCGCCACAATAGCGCGGGAGAGGCGTTCAAGGAGTTCATTGGTTTGATCCGCTAAATCGCCTAGCTCTGCTCGGTCATCGGTGCTGACCCGGCGCGTTAGATCTAAACTGTGAGTGATCTCTTTCAACTGGCGCTGAAATTGAACCACTGGTCGTACCAGCGTGCCGGTTAGTGGGTAGAGCACCAGTAAACCCACCAGCAAAATGAACAGCCCGATACCACTTGATTCCAGAAAGCGCTCACGGGTAGACGTCAGGTAGGTCTCTTTATCGACTTCGACCATTAGATAGCGCTGCAGCTCGGGTAACCAAAGCGTGTTGACCAATAAGGTTTGGCCGTCACGCTCAATGTCGTGTATCTGTAGCTGGTCGCCATTTTGAACGCGCTGCGATGCTTGTGCAGGCAGAGTATCCATAGTGGCTGCGTCACTACGAATAAGCAGTTCGCCTTCGGCACTAAGCAACGAGGCACGGCCGTATTCACCTAGCTGAAAGTCTTCAACGAGCGCGGCCATTTCAGAAAGATCAAGCGCGGCACCGGCCACCACTAAAGGCCGCCCGTTAGCGGCGTCTACTGCGCTGCGGTAATTAACGTACACAAAGGCATCATCGGGCGAGAAAGTATCACTATCCAAATTCAATTCGTAAGAAGCATTGCCATCAGTAAAATCGTAGTACCAGTCGTCTTCATTACCCGGCGGTTGAATAATGCGCTGCAGAAATTCACCGTCGCGCAGTTGGAAATAGTAGCCTCGGCCTTGGTACTGCGCGGCGATAAACAGTAACTCAGTATCCAGCTGTGCCATTAAGCGCGTGAGGTAAGTGGTAATCTCACCCTGGCGTTCTTGAGGTAGCCCATCCTGCACCCACTGCTCAATAAAGTAGCTGTTAGCAAGGCTCTCAGAAACGGCCAAGTCCTTGCTGAGGCTAAGATTGATATGGGCGGCGAGCGCTTCGACCTGAGCCGGTAGCTCATTGCTTAGCAAGTTATCCAGCCGCGCCTGACTCTGTGTGCGAGCCTGAAGGTAGAGTGCCAGGAGCATCGCGAGCGCTAAGACCGTTCCAAAAGAGAGAAATAGCCGAAGCCGTAGAGGTAGGGATTTCCAGCGCGCCATCATGTTTGCCGTTGCTCCAAAATAAACGGTGTCCCTAACGACGCTGCTTAATAGCGCTCAGGGTAAAAAGTAGAGTGATACTTACCACTTTACTTAGGGTGGTAGCAACGATTTCAGCTTTTTTTGTGAGGGCTGTCTAGCCTGTATTGACTAGTTTGGGTGCTTGCGTTTACACGATGGCGTGGGGCACAAAGCAGGAGGAGTCTTTGGTGATGCGGCCAACGTCTTCGCGAATACCCATGCCGCACGCGCGGTCGCCGACCACCCAACTGCCGATTAACGCATGGTTATTACCAAAGCGCGGCATGGGGTGATAGGCCTGGCGAATCCAGGGGCTGTCGGTGTAGGGCCCATCTACGGCCTCGCGATGGCCGGTTGGTGTGATCAGCTCAACGTTGCTGCCTTCCCGGGAGAAGAATGGCTTACGCACCCAGCCTGCTGGCAGCGGCGGGCTATTGGCATCCTCGAAAAACGCCGGTAGCAGGTTGGGGTGGCCCTCAAAGTGCTCCCATAGCAGCGGCAGAATTCCCTTATTAGAGAGAATCGCTTTCCAGGGCGGCTCAAACCAGTGGGTGTTTAGCTGCGGGATAACCTCGCCGAAGGCATCGTCGGCCATCTCTTCCCAGGGGTAGAGCTTGAACAGGGCGTGGATGGGCTGGTTATCCAAGTCGACAAAGTGTTCAGCGCCGGGATTGGTGCCAATATCTTCCATATAGATAAACGGTGCCTTGAGGCCCGCTTGCACCGCGACATCCTGCAAGTAGTGCACGGTGGCGCGCTCTTCGGCGTTATCCTTGATACAGGAGAAGTAGAGCGTGCGCGCTTCAATGCGGTCACCAAGGTGCGCCATGGCATTGATCAAGCGCTCTTGAATGGAGTTGTACTGATCCGCATGGCGGGGAAGAATGCCTTGCTGGATCGCTTGCTCAAGCCACACCCACTGAAAAAAGCCCGCTTCGTAGAGCGAGGTAGGAGTGTCGTAGTTGAGCTCCAGCAGTTTCGCCGGGCCATCGCCTGAATAGGCAAAATCCATTCGTCCGTAGAGATGCGGTTGACCCGATTTCCACGAATTGTGAATGCTGTCCCACATGTGTTCTGGCAATGCTAAGCGTTGCATTAACGCATTGGAGTGGCAGACTTTATCAACAAGCTCCATGCACATCTCGTGCACCGCCTCGGTAGGCCCTTCAATGTCACGCTCTACCTGCTCTAGGGTGAACTGGTAGTAGGCGTCCTCTTTCCAGTAAGGCTCCCCGTCAATGGTATGAAAATGAAAGCCCAGCTCGTGAGCTAGGGTTTTCCAGTTGCTTCGTTCAGGGATATCGATTCGCAGCATAGTAATGTTTGCCTAGGGGTTAGGAGCCCCAACCGCCGCGGGCAGACGAGCGAGAGCCAAAGCCCCGACGCTGAGAGGTCGCCACTGAGCTACGCATGGCATCGTTACGCTGGCTTACCCGCTGGGTCGCCTGATTGGTCGCCGTATTCCAGTTGCCCTGGTTTTGACGGTTGCGGTACACCGGCTCCTGGTAAACTCGCTCGAAAGAGCGACCACGGTTGGTATTAGACATCATGCTGCCAACCATATAACCCATCATGGCCGGCATAAACCAACTGCCACCGGTGCTCCCCGTCGCTGCTTGGGACTGCTCTTCGGTTGGCGCGGTACAAGCGCCTTCACCATTCTCAGCCTCGCACTCTTCCAGGGTGCTATAGCGTGGCACCGCTTCCAGGGACGCTTCGTAGGCATCTTCACAGGCGCTACGGGTATAGACATTTTCAGCGACGCAGGCTTCGACGCTTTCAAAGCTGCGCGGCTCGTCAAATTCGATCTCGGTGATCTGCTCTTCCTGGGGCGGCTGGCCACAGGCGGTAAGGCCAAAGGCGCTGGCGCCCATCATCGCCAGCGTTAAACGCCCGCTGCGCTTGCGGCGAGGCAGATGGGGTGTGTGATCGTGTTTAGACATGCAGGCTCTCCTTTACCACGTCGTCGTTACCAAGTCATCGAAGCGGCGTTGAGCAAGCCGACTGCCACGGCCACACTGGCCATTAAAATGCCGTAGGCCTGATGGCCTTCGGTGATGTGCTGCGAAAGACTTTCGCCCTGCTTGCGCAGAAACAGCTTTACCGCGAAGAAAGTGGCCAACTGAACGATAAAAGCTATAACGCCCCAAAGCACAAAATCGATAAAGTTGATCGAGTGCGCCATCGCGCTATACAGCGGAATGGTAAAGCCTAAAATGGAGCCACCGTAGGCAGAAGCGGCGGCTGCGTTACCTTCGCGAATCAGCGTCCACTCGTGGTGCGGCGTAATGCGACTGTAGCAGTACATAAAGGCGGCGAGCAGTACGATCGCCGTGACTAGATAGGCGATAAAAGATGGCAAGCCGTACAGGTAGTTCACCATGGTGGCGGTTTCCTTTTGTAGTAGGTAAAAAGTATTTAAAAAACGGCGGCAATGATTAGATAGCGTCGATATCGACGGAGGCCACATCTACCCCCACATTGTGCACCACCATAAAGCTGCCTTCGCCATCGCTTTCTGCGCTCAGCAGTAAGTACTCCATACGCTCAGCGCCTTCGATGGTACGCTCATAGAGCATTGCATGGTGGGTCACATGGCGGGCCGACACGCTCTCGGTGGTCATTACCTGCTCTTCGAAAACCACCGGCGGCGACCACAGGCTGTCGCCATTCCCCCACACTCGCTGATAGGTGCAAGTGCGCGCTTCCTCAGTGGTTGAGGTGAGCGCGATGGTTTGGGCGCCGAGGCTGTCGGGCTGCTTATCTTCCCCGTTGATCAAATTATCAAATTCGGCATCCGAGAGATGGGCAACACGGTAAAAGTCGAACAGCTTATATTCAAGCACCTGGCCGTTCTCAATATTGGCCTGCAGCCAAGTGTCGTTATCCAGATAGAAGCGCACCAGGTGCGCTCCTTGACCAAGATCGACGTGCCCCACGGCGGCGATATGATGGTAGTCATCGTCGTTCCAGCGAAACAGTGCATCGGGATGGGCACGCAGGCCGATCAGCTTAATATTGACGCGCCCATCCAGGCGCAGGCCCTCAAGGTCTTCCTGACTAATGCCCATAGGCAGGCCCGCGGCCACCGGGCGGCCTGTATTCGGCTCGGGTGGCTTTTCCGTGGTCGCGCGAAAAAGTGCCTTGAGGGTGTTAAACATAGCCTGCCTCCTTAATAAATATTACTCTTGTGCGGCATTTTTCTTCGCTTTCAGGCGTGCTAACACGTCGTCTGCCTTGCGCTCCTGGCCTCCCACGCCGGCTGCTTTGAGGCGGGCTTCCAGCGAACTACCACTCTCTTCAGCGGCCATGTCGTCAGCGGCCTGCATTTGCGCCGAATTAAGCTGCTGACGCTCTTTGATGCGATCGAGTGATTCCATAGCGCTGCTCATCGCGCTGTTCTGACCAGAGTGGCGAGACGCGACGGCAGATTGGGCTTTTTGCGCTGACTCGGTGGCTTTAACGACGCTCACCTGCTGCTTGAGCTGGCGAAGCTGGTTGTCGGTACCGCGAATGGCACCACGCAGTTTTTCGATGCTGGCATCGTACTCGCTAACAATCGCGCGCTCTGCTTCCAGGTCATCCTGTAGCGCCACCATACGTTCTGCTACTTCAACGGCGAGCTGTTCTTCGCCTTTATCCAGCGCGGCTTCGGCGCTTTTTTCCAGCTCGGCGATTTTGCTTTCCAGCGTGTCGGCTTTATTGCTGTTCAGCTGGCGCTGGCCCATCAAGCGGGTGAGCTCGGTTTTAGACTGGCTCAGGTGATTTTCCGAGTCGCGGATTTCCTGGTCTAAAATGCGCAGTGCCTGGGAATCTACCACTGTTTGTCCGGTTTCAGTCGCTTTGCCACGTAGGGCGGTCATGATTTTGCTTAACATAAATAATCTCGCTTATACGTCACCTGGGTGGTGACACTATTTGATAACGGTGATTTGGATAATAGACGAACAATGGGTAAACGTTAGGCGAAGTGCGTTTGTATCAGTTCGGCGACGTCCATGGCTGCGCTGGCCGTGGAGTGCAGCTCAGCGCAAATTGACTCAAGCTTGGAATCGCCAAATAGCTGTCCGTAGGCCACATAAAAGTCGTGCCCGTCGATCTCGACAATACCCACAGAGGCCAGCGGTAACGAGATGCCCTGGCGCAGCAGCACTTCGTTAAGTTCGGCGCTGTTTTTGACGCTATCGACGGCCACAATGGGCGCCATGGCGACCCACTCATTTTCGCTGCGCGAGAGGGTAATCGGCAAGTTGCCGTAGTCGTTGAGCTCCCAGATCAGCGTCTGGTTCGTCTCATCCAGGCTAATGGTCGCTTCGGGCCACTCAAAGGTCGCGTTTTCGCTGCTGACGGATGCTGGCTGGCTGACTAACTTATATAGTTCGCTGGCAGTAATGCCGCTCGTGACGGTAGGCGTAGTCAAGGTGATTTGCTCCATCGTTCGTTAAGTCGTTTCACCTTAACACTTAGTAGAGCAAATGGTTCCTTTTCCCAGCAAAGCCGTACCAAAACCCCGCGCGCGGCGGGGCAAAAGGCTGGGAGGGGTATCCTGTAAGGACGGGCGACTAAGGAGTGCGATAGGTATCGCTAAACTGCTTGCGCAGCTCATTTTTCTGCACTTTGCCCATGGTATTGCGGGGTAGTTCATCGACAAAGAAGACCCGTTTGGGCTGCTTATACTTGGCTAGCCGACCGTCTAAGTGGCTGATCACCTTATTTTCATTAAGCTGATCTTCAAGAGCTCCTTGCTGGCGCACGACCACAGCGGTCACGCCCTCGCCAAAGTCAGGATGGGGTAGGCCGATGACC
>TARA_R110002049_G_scaffold26448_5_pt1 | contig 11546 bp, 26 predicted proteins | sample TARA_R110002049 | Tara Oceans TARA_R110002049 (sample SAMEA4396941) | marine metagenome | biome: Polar Biome; feature: [SRF] surface water layer (ENVO:00010504); material: water (ENVO:00002006), including particulate matter (ENVO:01000060) such as... | depth 5 m
TATACGCCTTGCTCTTGCAGTATTTCAATACTGTGTTTGCTAACAAACTCATCGACCGCCACACCATAAGCATCCTCAACTGAGGTAGCCACTGGGTCTATTAAAAAGTTTTGAGGTAATACAGGTTTAAGTTTTACGACCACACGGTCAGTAATATTGACACCAACAGCCTGAAGGTCACCACCCATGATTGGCTCAGTTGCTGGAGCCATTTCTTTAATTTCTTCAATGACCACCTCACCAATGCCTGTGCCGAATACGGCTGAGTTAATTAAACATTCCGCCACTGCCTTACGAACCTTGCAGGCTTCAAAGTCTTCAGCCAGCTTTTTTCGCAGCACTAAAGCGTCTTGCTTTTGCGGATCTGCTACATCGTCCGCTATATCAAACCACTTGCCACGACCAAAAGTAGCTTCTTCTAATTCAGCTACGTTAGATTCAACTGCTTGTTGAAGCGCCGGGGCAATAATCCTAGACCGCTCTGATGCTCTTTGAGAATCCGCTGGATCCCACTGTCCGCGCCAAAGCCTGTAATACTCTTCAAAGCTATCTTCATAGTTTGACTCAAAATAATCGCGCCAGTTTTCGCACTTGGTCATTACCCAATCTTCAATAGACTGCTCGGCCATTAAGGGGTCTGGGCTATAGTCATCTGCCATTTTAGTATCCCGCTACCACGTCTAAGATTTCGTGGTCTTCGATTTCATATTCATAGTCGTAGGCTACTTGAGCCAATTGGTCTATATACGCTAAAGCGTCGATTAAGTCATCATGTGTTAAAGCATCGGGAAATTGAAACAGTTGGTCGAGGAACTTAACATTCCATTCTCCCTTATTCAACATGATGTATCCATTTTCAAACCGACCCTGCAAAGCCCACATTACCCTATCTGTTTTTTTCTTGTTCCCGTGTGTTAATTCTTCAACCCTAAAAAACGTGCCATATCGCTTCATTAAATCTGTTAATGGCGACATTACTGCCTGCTTTGCAATTCCTTTTTCAATTCCAACACTTACGGGACGATAGTCACGCACGGCTTGAAATATCTTTGTAGCTGTTTCATCAAGGCTCCAGCGACCAGAAATAACATTTTCTACAAACCAGCCATTTTCATTTACTTTTGCAACGGCAATCGCAGTATCGTCTAGCTTTGTGTTTTTGGTGCGTTTTTTGTTAACGTCTTCAAAACCAGCTAAGTCAACAGCAATATAATAATCACCTTCTTCTGGGCTTTCCCCAAACCTAACCCAGTCTTCTTTAAACATTTCAGAGCCTCTAGCTTCAAATGAAGCCATAAACTCTTGCCTAAAAGCGTAACTAGACATGGATTTTTTAGCAATGTCAATTTCGCCTGGATCAAGCATAGAGTTGTCGTAACTGGTAAAGTGCCAAGCCTTATAGGTTTCATCATCCCCAAGCTCTGCGTATTTATACAACTCATAAAAATGGTTGCGGCCCATAGGAGTTCCAATAAACATGGCTTCTCCTTTTTGATCCGCTAGTGCTGGACGGAGGATCTGCTCCCATACGTCAGGCTTCATGTCTGCGTACTCATCCATCACGAGAAACTTCAAGGACACGCCACGCATCGTCTCAGGTCTGTCGGCTCCCTTAAGACTAATTGTGGCCCCGTTGACCAGCTTGATTTGCAGGTTATTGATATGAGAACCCGCAATCACAGGGTGTCCTAGCTCCATCAAGGTTTGCCACATAATATCTCTGGCTTGGCCTTGAGTAGGCGCAACGTAAAAAACATGACCTTTGTCTGCTTGAAGACCATTAATAATCAACATCCAAGCAGCAAGACGAGACTTTCCTGTACGCCGCCCTGCTGCTACTACCTTAAACCGCGAAGGGTCAGAATAGACTCCCTGTTGCCAAGGAAGCAATTGAACATTTAAATCAGACAAGTGTTGTGTGCTTCGTATATGGCATTAGTACGTCCAGATTACGGGAATAGTGTTACGAATATCTAGGTGAATAAACCCAGAGTCTACCCCGATCCCCGTAAATCCCTGTTGAAAGGCGTAGTTAATTAGTGTGTATCTGTCAACTGAGCTAGTTACCGCAATATCAGCTGCGATGCCTTGGGCGTGAGTGCCAGGGCTGTCTTTTGCAGCTTCGATAGGGTGGTCTGGACTTCTGTAGCCACTCGTAATCACAAAAGGAAATCCGCAGGCTTCACGAAGCTCGTCAAGTTTCTGCAAAAACTCAGGGTGCATTTCATTTTCCCCCGTGTATTGGCAGTTAAACTCAGATTTATCGAAAAATTTCATGGATAAGCTGGTCAATGCTGGTCTTGATCGCTCGGATCTTGGATTGCAATAACTGGATCTTCTTCTTCATTTTCTTTTTCAGCTGCATTCGTAATAGACGTAGCTCCAACACCAGTGATGTTAATTTGTATTGCATTTCTTCCAGCATCTTTGACAATATCCTTTTCAAATGCAGCCACCGGAAGTATCCGATCCATTACCAACTTCCATGCTGCGGCTTGATTCCTATGGTCATGGTCTAATGCAGCCTCAAATATGGTGTCCATTACCTTTTTTGAGCGCGGTGAAGCCAACATACGAGACTTATACTCGTTAATGATGCTTGCGTCACCTTTGGGACGCCCTACCTTGTTGCGACCGCCCTTAGATTTCTTGGCTATATTTTGTTTTGTAGGCCTGCCTGAAGCCTTTGGCCTGGGCTCAAACGGCGTCACAGCAATAGGCTCGTTGTCATTCGACATCATCTACTTCCGAGCTTGCATCAATTTGTGTTTTTAAAAGATAGGTTAATTTACTAAGTTCTTGGGCTATCTGTTGCAAGGCTCGTCTTTGAAGTATTTGTTCATACATCTCTGGGTGGCTATCTATCTTGTCTGAAGGAATAGCGGAGTCATTCGCTATTGAATGAGAATACTCGCCAATTTCCTCCCAAATGCCTAAAGCCCAATACTCTTCGTAATCTTCGTCTATCATCTATTTGCCCATCATTATGATGGAATAGCCACCCATCTTAGGCATTTCAGTCTCTTCAGGCGTAGATTTAGCATCGTGCATAGTAGACATACCAGCATCCTGCATAGCCTTGATCTTCTCTTTGGACTTCTCGCACATTGAGTAGTAATCAATAGAACGAAACTCAACTGTATGATCTTCCATCTTTCACCTCTTTTATCAAAGTATTACCAATTATCTCAGGTATTTGCGGGACTACAGCATTTCCTAAGCATTTAAGTCTGTGTGACCGCTTGGGAATCCCATTAGCCACTCTACCCACATTGGGTTCAATCTCCCAGATTCCCCTTTGAACTCCACCGAGTCTGGTAATGAGTTGGTTTCTGGGTTCCTGCCGGTCTTTGCCATCGTTTCCGGTCTTCTTGCCCCCTTGTAATCCCTTGCTGCTGGGGTCGGAAATATTCGCGGGGTACGCCACAATCCAGACCCTATCTCTGTGGTGGTGGGCGCCAACTGCGGAAGCTGATATACAGTGCCACTCCGCATCATACCCGATCTGGGAAATGTCCCATAAAACTCGCTTAAACCAATTTCCCCCGTCTCCATTAAGCAAGTTTGTAACGTTTTCAAAGATGGCATATCGGGGTCGAAGCTCCCCAAGTAAACGGGCACACTCTGACCAGAGGCCACTGCGTTCTGCATCAATTCCTTTTTGGTTTCCTGCAACGGAAATATCTTGGCAGGGGAATCCCCCTGTGATGACATCAACTCCAATTCCGTCTGAAACAAGTCTATCTGCTGTAATGCATCTAACATCGTCATATACAGGAATACCAGGCCAGTTCTTTTTTAAAACAGACTGAGCATACGGGTCAATCTCACAAAAGGCTACTGTTTCAAAGCCAGCTTTCTCCAAACCCAGAGAAAAACCACCTATTCCAGCAAACAGATCTAGTACCCGCATAAAAAACAACACTCATTAAGCCCGCCTTTCCCTCCCCATCCTATACTACTTTGCTAGAAAATCAACCCCTACAAAATAATAGCTACCACAAATAAAACAACAACTACCACAGCAGCACCAGTTGCCTGCTTATCGGTTAAACCCATCACGTAAGACTTAAATTCCTTACCAATCCTCTTCATAGAACTCTCCCTTTTTTTTCACGAACCAAAACATGGTAACACTTATTGTTACTGGGGTTACAAGAGGTAACAACCTTTTCAATTTACACCTTTTTTGTATCTGGGTGGGAACTATATATATTGACCGTTGCAGTTCCCCCCTCCCCCGTGTCAATTGTACCCCCGTTCATACTGGAGGTTAGTAAGACTCTTATGTAGCCGAGTACATTGATACAGATAGAATCGTTATATATCACGGTATATCGAACAGGTTGATCTAGATGGGCAAGAGTGTGTGACTAGATGGCACCCTATATCGTCAACCTCAAACCCAAAGCCAAAGTCAAAACCAAAGTCAAACCCAAGGTCAAAACATGGCCCCGCCTGCATATCCCTGCGCCACTCTGTCTCCGCCAACAGCGCGAAGACTGCCGTGGCCCTGGTCTATTCCGGCTCCGATCCGAGAGCGGCGACCGAATGGGCGCAGACTGTCCTGCCAATTGCACCGCTCAACACTTTCCTCAACACCCCAAGTGTTGGTCCCCGCAAAGACACACGGGAACACGCGGCACAATTGTCAGGCCAAAACGTCTGACCGCCAGAACCGGCACTCTACAGACGCCCTCGTACCAATGTGCCATAACGACTAGGTCGCTCGTCTTCCGTGTGCAGGCTCCTGGCTCGCCCAACTCTCCTGCGTTCTTACCACGGGTCGGGAACCTGTCAAGACTCTCCACGCGCAAGAAGACGCGCGTTCCGACGAGAGCCGACGATTAAGGATCGCTGAACAGCGCGATCCAGTCGCCGACTGTCCTGACAGAACCCCTTTGCCGTGGTGCTAGGGCGGGGCCCGTTGGGGCATTCAATCAATCAACTAATCAGGAGTCAGGTATGAAGACTATCGACTACATCTTAATGAACGGCAATCTCGGGGTGATCTGCTTGATCGCCTACGCAATCTTCAACACCTACTTCTAAAGGAGAAACATTATGAGCAAGCGTACTATGGCACAGCAGTTCGGTTCTGAAATCGTAGACTTTTCCTGCAACCAGATGATCCGAGATGGTCGATTCCTTCAGGGCAATCTGGTTCTGGAGTTTTCTGACGGATCGAAGGCTCGCATCCCTGCCAGTGGTTTCTATAACCAGAATCCCGGAACTTGGGATAATGGCACCCCGAAGTATCCGCTCTGCGGCAAGATGGATCACTGGAAGATCCAGCGTCAGATCGAATATCGGGATCAACTGCAGGGCGAGAGCGTTCTTGACAATCCCCATCTGGTCGAGAAGTATCGGAAGGACGCGGAATATCTCAATCGAGACGCAGTGCACGCTGACACTAAGCCTGACGAGCGTTCTGAGGCGGAGCATGACCAGAAGATCCAAGCTAAGCGTCAGCCTCGTAAGGCTAAGGCGATTTAAATACCATCAAGGGGCCTTCGGGTCCCTTTTTTTATTGTCACTCTCAATTCGTGTAGCCAGATCGCTTTCATTGTTCAGAGCCTGGGCTCGCGCGAATGTCACCGCAAAAAAACGCGGTGCCTTTCTATTACGCGCGAGTCCCAGCCTCAAGATTATATCTGATTATGCTCCGGTCCTGATGGACGGTGGTGTGATGACGCGCGATGACGGGATGGCGGTTGAGATTTGACGCGGACGCTTTGATCCCACGGCGCTCCATTATACCCGCTGGACAGCGCGGGTGGTCGCGCGCGTGTGATGCCTCAAAGCATCCGCTAAATTAATTTTTGATTAGGAGATTGGTATGAATACTTACAAGATATTGTTCTATGTGTATTTGGTAACGGGGATTGTGCTTTGCGTTCAAGGACTGATGATGGCGGATAGCAAGAATATTTTATATAGCCTGGGAATGTATGCGATGGCGATGATGATGGTGGCTGCGTTGATAGCTGCTCCGGAGGAAAAGCAATGAAAGTGTATCAAATTGTAGGTTATACGGGAATTCATTTGGCTGAGGTGAAATTCGATAGCCGATTAGACGAGGGCATGCATCCTGTTTACTTGCAGTATATGTGTGAGTCGATGAGTGCATACGGTTACGCAGCTGTAAAGCAACCCGAGCTATCTGAGTTCGGTCAATTAATCAGTGATTAAGGAGAGTAATCATGGGGCTAGATCAATATGCGTTTAGTTCACCAGAGCCGTTAGTAGCTGGGAAAAACAGTCAAGGCCAATGGTCAATCGAGGGCGTTCATGGTGAGGAGTTTCAATGGCGAAAGCATGCCAAGTTACAGGCGTTCTTTGAAGCGTCAATTACTATGGGCCTGTTGGAGCCGTTGATTGATGGGGAGTTCAATTGCAATCCAGTGATGTTGACGTTGGATACGGTGAAGTCTTTGGAACGGCTGCTTAAGAATAACGGCATGCCCGAGTCGGAAGGCGGCTTCTTTTATGGTCACCAGTTTCAGGACGAGGCAGCTGCCGAGTACAAAGAACAGGACATGAAGTTCTGTCAGTGGGCAAAGGACACAATCAAAGGAGGTGGCTACGTTTATTACGATTGTTGGTGGTAAAGTTTGCATAACATTGCAAAGGTTGGTAAAGTTTAACCAAGGTTGAAAGTATTTTCAGCCTATTTTCAATCACAAGGAGTTGTTATGAAGAATGTGTTTAATCAAATAGGAATGTGCAATTCAACACGCGACCTAGGGGGGGAAAACCAGCGAAAAAATCCTCATCGCGCCTGTTATACCCGTAAACGCAAGTCAGCAAAGTTGCGAAACTATGATCGGTGGTGCCGTAATAACCAGCCTTGGCTTGGAGGTAATTATGTCTAAGAAATACAATCGTATTGTTGAGCTTATATCCAAGGCAATGGAAGATGAGTTGACTTGGCGTAAGACCTGGCAATCACAATCTAGGCTGCATTGTAACTGGTTAAGTAAACGTGCTTACACCGGAACTAATCAGATAATGACGATGATCTCAGCATGGGCTAATGATTATACAAGTCCATATTGGGTGACGTTTAATCAGGCAAAAGACCTTGGTGGTTCTGTCAAGGGACAAACAGCTACACCAGCCATGTTCTTTGGTACTGGGACTGACAGAGATGATCCTGAAAAGATGTTCAAGTTTGCCAAGCTGTATAACTTATTCAATTTAGATCAGATTGGTATTGAGGTGCCACCAGTTCAGGTAAGAACAAGTAAGCTAGAAAGGCCGTACGAAATAGTAGAAGCTCTTAATGTTGGGCTTGACTGCAACGCCAGTAACAATCCATGTTATTTACCTGTCACTGACAAAATCAAGATGCCGCTGCCGGGGCAATTTGAGTCAGATGATGACCACCAATCGACGCTATACCATGAGTGTATTCACGCTACCGGTCATAGTAAAAGATTAGATAGACCGCTTACTGGCATGTTCGGCAGTGAGGACTATGCGAAAGAAGAGTTAGTTGCTGAGCTTGGCAGTGTCTTCTTGTGCGCTGAACTTGGCGTGTCCTATGACTTGAAACAACACGCTAGTTATCTTCAGTCATGGCAGAAGGCAATCAAGGATGATCCCCAATACATACTTAAGGCTGCGTCTGCTGCACAGAAAGCAGTCGAGTATGTCATGTCCCAATTCACTATGAAGCGAAAGTATGAGGAGGCAGCATGAGTTATTACATAGCACCGCTGAGTGACAACCTAATGTTAGGTGACATAGTTATTTACCGTGTTGTTAAACGACTGTCTGATTTTAAAGCAGAGGATGGCAAGTTATACCGTGTATTCAAGAGCAAGAAGGATATGAAAGAGTCGATCCTTGTTCTTCTTTATAAGGGGATGGGTGACAAGCTAAAGAAACAGCCATCTGATTTTGTAATTAGATTTTGTAATTAGATTTCCTTTTTAGGGAGGCAGCATGAGTAAGAAAGCATTATATGAAATTGAAATACTTCCGTGTGGAAAGGTTGAGGTTAGCTGGAAAACTTATGAAGGTGAGTTTATTAGCAGAGTAATGGAGCCTGACAACCTGGAAGATGGTGTTCGTGAACTGGTCAAAACCTTTATTGATAAGGAATGATCTCGGCTGGAACCGACCCCCATCCGTAGGTGGGGGGATCGGATTCCCGCCTCAATCAAAAGGAGAAAGAAATGACAAAAGTAGTTTCCATTGAATTTATTTCAGCTGCGTGCCCTGAACTTGTAAAAGCAGAATGTGCTGCGTTGCAAGACCATCTTTACGATACGGGTTCAGATTACAAAGACGTTTATTCAATTCAAGCAGTAGCAAGAAGCTTGTTTCCTTACTCTGCTAAACCTAAACAAAACGTAGTGCAGTTTGATGATCGTTATTATGTGCGTTCAGTTATCACCGTGTTACAACAAGCAGATCAACTTTTTAACCTGTTCAAAAACAAGACTGACAATCTTGCACAAATACAATTAGACATTCAGTGCTGCATTAATTATTTAAACGAAGAGTTATTTGATGGTGATCGTAATGACCGAACGAATTGATACAGATAATTATTACCCAAGCTCCTTAGTTAAAGCGTACTTTAATTGGTGCGCTGCTAATGACATGAAGCCAGATTATAAAGGGCTGCATGGATTTATTTCTGAGGTAGTAGGTAACAAGCACATTAATTTTATTCCGAAACACAAAACCATTGAGGAGATTTTCGATGTTAAAGATCAATCAGTTGACAGCTAAGACTGCCGCAATGCAGGACTTACTTTTCTGGAGAAATCATTTTCGTAATAGCAAAGCAAGACAGCTGCGTGATTACCGTCGTTACAAAAAAATGTGGGGTGATCGTGATCCTGTTACTTGCTGGATGAATGGATTTGCTACTGGATTAGATAGTCCTTTGTCAGCAATTGAGCACTTAATTACTAGAGAAGAGGGACGTAACGGTGAGTAATGTATCTTGGTCACACCCAGCGCTAGGCGTTGTAGTTGAAATGTATTACGAGCCAGGGACTAGAGAAGAGCCGCCGTATACTGAGATAGAAGCTATCTATGCAGACGGGGTTACCCCTCCAAAGGATATTCAACGACTGTTTAATCACGATGAAATAATGGATGACTTCTGGAAACACAGACCAGATCTGGAGAACTGGCAATGACGATACCAATTGAAAAAGGAATAGAGGTTCCCTTAAAACTAAAAGGGAGGGGTAAATGGCAAAAGCTAATGAATGAAATGGACAATGGTGATTCAGTGTTGCTGCATTTTTATACAGGTAAATCATTTGCATCTTCTATGTATTGCAATGGAGTGCAACCAGCTACCCGAGCAGAAATCGTTGATGGTGTTCGGATGCTAAGGGTTTGGAAGATGGGGGTGTTCGATGAATAAATGCGAGTATTGCGATGAACCGATATGGCATTCTGCAAAATGGATGCCTTTAAATTTACCTGATGATTTACCCTGGGAAGATAGCTGGGACGATATGGTTTATCACCCCAGTTGCTTTGATGAAATGATATGTGATTACAGACAAGAAATTGCAACCAAACATGGAGATGGATGAAATGAATAATGAAATGGTAATTGGATTGTTATGCATCATGGTCGCTGCGCTGTCATGTTTAGCGTTAGGTGGTGTCCTGTAGTACACTTGGCCTTGACCAGGGGTTTCCACTCCTACCCTGATTGAGCTGGTTGGCAGCGCCCAGTGGTCACAATCGCTGCTCTACTCTACCCCTCCCGATGGCACTAGCCTGCAGATTGTTACCCCGATGCCTGATCTGGCATTTCCCCCCCTGTCTAGCCGAGCGATGTTGCTGTAACCACTGGCCCACGATGCTCGCGGGATGGTTCGACTTGCTCCGATTCTAATGCCCCTTCGATGGCAACGCGGGTGGTAAATGGTTTGCCCTTGGCGTCAGTAAAATATTTGATGCCTTGAGAATCCAGAACCTTCATTAGCTTAGGCGTAGTGTATGCCTTAAAGATGCTAAACAATTCTCGGTAGTAAAGATATTCAGGTTGTTCGCTCATTGTGTCTCCTTAAAAAGCCCCGACTATCGGGGCAATCACTCACCAAGGTATGTCTTGAGATGCTTTTTCTACCTTCTGTTCAAAAGACGGTGCTGCTGCGGCATGTCTCGAATCATCTGACGGCTTCCACATATTACGCTCGGCATACCACTTGCCTGACCGACCTTCCTTGATCTCGATATTAATCCACTCCAGCTCATTATCTTCACGCTTTTGTGTTGAGATCCATGCACCCAACTCGTCTAGCTTTAACGACAGTTTTAGCTTTACAAAGTCTGGTGCATTGTCATCTGGAAGTTTAATAATCATGCCTTGAACAAAATTCTTTTCTTCACTCATCTTGTATTCCTGTTTGGATTGGTTTTCATTACCCTATTTTCGTAGGTTGTAAAGATGCCGCCTTTCGACGGCGCTAGATTTAATGCCTCCTTAACACTGTTCGGTGCGTCTTCGATGATAGCCCGGAGAATGTCCCACTCTTCATTTGCTACTGCGACTTTTACATCACTCACAAAATCAAAGTTGTCGCGCACAGATTCCATGTACACCAAGAACTCCTCATAGGTTTCTACCATGCCCTCTTGGTTCCTGACTCTGCCTTGTTTGCATCGTCATCTTTGTCTGCGCCAATACCTAACGCCATCGATAGACTGTATCGCTTGGCATAAGTAACGGCGCTTCCAAAACTTTGTGCTGTTGGCTTGTCTGCTCTGACAATCATTTTGCCAGTGCCAAATGTTTCTCCGTAACCAATCAAGATGGTTTCGATACACGCGCCAACCTCGCATTCATGGCTGATTTGCTGAATTAAAATGCCACGCTCGTTTAGTGCTTCTTTGGCATAATCCCACAGCGCTTCAAATGGAACGTACTGACTCTTAAAGTGCGGGTTTGTAGCCGATGCAGTAGCATGTGAAAGGTGGCGCTGAGCATTCAACAAGTTATCATATAGCTTGCTTTTCTCTTCAGACATTGCGATTCTCCTTTGTTGATTTCCTTTACTGTAGCCGCCCATCTAAAGAATGTCAACCTTTGCAAACATTATAAAGTTAATGATAGTTATTGACAAGTGAGCACAGTTGAGTCAGAGTTGTAAGGTTTCCCCCCCCTAAAAAAAGGAGTGTTCTATGTCAGACGATTGGGCTTCCTATTGCTTTCAAGAAAGCCAATTAGCCAATACCCCCTCAGAGGCTCTCAGTGGCCCTGTATTAAACGAAACCAAACCCAATGGGGTAGCTCACCCAACCCCAGTATCCTCTCTTAGCAGGCTGCGTAACGCTGCTATCAATGGAAGAATCAAAGAGCTAGAAGATCGACTCTCAAAAGAGCGAGATGTAATTCCAGGCATGATAACTACAGGCACAGTCACCTTAGTTTATGCCCCAAGCGGTGCAGGAAAAACTGTTTGGATATTAGGAAATCTATTCCAATCAATAAGAAATAATTTAATTAGTGGATCTAATGTTATTTATTTCAATGAGGATGACGGGGCCAAGGGCGTCCTGCA
>TARA_R110002049_G_scaffold170611_1_pt1 | contig 11535 bp, 9 predicted proteins | sample TARA_R110002049 | Tara Oceans TARA_R110002049 (sample SAMEA4396941) | marine metagenome | biome: Polar Biome; feature: [SRF] surface water layer (ENVO:00010504); material: water (ENVO:00002006), including particulate matter (ENVO:01000060) such as... | depth 5 m
GATCGCGCCGTCCATCTGCGCCGCACCGGTGATCATGTTCTTCACGTAATCCGCGTGCCCCGGGCAATCAACGTGCGCATAGTGCCGATCAGGGGAATCGTACTCCACGTGCGAGGTCGCAATCGTGATGCCGCGCGCTTTCTCTTCCGGCGCATTATCAATACCGTCAAAGGCTACCGCAGTACCACTACCCCAGGTCTCCGCGCAGACTCGTGTCAGGGCCGCCGTCAGGGTCGTCTTGCCGTGGTCAACATGGCCAATCGTGCCTACGTTAACGTGGGGTTTGGTACGCTCAAATGCTTCTTTTGCCATTACGACAATCTCCTCTGGACGACGGGCCGTGCTGTTAAAAACAAAAACTCAACTATAACAATAACTTAAACCACAAATGGAGCTCATAACCGGATTTGAACCGGTGACCTCTTCCTTACCAAGGAAGTGCTCTACCGACTGAGCTATATGAGCGCGTCCTTTGCACAATGGAACGGGTAGCGGGAATCGAACCCGCATCATCAGCTTGGAAGGCTGAGGTTCTACCATTAAACTATACCCGCCAATCACCTTCTCGATACCATTCCACCAGGGACACAAGTGGCGGGCCTGGTTCGGCGCCTTTACTCTATCTCTAATTGGTGCGATCGCGGGCACTAGCGGAAAAACACCCATCGAAATTAACCGCCCGGCCTTGTTTCGCGGTTCGAATCCACCCAGCTCCAGATCTCTTTGTCCCGCACTGACGCCCCTGAGTGCCGACACTTTCGTTCTTGGTGGAGGGGGGTGGATTCGAACCACCGAAGCTTTCGCGTCAGATTTACAGTCTGATCCCTTTGGCCACTCGGGAACCCCTCCGAAAGGCGGCATATTGTCCTGATGGGGCAGAGTGTTGTCAACCGCATTACCCAGTATTATTGCCCTCAGCGTAGCGATCACGCAGCGCGTCCTTACGTACTTTGCCCATCGCGTTGCGCGGCAGCTCGTCGATCAGGAATACGGCCTTCGGCACCTTGTAGCCCGCAATGCGTGCGCGCACCGCCACGCGGATGGCCTCAGCGTCGAGTTCGTCGCTGCCATCCGGCACAACGACCGCGGCAACAGATTCTCCGAAATCATCATCTGGCAGGCCAATCACCGCCGATTCCAGCACCCCCGGGAGGGCATCTATCACCACTTCGACCTCTTTCGGGTAAACATTCAGGCCGCCGGTGATCACCATGTCCTTTGAACGGCCGACGATCGACACGTAGCCATCTACGTCGATGACTCCCTTGTCGCCAGTAACAAAATACCCATCGGTGGTGAACTCTTCCGCGGTTTTTTCCGGCAGCTTCCAGTAACCGCAAAACACGTTTGGCCCCCGCACCTGAATATCGCCTACCTCGCCAGCTGGCAATACCTTGTTGAACTGATCACATATCCGGAGCTCCACGCCAGGCAGGGGCAGACCCACCGTGCCGGGCCGCCGCTCGCCCGAGAGCGGATTTGAGGTATTCATGCCAGTCTCGGTCATACCGTATCGCTCGAGAATGCGGTGGCCGCTGCGACGCTCAAATTCATGCCACGTATCCGCCGCCAGGGGGGCCGAACCTGATACAAACAAGCGCATGTTGCGACACTGATCGACCCCGAAAGCGTCACTGGCGAGCAACCGGGTGTAGTACGTGGGCACCCCCATCATCACCGTGCAACCAGGCAGGGCACTGAGCACCGCATCGACACGGAAATTCGCCAGCCAGCGCATGCTGGCGCCGCTCATCAGTACACAGCCCAGTGCAACAAACAGCCCGTGCACGTGATACACAGGCAGGGCGTGCAGGAGACAGTCGCGGGGGCCAAAACCCCACAAGCCGGCCAGGGTGGAGGCGTTTGATACCAGATTGCCGTGGGTCAGCATAATACCCTTTGGCCGTCCGGTGGTGCCGGAGGAATACACCAGCGCGGCAACATCGCTGGCAGCGGTGGCGGCATTGACAAATGTGGCCTCACACTGAGCCGCCGCGAACATCAGCGAATCCGCATCCTCGCCACCGAGCGTCCGCAGGTGTCCAACGCCGGCAGTCTCACACAGCGACTGCATGTTATCCCGCCGCGCCGGCTCGCAGACCATGAGCGAAGGTTCTGCATCCCTGAGGAAAAAGTCGAGTTCCTCGTCGGTATAGGCGGTGTTCAGGGGATGGAAAACAAAGCCCGCCCGGATGACCGCAAGAAACAGCCACATACACTCGGGCGACTTTTCCACCTGGGCCGACACCCTGTCACCGGGCCGCAGCCCCAGCGACAGCAGATAGTTTGCCATCTGGGCCGAGATTCTTTCAGCGTCTGCGTAGGTATAAGTGTCGCCACTCTCGGTGATCAACAGAAGCTGACCCGGAGCAGGGAAATGTTGTGCGTAGCAGGTGTAAAGATTGAGTCGAGACGCTGGCTGAGAGGTCATGCCACTACCCTTGGTCTCGGGAGAATACGGAGTGCGCCTCTCGGACAGACCGCGACCATGGGAAGCCCGACACCTGTAATGCGGTCAACCACACGCTGCCCCATGGGCGGGCTTCCCGGATACGGAACCCTGCGTATCGAGACCTTGCTAATTGGAGCTGGCGAGAGGAATCGAACCCCCGACCGGCTGATTACAAATCAGCTGCTCTACCTACTGAGCTACGCCAGCGAAGACCGGGGCACAACTGTTTTGGGCGCCCCGACCGAGGCGGCAAAGTCTAGAGGATGGCGTTTATGAGCGCAACTGGTGGGGCGGGGAAAGTCCGGCCGTCGCCGGCACTCGATCTACTCAGCAGGCTCCGTAACCCGGCGCTTGCGCAGCCTTTCGAACAGCCGACTGAACACCAGAGGCGCGAAACCAATCAGCAACAGTGCAATCAACAGCTCGAAAGACAGCAGGTCGGCGCCCTCTTCAACTCTCGCCAGACGGGACCCCGCAAAAGCCCAGATGGTGGCCACGATTAACTGGCTGGCCAATGTCGCCCAGATATAGGTCGACGCCCGGATGCTGGTCAACGCACAGAGCACATTCAGAAGGACATAAGGAAAGACCATTATCAGCCGCAAACCAAAAACATAGAACCAGCCTTCCCGTTCCACGCCCCGATTGACCACCGCGAGTTGCACACTGTAGCGATCCTGGAAGAACCCGCGAAACAGGTAGCGGGCCCAGAGAAACGCCAGCGTCGCGCCCAGGGTGCAGGCAAGCCCGGCCGCCAGCGCCCCGAGGGGAAAGCCGAACAACACCCCGCTCAGTAAAAGGGTAATACCGTTGGCCGGCAGCGACAGTCCAATCAGTGTGGCCATGCAGATAACGAAGATCACGAAGACCAGTACAGGCTGTCGCGCATAATAGGCCTGATAGTTCGCCCGCTGGGTTTCGAGGTATTCGAGGGACAGGTAGGGGGAAAGCACCACAAAGAGCACGGCGATACCCGCGACAAGGAACAGGCCAATAACGAACTTGCGCAGGTGCTGCGCTCCCCTGAAAATCATAGTTATCGCCAAGCCACGGACTTTGTTATTGACCAGCACGCTCCACGAACCCGCACAGCCCTGACGGTGTCAACCTCAACCATTGAGCCCGCATCTACCAGGCTCTCCCCGAGGCGACTGTGACCAAAACGTCAAAAAGATACTATCATGCTTAAGGGACCGCCGCGAAATCCCGGTTTCCGGCCGACCGACGGGCGATAAGCCCTTGTTTTAGTGTGGAAAATAACGGACCCATGTCACAGTCCCACAGCCTGCGCTCTAGCAAGGCGCTCATGAATAGGGCAGACTAATATGTCTGGAGGCGGGAGAGAAAAACCGCCAGTCTATTGCCAGACCCACCGCCGGCTTGCCTGGAGAAGGGAAGTTAACGCGACACGCAAAGAGGCTAGGAGTCACATGAGTAATCCGCTCGCCATGGCACACAGCATCGGCAACTATCTGGTCAGCCGCAAGATGCAGCACATGATCGTGCACGTGACAAACGCATGCAATTTTCGCTGCGATCACTGCTTCGTGGATTTCGAAAGCAGCAAACGCGACCTGAAATTGCCCCACTTTCAAAAGCTCGGCAGCGAGAGCCCGCCTCTCATGTGGCTGGACATCGGCGGCGGAGAGCCATTCCTGCGCAAAGACCTCGCAGATATCGTGCTCAGTTTTGACTCGAAGATCGTCCATGTGCCGACCAACGGTTCGCTCATTCCGCAAATGCTGAAGCAGATCGAGAAAATTCAGCAACACAGCGACCGCGAAATCATCATCGGGCTGAGTATCGACGGACTGAAGGAAACCCATGAACGGATCCGCAAGCAGCCGGGCAACTGGGATCAAATATGGGAGGCGTTCGAGGCACTGCGCCCCATCAAGGGTGTCTCGGTCAAGGTGTGTACCGTCGTACACCGCGGCAACTACGATGAAATCATTCCGCTGATGGAGGAAGTACAGGCCCGGGGCGTTGATTTCCATTCGGTGATTCTGTTGCGTGGCAGCCCCCTGGACAAGGCCGTGCATCTGCCTTCTACCGAGGAGCTCCGCGCCCTCGGCCGCAGGATGTTCCCGATCCTGGAACGTTACGATTACGGCAAGGGCACGCTGTCCGCGCATATTCTGCGGAATTTTCACCGCTATCTCTGGAACACCTCCCTCAGGACCATCGACGAGGAGAGACAGGTGATTCCCTGCCTGGCGGGCCAGAGCCAGTTGGTGGTTTGGGGAGACGGCAAGGTTGCCAGTTGTGAGCTGCTGCCCGCTGTGGGGGATATCAAGGAAAATTCTCTCGGCGAGATAATTGCCTCCGACGCATACCGGCAGCAGGTCGAGGACATCAAGAATGATAAATGCCACTGCACGCACAACTGCGCCATGCTGGACAGCATATTCTACAACCCGGCCAACCTGCCTCAACTGATGTACCAGCGTGTCAGCTGACACTGCAGCCAAACACTGCGTCATTATTCCTTTTTTTAACCGCGTGGATCAGGTACGCGCCTGCCTGCAGGAGTTGCTGGCGCAGGCGCTGCCGGGTACGGAATTTCTGCTGGTTGACGATGCATCCACCGATAACCTGGTGGAACTGGACGAACTGCTGCACCGGAAAGAGGTTTTCCTGATCCGGCACCCGCGCAATGAGGGCGTCTCGGCGGCCCGCAATTCTGCCCTGCAATGGTGCCGAGAGCACGGTTGTGAGTTGGTTATCATGATCGACAGCGACTGCCTCCCCGGGCCGGGATTCATCGAGACCCATGTGAGGCTGCACGCCGAGATGCCGGAGGTGCCCTGTATCGGAGCCGCCATCGTCGGGCGCGGGTCCTCCGTCTGGTCCAGGCTGGACGGAATCACATCCTGGGTACATGCCGCCCCCCACTATCCGCAACACGAAGTGAAGCATCCGTATCACCTGCCTACCACCAATTTCAGCGTCAAGCTCTCGAGGTTGCCGGACCGACCCTTCGTGTTCGATGAGCGCCTGCACACCGGGGAGGACTGCCTGTTTATTCGCGAACTGCGTCGGCGCGGACTACCCGTGCTGTTTTCTCCAAGCCCGGTGATCTACCATCGCGACCGGGAGCGCCTGCTCGACGTGTTGCGACATCATTACAAGTGGGGGCATCACCAGTATTTCGTCCAGCTCGGCCGCGACATTTCGCCCTACGTGTTCAACCCGGTTTATCGTGCGGCATTCCTTCTGGTCTTTGTCTGGCTCTGGCCGCTTTATTCCCTCGCGGGAGCCACGCTCAATATTGCTCCCTGGCTGTCCACCCGCCTGGGATATCTGGCCTATGCACCGGGCGTCTACATTCTGTGGCTGGCCAAAGGCATCGCGGTTATGGAAGCGGCATTGCGGCCCAGGGCCGTGTTGCGCACGGCGCGGGCGTCACTCGATTACCAGTCCTGGCAGCCGGCGGCGCAGGGGAGCCAGGTCGAACAGGACGGTCGGTGCACCGCGTGACTCCGTAGTCACGGCAAACAGCGCTCCCGATAACGGGAATTGGGCAAGCTGTTCATCATTCAGCCCCTTGCAAGCCGTAGTGATATAGAGAGTGGCATAGTCGGGACCCCCCAATGCGCATTTGGTCACGTTCGGCGCGGGCACGGTCAGCACCCGATCAACACAACCATCAGCCGAAAATCGGGTAACACGCCCGGCGCCGAAGTGACTCACCCAAACCCCGCCTTCGATATCGGTACACATGCCATCGGGGTGACCATCGTTATCACCGAATACAACAAAGATCTCGGGCGATCCGGGCCTGCCCTGCGCATCCAGCGGCGCACGATAAATCCGGCGTCCCAACGTATCGGTGAAATACACCCTGTTTCCATCGAGGCTGAAAGCAGGACCATTGGTGATGCAGAATCGCCCCAGGTGATCCAGTCGCTCGAGTTCGCCTTCGCCGCTCAGGCGATAAAAGTGTCCGGTCTGCGCCTGCTCCTTTTCATCCATGCTGCCAAACCAGAATGCTCCCCGGGTATCCAGTGCGCCGTCGTTGAAGCGGTTGCCCGGCAGGTCTGACTCGAGTTGCAGCAGTGGCGTTGCCGCCGCCACATCCATGTCCAGGTGATAGAGCCCGTCCCGGAAGGTCGCCAACAACCCGCCCGCGGCACAGGGCGCGACGGCACTGAGCGCTCCGGGAAAGTGCCAACTGCGCCTCGCACCATCCGTCGCGAGGCGGTGCAATGTCGATTTCAGGATATCGACCCAGTACACGCACGCCTCGCCGGGATGCCAGAACACGCCCTCGCCAAGGCGCGCGCGGGCATCCCAGAGGCAATTCACTTCGTTCATCACTATTGCCATAACTGGTCCGAAAACTTCACGAGAGGGATAAAAAAAATGGTGAATGAAACTCGAACATCCGGGTTTTGAAGCGTCAGCGGCAGGCGCCTCCACCCGCGAACAGAGGCTACCAGACACCCTGCCGGTTTTCACTCACAAACGCTTGCAAGCAACGGGTTCTGCCGCAAGATCGACGCCGGCGGGAACGTCGCGCCACGTGGCCGCCCCACGCACCAAACTGTGAACCGGTTCATCGACAAGCCCAGCCAGATGCAGTATCGTCAGCCGAGGTCAGCGCCTCTTTCCAGGGGTAGCGGTAGCCGCGCAAAAAGCGGCACCCGGGCAATGAAAATAAAACTGCCATGATCAAAAAAAATCTTTGAACCACATACGGTAACACCGAGTTATGTCCGTAGCTGACGTCATCGTGCCTGTCTACAACGAGGAAGATATACTCGAGGACTTCTATCGGCGGGTGATGGCACTCAAGCTTGATCTCCACCTGATTTTCATTGACAACGCCTCGACCGACAGCAGCCTGCAGATTCTCGAGTCATTTCCCGGAGTCGACATAATCCGGCACGACAACAATGAGGGTTATGGCAGTTCCCTGGTCGATGGCATCAGGCACGGCACCAACGACAACATCATCGTCATCGATGCTGATTGCGAATACCCACCGGAGGTGATCCCTGCAATATTGGCCTCGCTCGAAAACCACGACGTGGTCTATACGAGCCGCCTGATGGGCCGCGGCTCGTCAGACGATGCGAAGATGCCCTATCTCAAATACCTCGGCAATGAGATCATCTCATCGCTTTACAATCGCCTTTTCCGACAGAACGTCACCGATCTCTACACTGGCTGCAAGGGGTTCAAGCGCAGCTGCGTCGAGGGTATTAATTTCGAGCGAATGGGGTTCGAGCATGTGCTGGAACTATCCTGCCGGCTGTCGCAACGAGGCTACCGGATTCTGGACATACCGATCGACTTCGACCCGCGGCGCACCGGTTCCTCGAAGATGAACCACGTCTCCGAAACCACGAAGTTTCTCTACCTGCTCTTTCGCTATCGCCTCGGACAGTGAACCCGGTTCATACGAGCGATGTCCATATGAGCGAACTACAGGGATTGATACCCGCCGCGGGTAAAGGAGTGAGAGCGCGACCCTACACTTCGGATACCCACAAGGGCATGCTCGACATCAATGGTACGCCGAATATCCAGCGCATTATCGGCATCATGCGCGACCAGCTCGGCATCCGCAAAGTCGTGATCGTCGTCGGTTATCTCGGGGATTCAATAAAGGCCCATTTTGGAGACGGCGCCCGTTTTGGAGTCGTCATCGAGTACGTGGAGAACAACGAGCTCGACAAAGGTCTCGCCTGGTCGATTTGTCTCGCCGAGCAGCGGATCAGCTCGGAGTATTTCTGTGTCATGCTGTGCGACGAATGCTACATCGACTCGAACCACTCCGCGCTACTCAATCATCCCTATCAGCAGAACCTGGTCACCTGCTGCGGTATCCCGGTGGACGATTCCAGCTTGATTCAGCGCAATTACGCCATCTGCCTGGACGGGGATCGCGGCATTGCCAGTCTGGAGGAAAAGCCCAAAGTCATCCCCAGCAATATCATGGGAACTGGCACCTTCCTCTGTAGCAGGGAGATTTTCTCGCGGCTTGACGATGCTTTCAGCAGAAGTGAGGACGGCTTCGTCGATTTCGTCAGCATGTTGGACAATATTCATCAGGCGAACAAATGTCTCGGCTATTTCCAGATCGAGGGCACCTATGTCAACATCAACGACCGCGACTCGCTGTATCAGGCGAAATACTACGAAAGAATCCGCAACTTCCCCGACAGCAGCTTCGGGCTTATCGTGTATTGCGAGGGCACCGAGGAGAACATCGAATTTACCCTCCGGCGCTACGAAAATCTGGGCGTCTTCGACTCCATTTCCGTAGTCCTCCCGGGCGATCATACAATCGGCGCGGCACTAGCCAACACCGACGTGAAATTGATCGTCTGCCCGGACAATATCCGACTGTATGGGGAAAGGCTCAAGTACGCACTGGATTTAGCCACCGAGGAAGTGCTCGTTCTGACCGAGGCGGATTATTCATTCCCCAGCCGCGATGTGCACAAACTTCTGGCCTACCTGCCGGAGTCTGACATGGTGCTGGGCACCCGCACCACACGTCAGTTAATTGAACAGGGCTCAACCATGACGGGTCTGGTGCGGCTGGCCAACGCATTCCTGGGGCGCCTGGTCGAATTGTTATGGTGGAATCGCCGCGCCCGCTTCACTGATGTCGGCTGCACCTTTCGCGCAATCTGGAAAACATCCTTTGATGGAATCAAGGATGACCTGACCAGTAAAGGGCCGGAATTCTCGGCGGAGATGATGATCGCGCTGCTGAACCAGCACCAGCGTGTCATCGAGATTCCCGTCAACTATTTCAATCGCAGCCAGTCGCTGCAAGAACAATACCGCACCAGTTCGACGTTTTTCCGCATGCTGCTGCTGATACTGGCTCGGCGTTTGCGGCCATAGCAATTTGTTCTGGAAGGAAAAAACAAGCGCATGACCGACCGATACTTTTTCCTCCACCTGCAGAAGACGGGTGGGAGCGCGCTGAAAATGCGACTTCGGCACTGCCTTGGGGAGCGCGCGGTGTATCCCTGCCCGGACGATGGCGATCTGCCCGACGCTGTTATCAGGCCCGCTCGCCTCCTGGAGCGTATGCGAGAGCGCGGGGAAGAGGTCCGTGTTGTCGCTGGTCACTTTCCACTGGCCACAGTAGATCTTTTGCCAGGTGAATACCGCACATTCACCCTGCTGCGCGAACCCGTCGAACGGACCCTGTCGTTCCTGCGCCATCAGGTGCGCACGGGAAATACCTCAACCGACGACCTCATGAAGCTCTACGAAGATCCCTCCCGCTACCGCATGCTCCACAACCACATGACGAAGATGTTGGCGCTGGATGCCGAACGCACACTGTCTGGCGGCGCCATACTCGCGGAAGTCGAGATGACCGACGAACTGCTCCAACTTGCCCAACAACGCCTGGCAAAAGTGGATGTGGTAGGCGTTCAGGAGCACTACGACGAATTTGTCATGGCACTGGAGCGCGAATTCGGCTGGGATCTCGGCCCGCCCCTGACAGCGAACCAAACTGAGGCCAGGCCCGTGGATGCAGCGTTCAGGGAACGCATCGCCGAAGACAATGCACTGGATGTCGCCTTGTACGAGTACGCACTGGGGCTCGTCGCCACTGCCGCATCGACCACGTAGATCGGCGATGATCTGGAACGAGCGCGTTCAGGTACTTTCCGGCCACAGGAGAGGTGGGTTCATCGGTACATAAACCGCAACTGAGCTGGATGAAAAAGACAAATACAAAAATCTGGGGAGGGCTTTTTCTGTCGTGCGCCGCTCTATGCATGGCAGCTCTCTTTCTACTTGAGCCCGGCATCGCGTCGTTCTCAGATCGGGCGATTGGCATCGCGGTTGTCTCGGACAGCAGCCTGCTAGCGCGCCTGTATGCCTATGTTCTGGCGTTAACTGCACTTACTGCGCTGTGCTGCGCCTACTTCCTTTTCTCCAATACTTCTCCTGAAGGAAATACCGACACGGCCACAGACCCAACCCTGTTTGGGTTGCTATCACTTTGCGCCGGATTGAACCTGCTCGGCGCTTTCGTTACCGGCGATACCTACCTATATCTCGCCACGGCAATTCTATCCCAGACTATCGCAGTCTTCTGGCTGGCCAGAAACTGGCTGGCTGGGAAAGCCGGCGATACACCGGGCGACTCCCGCGAATTCCTGCGCCACCTGTGCCTGAGCTGGCAGGGTACGCTGACGCTGTTTCTGCTGTTGAAGCTATCTTCAATGGATCTGTTCTGGCTCGCATGGTGTCTCAGCCTCGTGACCATCCTGGCGCTGCCGCGGCTGGTTGACACAGCCGCTATGTGGCGACGTATCACCGCCCTCAGAGGGACTGGATTGGCCTACTGGGTGCTCCTTGCACCGCTTCTGTATCTGGCAGCGAACGAACTCCACTTCATGTTTCTTCCGGAAGTCGGCGATCAGGCAACGCAACCGCTTCACTTTTTCTGGCTGTCGCTTGCGGTGATCCTGCTGCCTGCTTTAGCCAGGTCCACAGCAGCACCCGGCCCTGCGTGCTGTGCAGCGAGCGTGCTTGTCACTGGGATCGCGGTCAACGAATACGTTGATCAACTCGTCTACACCAGCTTCGACATGTTCCATTTTGCCGAGAAGGTGCTGCCACTCCAGCAGTGGCAGTCCTACGGCAAACTTCCGTTTATCGACTACCTGCCCACCCATGGTCTGGCCGATGCGTTGCCGCAGTTTCTCTACCAATTGATCAGTGGCCGGGATTATCTCGAGTCCATGATATGGGGTAATGGACATTTCCAGGGGTGGCTGATGCGCGCTCTGGCTGTGTTGATCCTGTTTCTCTTTTTGAGAAACTTTCTGTCTGGCGTAACTGCATTTTTTCTCATCTGGTTGCTTCCCAGCTACCACCTGATTGAACCCTACTTCACTCTGCTTTTGCTGCCTGCCATGCATATGCTGGCCAGACGGCATTATGAGAGCCTGACCCGCTGGTGGCTGGTTCAATGGCTCATAGTATTCGCGCTGTTCCTGTGGCGGCTGGATTTCGGCATCGCTGCGTCAGCGGCCAGCATATTGGTGGCAGCACTGGAAGTCGGTATCGCCAACCGTCAAGCAAGTGGCTGGGGG
>TARA_R110002049_G_scaffold144478_3_pt1 | contig 11532 bp, 11 predicted proteins | sample TARA_R110002049 | Tara Oceans TARA_R110002049 (sample SAMEA4396941) | marine metagenome | biome: Polar Biome; feature: [SRF] surface water layer (ENVO:00010504); material: water (ENVO:00002006), including particulate matter (ENVO:01000060) such as... | depth 5 m
TTAGCGGGATACCATTCAGAAATCAAACGAATACCGATAACAAAACCAGCACCTACAAAACCCAACATGAAACGAGCTACGGCAAGTTGTTCAAAACTGTCGGCCATCGCAAAGAAAAAACAAATGAAACTAGAAATCCCTAATAATAGTGAATACATTATTTTAGGGCCGTATTTGTCCACTAACATTCCGACAACAATACGGGCTGGAATAGTCAATGCCACGTTCAGGATTAAGATAATTTTTACTTGTTGATCGGTCAGGCCAAGTGAATCTCTAATTGAGATCAACAATGGCGCATGGTTAAACCATACGAAAAAACTAATAAAAAACGCCATCCAACTAAGATGGAGGATGCGGGTATTACCACTAAATGATAATAACTTCAGCTTTTGTGCTGACATAGAAGCCCTCTATAACAATGACCGACATTGGTTCATCTACCTCTATGCCGGAATCGTGCCAATTTATATATTTATTTTTATCAATTACTTAAGATACTGATGAGCGAATACATAGCACTAGTATGTTCCATCACTGCCTAGCTACGCACCAAACAGGTGCGCAACCATTCACTCATGTCGTCTAACTAATTATTTAGCCAGTCGAGTGCTTTAGCTCGGCTATAAAAAACGTGAGAATCAAATTCCTCTGGCCGAACAACAGCATTGTCTATTTCTTCACGTTCAGTTTGCTCACAACGAATAAGAAAAGCGGTTTTCACCTGTATTAATGCGTGCTGTTCAGAGACATATTTTGCGAGCTCTATTTTTTCTTTCTTCGACAATTGCATTTCTGATCCCACCAAATTAATCAATATTCGTGGGTACTCTCTATCCTGCAAAATCAACACACCTTCACTGATCGCTTCTTTGCGTTCTGTAAAATCCACAATTCCTGTATAAACAACTTCAATAATCGTGTTTTCTACATCTAATTTAAATTCATAACTCATAGGTAAAAACCTTATTTATTTTTAAGCCACTTTACGTGCATGTCTTTCATGCAAAAAGTGAATAACTTCTGAACGGTAGTGGTTATATTGGGCATCATTTGCAAGTTGCAATCGATGCCTAGGTCGCTCCAACTTAACTTTCAAAACTTCACCAATGGTGGCTGCAGGGCCATTAGTCATCATTACAATCTTGTCTGAAAGTAAGACGGCCTCATCGACATCATGGGTAATCATCATCACTGTATTGTTAAGGTCGGCTTGGATTTCCATTAACGAATCCTGAAGGTGTGCACGTGTCAACGCATCTAAAGCACCAAAAGGTTCATCCATCAATAACACTTTTGGTTCCATTGCTAAGGCGCGTGCAATACCTATTCGTTGCTTCATGCCTCCTGATAATTCTGCTGGTAATTTGTCTTTGGCATGACTCATATGAACAAGCTCGATATTATGCTCAATCCACTCTTTCATTTCTTGCTTTGATTTTTTGCCTTTGAACACAGACTTAACGGCAATTTCTACATTTTCATAAGCGGTTAACCAAGGGAATAATGAATGATTTTGAAACACAATTGCCCGATCAGGACCCGGTTCATTAACTTCTTTTCCTTGTAAAATCACACCACCTTCTGTTGACTGATAAAGGCCACCAACGATGTTCATTACAGTAGATTTACCACAACCAGAATGGCCGATAATACTAACAAACTCACCTTTATCAATTTTAAGGTTCACATTATCTAATGCCTTAAATGGCCCATTAGCGGTTGGGAACTCAATACTTACATGATCAATATTTAAATAACTTTCCATAATTATGTCCTAACGAATTACTGCATTTTTGTCATAAGAGAAGAATTTTTGCATCGTCAACATGACGCGATCCAACATGAAACCTAATATGCCGATGGTCAATACAGCAACCATTATTCTTCCTAGTGATGATGAACTACCATTTTGAAACTCATCCCATACAAACTTACCCAAACCAGGATTTTGAGCCAACATTTCAGCGGCAATAAGTACCATCCAACCGATACCCAATGAGATTCTTAAACCTGTAAAAATCATCGGTATAGATGATGGAATGACGATTTTAAACACTGTCGTTGCATAGCTAAGTCGCAATACACGACCTACATTAATAAGATCTCTATCAATCGAAGAGACACCTACAGCGGTATTAATTAAGGTTGGCCATAATGAGCATAAGGTTACGGTAATGGCTGATGTCACAAATGATTTTGAAAACATCGGGTCGTCAGATACATAGACCGCACTCACGACCATGGTGACAATAGGCAGCCATGCCAAAGGCGATATGGGTTTGAATATCTGTATAAGGGGATTAAGAGCAGAATAAAGTGTATTACTTAATCCACTGATTATGCCAATAGGTATCGCAATGATGCTTGCTATTAGAAAGCCTACAAATACTGTCCATAAACTCGTTAAAATCTGATCAAAGTAGGTTTCTTTACCCGTATAAGGTCTATGTTTTACCTCAGCATTGGGATCCTTAGCTAATTTCTTAGCATTTCTAACATCCTGTCTTTCGTGAAATTTTGCTTCTTTCTCACGTTCAATATAATGTTCATCGATGAGTATTGAAGCCTGCTCCCAAACTTGGACTGGGCCAGGCACTTGACCTAAGCTCGTAACAACCTTTGCTGCACCGACATGCCACAAGCCTAAAAATATAATCATCGCCAATAACGGGATTCCGATCATCATAGCTAATGATTGTAGTTGTTGTTTGGGTGACTCACCTGTTGCTAACTTTACGAGTGGTACCAACCAAGTGAAACCTGTTAGTTCTAAACTGTTTATTATTTTATCTTTCATAATTTTCTTTTATTAACCTATTAATATTCGACTTGTCTAAACGGTCATCTAGACAAGTCGAAATGAGATATTTAGGTAGTCTTACTTAATAACTTCTTCACCTTTTAAGCCAATTGGAAATTGTTCTAAATAGGCATTTGGCTTTGTACCATCGTAAACAATGCTATCTATGAACTCCGTTTGTGGTGCTTTAAAGCCTGTTTCTGTTGCAAAGTCGGGGAAGTCTTTTGCATCAACCTTACCTTCTGCAATTAGCTCTTTAGCTGCGATAGCATAGATGTCTGGACGATAGACTTTTTTAGCAATATCCATAAACCAAGAATCAGATTTTGGTTCAGAAATTTGTCCCCAGCGACGCATTTGGCTCAAATACCAAACCGCATCGCTGTAATATGGATAGGTAGCGTTATGACGGTAGAATGTATTGAAATCAGGCACTTCACGCTTATCCCCTTTTTCATACTCAAATGTTCCGGTCATACTGTTTGCTATTACGTCGTAATCAGCACCCACATAATTGCTTTGAGACAGAATTTTCACCGCTTCTGGACGATTACCATTGTCGTTAGCATCTAACCACTCAGCAGCACGGATTAATGCTTTTACAACGGCAATATGGGTATTTGGATTCGCATCTGCCCATTCTTGGCTTACACCAAATACTTTCTCAGGATTATTTTTCCAAACTTCATAATCCGTGATGACGGGCACACCAATACCTTTAAATACAGCTTGTTGATTCCATGGTTCACCAACGCAATAACCATAGATAGTGCCTGCTTCCATCGTTGACGGCATTTGTGGTGGAGGTGTCACTGATAACTTAGCTTCAGCATCAATCATACCGCTAGTATCACCTTTATGTGGTGCATAATAACCTGGGTGAATACCGCCTGCTGCTAGCCAATAACGTAATTCATAGTTATGCGTTGATACAGGGAAAACCATGCCCATATTGAACGGTTTACCTTCTTTTTTATATTTATCAACGACAGGTTTTAATGCAGATGCACTAATTGGGTGGACGGGCTTGCCATCTTTCATAGCAACATTGGGTTTCATTTGTGCCCAGATATCATTTGATACCGTAATCGCATTACCATTTAAATCCATACTGAATGCAGTAATGATATCCGCCTTAGTACCAAAACCAATTGTTGCACCGATAGGTTGCCCTGCCAGCATATGTGCACCATCAAGCTGACCATCGATTACCCCGTCAAGCAAAACCTTCCAGTTAGCTTGTGCTTCTAAAGATACGTATAGACCTTCATCTTCAAAAAAGCCTTTTTCATAAGCAATAGCAAGAGGCGCCATGTCAGTTAACTTGATAAAACCAAATTTAAGATCTTCTTTTTCAAGTTCGCCTGGTGCTGCCATAGCAGAACTAAAAGGCAGTATACTTGCTGTAACAACTACACTTGCAACGGCTAATGTTTTTGCAATTTTTCTACGTGAAAATAAAGGTGTCATGGTGTACATCTTTTGCTCCAAAAATATATTTTTCCAAAAAAAAAGGCGCTCTTCAAGATGAGTATCTTGAAGGACGCCTTTATCCATTTCCCCTAACGGGATAGTAAGAACAATCCACCGTTGGATTATTAATTCATAATTGTAGTGAAAGCAATTACAGTGCCAATAACCAACAATATAATAATATAATGCAAATACAATATGTTAGAAATAGAACTTCAATTTCTCCAACACATTTACTTTTCTATAATGTGTTATTGCTGGGCTCTTCGCACATTTATAGTGCAATTCGAATGAGATTAACCTTATTTAATGTGCGCTTAATTAAATAAAACGGATGCTTCTACAATTGTTTTTGATAATGCTGCTAACCGCATATTTTGCTTCATTGCTGATGTACGTAATAATTTATATGCATCATCTTCAGAACACTGTCTTTGCTGCATAATTAACCCTTTAGCACGGTCGATAATTTTTCGATCAGCTAAACTGATCTTTAGATCTTCAACCTGTTTCAGTAATTTTTGCTGGTGAGTAAATCTTACGTAGGCAGTCTTTAATATTGGGATAATTCGATTCTTATGTAAACCATCTACTATATAGCTACTAATGCCAGATTCAATAGCTTGATCAATAGCATCATCCATATCGACATTAGTAAATACAACGATCGGTAATGGATATTGATTTATAACCGTTTTTAATTGCGACAAGATCCCTGCATCTAGGTTACGACTAACTACAATTAATAAGTCAGGTTCAATCATCCATGTTCCAGAAATTTGCTTATCCAAGCAGGTGCTTTCAAAAATAACCTTGTATTCTGTTGAGTCAAACACCTGCTTTAATAGCTGGGTTGACTCAGGCTCGTCACTAATTATTACGGTATTGATTACTTTTGTCATGTGACTCGATATTAATTAGGCGTTGCGTAATGCATGAGCAACAAGGTTTTGGTAGACAGTGACTAACGCGTCAATTGGCTGCGTTGCCATCTTGAAGAATTTAGTAGCATCAATATCTATCGGGCCATCTATTAGTACTTTATTTTCAATGGTATCGATTAAGTTATCAACGCCTTCTCTGATCAATCTTGACGAAGATGTAAGCTGAGAAAGTAACAAAGTATCTTGTACTTGAGCAAGCTCTGCTAACAATTCATCCGTCGGTGTAATTATGGATATACGCAAAAAACCCAATGATATTCTATCGATACCAAGGCATTCGCCTTTAGAACAAATTCCTGCACCAATCCCTCTGGATTGTGCAATAGTTTCGACTACTTTTAATGTATCGATACAAAGTTGTGACATATGAATGCTCGAACCAAGCATTATCCAAGTCAGTTGGTGATGGTTCATCAGCTCATCAAGTAAGGATAAATGACCATAAACCATAATATTATGCTGACGAAGTAAGTTTTGAGAGCTTAAATCACGATTTAACGAATGCATTTTTAATTTTGGCCAGTGACCAACAAATGATTGCCACTGTGGGAATACATTTAGCCCAAGGCTATTACCCTCGGCAATTAATTGGTCTAATTGTGATTGAATTGAAATAAGCTGTATTTTCAGGCTTTTATCACCTTGCAATATGGCATTACTTATTCCACGGTGCTGCTGGCAACTTGAGATGATTTTCTGAATATGCGTGACAAGTGCCAGACCCTGTTTAATATTATCTGAGTGTTTTTTCTTATTAGATAAGCCATATTTAATGGCACTGATAAGAAGCAGACTCACTAACACGCCACCTAGCATTTTTAAATCCATACTCATTTTCCTAGCTTGCTAAATTCAACACTGATCATTCCCAGCTAAATAAATAAGCTGCTAATAAACCTAATGGGGAAATTAAGACCATAAATGCAAGTTTCAATAACTCACGAAGTAAATACATAAAATCAATCAAATAACCCATTATCTATTCCTTGTGAATTAATTTAAAAAAAGGGATAAGCCATAGTGCTATGGCTTATCCCAAACTCAGCACAGTCATGCTAGAGAGAGAGACCAACCCCTTAGAAGCTGAAAACTAAAAATAGATTGGCAAACACTACAATGCATTATTAGTGCCATAAAAATATACTTAATATTCATGGCATTAGTATTGTTTTGTTTTATTAGACTGCACAAAAAATGTGCATTTCTAAATGCCCGCACCAAATAATATCTATCCAATGGAGTAGTCTTACTGAAGTCATTTAGTAATTAATTGCAGGGCGGACAATTTATTAATGCGTACCTTTAAAATAAAAAACCGGACAACACTAATGTTGCCCGGCCATAGTCACGAGGAGGAGACTACTTTTTTAAAACTTAATTTGGCCATAAAGCCAGAATTTTTCTGTATCGACATAAGCTAAAGATGCATCACCAGCATTATAATCAGAATATTTCACACCCAAGGTGTAATGCTTGTTAAAGGTTTTTTCTGCAAGAATATCAAACTCGTTACCCGCATCAATTCCATCTTTATCAGTTTCAAAGTCATGATACACGGCAACTACTTTTGCACCCAACACCTTACCTACAACAGTGAAGTACATGTCTTCTAAACCATTTTTAGGTGTAGACAGAAAGATGTCAGCCCAGCCTTGAAACGCATGGTTAGTTCCTAAAGGTGTATTGAAGCTGTATGTACCATCACCCTCTTGCATTTCGTAAGAAAATTTCGCTACCCAACCTTTATATTTACCACCTAGTTCAGCTAAATAGTAATTCTGGTCGTCCATCACACCATCTTTGTAGTCACCTTGGCTGGCATACTCAGCCGTGTAAAGTATTTTTAAATCATCATTAACAGCTTGTGCACCCGACAAGCGTAGCCCGAATGTTTCTGTAGAAGCGGTTATTACATCTTCATTTTCGATTAGGTAGGCATAAGCTTCTAAGTCACCAATTGGTGAACCCGAGTATTGAACGTTAAACAAGTCTGTACTCATATCAATATTATTTGGCTTAGCGACGCTATTTTCACCAAAAATGGTGTTTACATTTTCAATGTGTGCATAGCCAATTGTAGTATCAGCCAAAGATTTATTAACGAAACTAAAGCCATCAAATGATTGATGGTTTTGACGCCATAATACGTTACCGATATAACGGTGAAATGGTGCACCACGGTACGTAATTTCTTGGCGACCTAGTTTAAATTCTGTATCAAAACCGTTATAACTTAAGTAACCTTGATTAACTTCAGTGCCAACAGGATCGGCGACTACTGAATACCTTGTATGGCCATTTTCTGTATTGTTGAATTTTTCATCACCCATAGCACGCACATCTTCAAATTCGACGAAAGCACCAAAGCCTTTAAAACTACCTGTTTTATAACCTAGCGTCGTACGTAACGTGTAAGCATCTGCATCTTTTTTACTATTATCTTCTGTTACTGCTTCGTAGCGAGCACGAGCAGAAAAGCTGACCTTTCCTCCCGTTAGCGCATCGACAAAAGCATCATCTGCATGTGCAATACTCATCGCACCGATTGAGCTAAAACCTGAAGCAACAAGTGCCAATACTATTGGTTTTCTTGTGAAATTCATTATTTTTTCCTTAACAATATAAAAACTAAACACCATAAAAACAAAAAGCCATATCTACACGAGGTAGATACGGCTTCGTTACCATCCAAAATTTAATTACTTTCCACGCCATTGCAGAATTTAATATTGATAAAGCAACCAGTATGCCAACATTGTTTTCACTTTAAAAATCAGTCAGTTAACATACTGACAACTACATACTTAATCTTCTTGTGCACCAAATAGCATCAATAATATATTCAATTGCACAGAATTGGCTCTACCTAAAATTAACTTGAAACAGGTTTTTATCATGGAACTAACTTAATACATTAAATAACGATAATGCTCATTATTTTTCAAGGAGGTTTATCCCTATCAGCTAGGGATATGCCCCCCTGTATTAATCAAGCTAAATATCAGATAGTAAAGATAGTGTTTTGAGGAGAACATAATGATAAAAGAGCGTAATGAAGATGTTTTTTCTGCTTTGCAAGAAATGGCTGAAGATATTCATCTTGTCTCTAGAAACTATAATGATGAACTTATTGGCATTGATTACTATGCAAACTTATCTGTTTTAACATCGGCAGAGTTAGTCAAACTCGTACACTTATGGCACGTTAAGGCACTAACCTGCCATAAGGAAAAATTAGCCTCCCAATGGATGGTCATACAAATATTTCTACTCATCTCTGGTGCAGAGTATATTGCATCAATTTCTGGCGGCGTTATCGTTGTAACCATTGCTAGTCTATTAGGCATCATTGCCATGATCGCGATGATTGAAGACAAGCGAGTATCCAATGCTAAACGGAATCTCAATGATGCCATAAAGGTACTCAAACACTTACAATATCACTTGTCAGCAAGATGAGTCCTTGACAAGGACAAAGCAAATAAACTTAATATTAGTTCTAACTTTACCTCATATTTATGGGGATATTGGCAAGATCTGAGCTAATGGCTTTCGTCCGATTATAGTCATTCAGTCCTGTTTCAAGGGATACTAATCATAATGGCCTTAATGTATGATGAATTCATAGACGTTTATTATTACAATGAGTCATGATGAATACTCGAACTTTTATATCTTTATTGCTGATGTTATTTTCTAACAATGTACTCGCTGAGGAGCCATTGGAGAAAGTCCGGCTACAACTCAAATGGTTTAGCTCTTTCCAATTTGCCGGATATTACATGGCACTTGAAAAAGGCTATTACGCACAGTCTGGTCTTGATGTTGAAATTATTGAGCGTAACCCTGCTAAAAACAACATTCTGCAAGTAGTTGATGGCGAAGCCGAGTATGGAGTAGCTGATTCGGCTGTACTGCTTTATCGGGCTAAAGGTAAGCCAGTGAAGATTCTCGCATCGATATTTCAGCATAGCCCCTTGGTCTTCATCTCAAAAAAAGAGTCAGGAATATTCAGCCCTTATGAGATGCAAGGAAAAACGATTTCCTATCAGAAAGGACTCGATGATGCTCCTTTCCTAGCGACACTCAAACACGCACACCTGAATGAGGCTGATTATGATTTTGCACCTTTGGATTTCTCGAATGAAGAGTTTATCCGGGGCGATGTGGATGTCATGAGTGCCTATCTGAGCAACCAGCCGTACCTTATGAAAGAGCAAGGCATAGAGATAAATATCATTAATCCTTTGAACTATGGTGTCGATTTCTATGGAGACAATCTCTTTACAACCGAGAAGGAATTAGAACGTCATCCGAAGCGCGCCCAGGCATTTCTTGAAGCATCACTAAATGGGTGGAAATACGCCCTTGCTCACAAGGATGAAACAATTTCTGTTCTTGGTGCTAAATACAACGCTAAAAGATCGGTAGATCACCTTATCTATGAGGCTAAAATTATTGAACAAATGATGATGGCAGACATGGTGGTTATCGGCTATAGCAGTATAGAGCGCTTCTATCGGATTGCGATGATCTATCAAAGCGTCGGTAAAATTGACAAATCTCAGGCAAATACAGCACTGGATGGACTGATCTATGATCCGAATTCCGCATCACAAAACATCACACAATATCTATACACAGCCTTGGTGTTATTTCTAATTATGGGGGCGATTATTGTCAGCTTGTTATTGGCAGCTCGACGTCTCAAACACTTGGTGGCTGAGCGCACTCAACATCTCTCAGAAACGATGGCTTTCAATGAAACCATATTGACGAACTCACCTTTACCCATGGGCGTATATGGTGAAAATGGTCAGTGCGTTCTGATTAATAACGCCTATGCAAAATTGATGGGGGAATCGCGAGAACAATTGCTAAACCAAAACTTCAACAACATTTCTGCGTGGCAAAAAAATGGCCTGCAAGAAGATTGTAAGTTGGCATTGAGCCAGAAGAGCACTCAATCTCGAGAAATTAATAGCGTAAATTCGTCAGATAAAGACATCTGGCTTGAATGCCGGATAGTACCAACACTCCTTAATACTAAAACACATCTTTTAATCCAATTTATTGATCTGACGGATCGAAAGCATTTGGAGGAGGAATTACGGCATATCGCTTTTCACGATGCATTGACTAAACTTCCCAATCGTCGCCTCTTGCAGGATCGCTTACTGCATGCATTACATACTAGTAAGCGTCAGAACAAACATGCAGCAATCATATTTTTAGATCTAAATAAATTCAAGCAATTGAATGATACGCACGGCCATGAACTGGGCGATCAATTACTTATCGAAGTGGCAAGTCGATTACAACGGAATGCGCGAGAAGCCGATACGGTTGCTAGATTGGGAGGTGATGAATTTGTCGTGCTGCTAGAGGGCCTGAATGAGAATCTAACCAGTGCAACTGAGCAAGTAAATATGATTGCAAATAACATCTCAACTACTTTAAGCGAAGAATATATTCTTGGAACCATCCGTCATCATGGCTCGGTAAGTCTCGGTATAAAAATATTTAAAGGCGATAAGACTACTCCTAAAGAAATTCTCAAGGAAGCGGATGAGGCTATGTATAAAGTTAAAAAAGGTAAAGCAAACCGGTAAAATTGACCGCCAGCTAAATCAATACTGTCGTCGATTAACAATAATCGGTGAATGACGGTTTTAGCTGTGGAGACTCGATCTTATGCACAACAAACCGATCTTCCAGCACCTGCAATCAAAATATTGGGGCATACAGAAACGTCTTATTAAAATACCGCGAAGTCACATTACACCTGCATCATCGCTGTCTCCGGTGCTTATCTCAGTCGTCGATAATGATCTGCCCTGCCAGATTATCTACAACCACAGGACAATCAAAATAGTTAACAGTTGGCAAAGCGCCATATTTATCGAAAATAAATTGCCTCCACTCTCCCGTGAATAGCTGCTCTGCATCCGCCTGTGAATTCCATAGATACACGCCACCAGCAGTTTCGCCATCTGGTGAAAGAATATAATACTTTCTAATTAACCCAGAAACATCACTATATTTTGATGCAGTACCTGAAAAAATATCGCGTGCCTGTGCGCGAGAAATAGGTTGTGGCAACTTGAACTGTACAAATGCTGTAATCACTTTTATTTCCTTTATGAGATCATATATAGTTTGTTGACTAATACTTGATTAAACACCTTTACAGCACTTTAAATAACCGACTTCTTCTTCCTTAAAAAGAGCCTGAACCCAATCAACAAAGGCTCTAACGTTTGCCGACAAGTGTCTATTTTGTAAATAAACAATATATAAGGGTGATGCTTC
>TARA_R110002049_G_scaffold288330_2_pt1 | contig 11526 bp, 12 predicted proteins | sample TARA_R110002049 | Tara Oceans TARA_R110002049 (sample SAMEA4396941) | marine metagenome | biome: Polar Biome; feature: [SRF] surface water layer (ENVO:00010504); material: water (ENVO:00002006), including particulate matter (ENVO:01000060) such as... | depth 5 m
TTTCCATAAATACCCCGCTTATCTATACTTATGAGCAGCTTAAAGTTGAATATGAGCAACATTTCGAAAACTTTGAATTATTTTGGTTCTCAAAACCTTTAGAAGAGTTAAAAAAATCAGGATTAATAACATTATAATCAGGTTGTTAACTAATTAAAGAAGACTGTTTTTGGGTAATACTGAATGATAGGTTTAATCTATTTTTTTTATACTTTCGTATAATCAAATTTTTAACCACACATCAAAATTTAATTAAATGAAGAAGACCTTATTATTTGCAGGCTTATTGTCAGTTATTCTAATTGGTTGCGGATCTCCGGCAGCAGAAGAAAGTACAGATATAAGTACAGCAGAAGCAGTTGAAAACGCACGAATGGATTCAGTTGCTAATGAAATGGATCAAACAGCTAAAGAAATAGACGAAGCTGCAAATGAATTAGATAACATTATCAACGAACTATAATTAAATCAATCATGAAAAGAATTATCACATTAGCAGCCGTTGCTGCATTTGGATTATTTTCTACAGTTTCTGCTCAATCCAATATGAATATTGGAAAAGAAGCTCAAGAAATGACAAAGTCAGCTACAAAAGATGTAAAAGAAACATCTAAAGAAGTAGCAAAAGAAGTAAAAGAAACTGCAAAAGAAGTTAAAGAGTCTGCTAAAGAAAAAGCGGTAGAAGTTAAGACTGACGTTAAGGAAGCAGCAAAAGAAACAAAAGAGACAATTAAGTCTAAAGCCAGCGAAAAGAAAGCATCAGCTGAATCTGCTTTAACAGATGCAGAAGAAGATGCAACTGAAATGGTGGAGGAAGCAATAGAGGAAACAGAAGAAGCGACAGAAGAGGCGACAGAAGCTGTTAATGAAGAAAATATGACTTCCAAAGAAAAAGCGGCTAAAAAAGAAGCTGAATTGGAAGCGTCTGTTGAAAAAGGTGATGCAAAAGTAGCAGAAGCTAAAGCTAAAATAGAAGCTGCTTTAGAGAAGTTGAATCTAGACAAGGCTGCAGGTAAAATAAATGCTGCCGAATATGCTGCAAAAAATGAAAAAATTCAAGAAGCAATGGCTAAAGTAACTGCTCTAGAAGAAAAAGTTGGAAAAGCTAAAAACATGATTCCTTAATCATACCATATTTTTTTTAAAAGGCTTCGGAAATTCCGAAGCCTTTTTTGTTTTTTTTATGATTTCTCTTCAACTCCATTTTAGAGTTTGTATAGTTAACATAATAAAAAAGAGCTTAACCCATTTAAAATAAACTCATCTAAATTATTGAAGAAATCAGTCAAATAATTTGGTAAAAAAAATACAGTGGAATTCTCCACTGTATTTTTTTAAATAAGGTATACAATGCGATTACTTATTGATCAGCATCTCTGTTTTGAGTAGGTTTGTTCATCAACTGCTCTTTTCTTTTGATTACTGAATCACTAGAAGGCATATTGTACAATTCTGGGTGAACATAAGAACCTTTAATTTCTTTATCTTCTTCAGGTTGTACTCTATTTTTGTTTGCAAATTTATCTGCTCTAACACCTGTTACAGCCCAACTTACTTCTACATTTGGCTCATTGGTTTGAATGACAAATGTGTTGTTTGAAATTTTCTCTTTTACAATTGCATTAGCAAATGTTCCGATTACAGTTAACTGATACCTAAAATCTTTGTTAGCTGCTTCAAAGTAAGAAGGCAATTCAACAGTTGCATATCCATCTGTACCTGTAACAATGTTTCCGCTATAAATATTCATCATTTCAGGAGACTCTACAAAACTGTGAACTAAATACTTATTTGCAGGATCTAACGGGTGGTCAATTTTAAATGTTCCTGAACCTTTAGCAATAGATCCAGTTACAGTTAAATTCCCTGTAATGGTCATATTTCCTGTAAATTCAGATGCTCCTGTTACAGAAAAATCAGAAAACGGATTTTGCAAAATTGAACCGCCAACAGCTAATTTCTTTACATTTAAATACCCATTTCTAGAAGCTCTAAAAATAGTATCAGGAGAAGAACATCCTGAAATTAGCGACAATGCATTTGCAGCCCCATCATGGTTAAGTTGAAATCCGCAAAAACCATTGTACGTTGAGTTTTCATTAAAGATTAACGAACCTGATTTAACTTTGTTAAATGCCACTGAAGCTAATTCTATGTTTGCTAAAGAATCTTCAACAACCATCAAAAGACTTTTTGGATTAGTTGTCCCTATTCCCACATTTCCTGCATTTGCTTTAGAAATATTATTTCCTGTTAACGTCCAATTTCCTCCTGCTCCGCCTGATGCCGGCAATACAACAAATCCACTATTAGATAAAAACAAGGTATCGTTACTGATACTCAATACTTGAATTTCATTGGTAGAATCACCATCTAATTCAGTAAATGATGTCAAATAACCTGCATCATTTGTAAATGAAGAAATTAAAGTAGGCGCTCCAACAAGTGAAGAATAGTTTCCATCAAAATCGTTTGTAGAATCGATATCAAGATTAGCAGGTAGGTTAGTTAATGAATTAAAATCACCATTAAAACCTCCAGGTAATTTTGCAAAACCACCGTTAGATAAAAACAATGTATCATTACTTAAACTAATCACTTGAATTTCATTTGATGGATCGTTATCTGCATCGTCTACTAAATCAACAAGTGCTGAATCTGCAATTTTTGCATGAAGTGCATAAGGCACACTCATTAATTGACTAGTTCCCATAACAGTATAATTGGTTCCGCCTGTAATATCAGCTGCAGTTTCTATAAAGTATGGACCATTTGCCCAATTGATATCTGCAAAAACATCAGTTGAAGAACCTGAACCAATTTCTAAATTCACCAACCCAAAAGCATTAGTAGTTGATGAAAACGTTTCAGTATAAACTGCTGTTCCTGTGGCGCTTCCTTGCTTAATTGCTAAACGCATACCCACTGATTGATTTGTTAAAATTGCATTTCCTGCATCTCTAACTACTGCCTGATATTTGAAACCCTCAGGAGATTGGGCAAATGATGTTAAAGATACTATTGCTAATGCAATGATTGCTAGTACTATTTTTTTCATAATAAATGATTTAAGTTGGTTAATTACAATTACCTTTTATCGTAATAATGGTAGGTTAACGAGATTTAATAAGTTTAAAAGTTTTTAACACGTTGGTTTTGTCATTTAAGATAAGAGAGTAACTTCCTGGAGCTAAATGACTAACCTGAATCGGGGTTTGAACCGATGTAAGTTGATTTTGTAAGACCAGCTTACCTTGTAAGTCATATATGGAATAACTTACATTTTCGTGTTTTTCTGTTTTAATATTTAAAACATCTTCTGTAGGATTTGGAAATATGATTACCTCATAATTAGGAGAGTAATCTTTAAGACCCACAAAAGTCCATTTAGATTGATGAAATCCCTGATTTAGGGTAGATATTCCATCAGTGACGGTATTTATTATAGGTTCACCTATCGTAAACGATATAGTTCCATTTGAGTTAGAGTAAGTATCTCCTTGAGTGGAAATAACATCTTGAGCTGAAACTCCAATAGCAGATGCTAATGAGCATAATAAGAGTGTTTTTTTAATCATAGATATTTTGGTTTAGTTTCCACAAACTTAAACTAAAAATTTGATTTGAAAGATTATAACTCACAAGTAGTTTACTTTTTATTAAACAATTGTTTAAAACTCTGTGTTCAACCTATAAATGCAACACATCTTTCTTTTAATACTTCATTAGGGCTATGATAGCCAAACTTTCTAATGGGTCTATTATTGATTGATCTTTCAATTTCTTTGATTCTTCTAGAAAGTAAGTAATTATTGAAAAAAGCCTCGCTATTGACTTCAGCCTGCCCCGAAACGACTGACCAAAATCCAGTAGGTATATGTTTATCGTAGGTTCCCTTGATATTTACATACTTGAAAGTATCATCCAATAATTTATTTTCAACCGAATTGTATAAGTGATAATCTCCATTGAATAGAGTATCTCCGCTATTAATTATATATTCAAAATCGATGATATAATTATTACTAAATAATGATAACGGTTTACTATGAGTAGCACTTAACTGACTATAAGCTAAACTACAATGAAAGAGTACATAAGAGAATAGTAAGAAGCGTTTCATTTAAATAAAGTTAGAATCTTTTAAAGTTAACTGCTTAAAATAATTTTGTTAACTAATCGTGTTGTTAAATTATATTGTTAAAAAAAGTGAGGTTTATGAATTGATAATTTAATACAAAACTATCAACTCATTTTTATTTTCAATCGATTTATTTTTTTCTTAATCAAATGGAAATAAATATATTACAATAAACTAAAAGACCTCTACAAGATTAATTAGATTAATTATTCTATTTAACCTTGTGTTTTGGTTCCCAAATAAGGCGAATAAATGAGCTCAGTCGTTCGTTTTCTTTACTTACCGGTATGCCTGCCACAATACCAACTAGCAGGTTATCAGCAATACCCAATCGCATCTGAGGCCTAATTATCATGTCAAAATTTGTTCCTTTTAATTCCTTATTAAATTCAACACCGACGAAATTTCTTGTACCTGTAATCATATAATGAAAACTTGTATTTATATCATAAGTAGTTTGAATGCTATTGGTTTTAAAATGTTTTATCACCTTTGGTCCTGTGTATACTAATGAATGAAAATTTCCACCCCAGCGTTTTGCAATAACAAAGAAAGGGTTAAATACATTTCCATAAATAAATGGATTTCCAAAATTTTTAAAATCTGAAAGTTCAAACTCATTTATATAGCCTATTGCCATGGAAGTGGCTAAAGGCTCGCTTACAAAGAAAGACCATTGTGTTGCAATTTTAATACTATTCAATTTATTTGAAGGAAGTGAACTCATTTCTGTTCCACTTGATTGAGAATAGACAGTAAATGGCAACTCCACCTCAAAACCTAAACGATCAATTGGAGCCCACTCATATTCAATTAAAGCTTCGTAGGTATCAAATTTTAAATTATCGGTCAAACCTAAGCCTATATTCCACTCTTTTTCTCCTTTTCTTGCTCCCAAATCACGAATCAGGTCAATATATAGAGGTTCTGCGTGCAAAACCTTTGAAGGTTCTTTAAGATCTTCCACTTGTTGTATATAAAGACTATCTCTTTCTGATTTAGTATTTTGAGCTACTGCATAGTTTGTGAAAACCAACACAGTAGTTAATCCTAATATTATTTTTAAATACATTTTTATTCTAATTTTTAAACATTGAAATCTTCCTACCACACTACTATGGTAGAAACTAATTATACTATGAAAAAATTAGAATTTGGGAGGTGGCGTATCGAGGTTGTAAAAACCTTTAGTTACAAAATTGTTTTGTTGAGAAAAGAACTGTTTAGATAAATCCATCAACAAATTATCATTCTCAATATTAGATAGATAATAGATAGTTAAATCAATTTTAAGGTTTGACTTTTTATTGTGGTCTTCCCTATCATGATCGTCATACTCTTTAAAGGAGTTTTCATATCCTAAAACCTTTTCAAAAACGATTTCGATAATGCTCTCTTGATCATTAATTGATAAATCTTCAGGAATATGTTCAGGATGACTGTCCGCAGTATCAACGCTAATGTTAAGGAGAAATAGGGCCATAAACACCCAGAGTGTTTTAGTGAAAATGCTATTTCTTATTTGGTTAATCACAGCCCAAAAATAATGTTCTTAGTTTGATTTACTTTGTTGAATTCATTTCTGTTATACTTTTTTAACGAATCTAGAAATGTGAATTTATTTAAGTGTTCAAATTTTCTTGTTCTTTTAATTTTGCTTGTACTTCTATGTCTCCATAATAGTCTTTTAGCTTATGGCTAAGCTTATTGTATCGATAAACTCCTACTATTAATAAAATTACAGTTAACGATAAAGAAGTATAACCCAAGAATTTGATCTGCTGAAAATCCTCTAACTTTAGTAATGCTATTCCTCCTAAAAGCAAGTACAATGATGCTCTGATATAAGAAAGTAACGTTCGCTCATTTGCTAGCTTAGTACGTTCTAAAGCTAAAAAATCACGTAAAATTATATGCTCTTGGTTCTTAAAAGTAGTTCCTAATGTGGGAAGTATTTGTTTAATTTTCATAGTTTTTCAATTTTATCAGAATGGAAAAAAGAGTGATATTATAAACGAAGCTGCTATCCAAATTACAATATTTAATGGAGTTCCAATTTTTAGGAAATCATTGTATTTATAGTTTCCCGGAGCATAGACCATAGTGTTGGTCGGGTAGCTAACCGGAGTCATGAACGTTAACGAACATGCAAACATAACAGCTACTAAAAATGGTTTATAGCTCACTTCCATAGCAGCGGCCAAACTTATTACGATAGGGGCCATTAGCGCTGCTGTTGCTTTACTAGAAAGTACATTAGTAGAAAGGAAAGTGACTAAAAAAATTGCGCTTAACGTTATTCTGGGATCTAAACTACCTAAATGTTCAAATACAAAATTTGAAATCAAATCAGCCCCTCCTGTTTTTTCAAGAGCAGTTCCCATAGATAATACCCCAGCCATCATAAAGATTACTTTCCATTCAATCGCTTCATAGGCTTCTTTTGGCTTTATAATACGAGTGGTGACCAATAATAAACAGCCGACCATACCACTCATTAGAATCGAAGCAATTCCGGTAGCTGCAGCAGTAACAACGCCAATCGCAATTAATAATGCTGGTATGGCCTTTCTTAAGTTGATTTTCTTCTCACTGTATACTGATAACATGATGAGCAACCTTTCTTGTAATATTTTATCAATACTTATCTTTGAACCTACTACTAAGAGCATGTCTCCTTCTTTAATTATCGCAGATGATAAATTGTCAGTTAACGTTTCCTCTTTTCGTTTAATTGCCATCACTGAAAAGAGAGAGTTATTACCCAGATTCATCTCTTCAATACTACTGCCTGCCAATAAAGATCCTGCAGGCACCATCATTTCATATACATTCTGGAAAGAGTTGTTTTCCTCATTGTGGTTTTTATTTCCAATTATTTTATAATTCGATTGATTCTTTAATTCTGCCAACTTTTCAGGGCTTATCAGCACCCGAATAACATCACTTTTTTCAATCACATCGGAATTCGAAAAGTCTTTGATCCAATTGGCATTCCTGAAAATCCCAAGCACTTGTACGTTATACTCTTTTAATAATCGGCTTTTATCTATAGTACTACCTACATCTTTATTACTTTCAGAAATCTCTATTTCACTGATATAGTTTTCTGTTTGTCTCAATAGGTTTTCATCAATAAACTTTCTTTTAGGTAATAAAAAAGGACCAAATACAAAGATGAAGGTTAATCCGATTCCCATTAAACATAAAGCTGGTAAACTAAACTCAAACATTCCAAAGGGTTCTAGCCCGCTTTTCTTGGCAATGCTACTTACTAAAATATTGGTGGAAGTTCCTATAAGCGTGCAAGTGCCTCCAAAGAGTGCAGAAAACGAAATAGGAATCATCAGTTTAGAAGGTGCTATACCGGTTTGGCGACAAACAGAAAGTACTAACGGAATCAAAATAGCAACCACCGCAGCATCATTCACAAATGCAGAAAAGATTGCTGAGATCAAACAAAATACGACAAGAGCAACCATATAATGAATCTTGGCTAACCTCACTATTTTGGTGCTTAAACCATCAATTAATCCTGATTTAAATACGGCAGCACTAACCACAAACATACATCCTAAAGTAATTGTAGCGGGATGATTAAACCCTGAGAAGCCTTCTTCAGGACTTAATACACCAGTAGCAATAAACAACGCCATTATTAATATTGAAGTAGTATCAATACTAAAATAGTCTTTCACAAATAGAAAGATACTAATGGCAATAATAGCAATGGTGAAATATAATTCCATAAGTATGCGTTAGGCACTACCAAAATAGGGATTATTTAGATTTAAATTAAACACAAATTAGAAACTTTAAAAAATTCTTAGAGGTATAAACTTTTAACTAAATCACCGTTTTAAAGTTCAAAACAGCAAAAAGTATTATTCCAAACAATCCACCTACCTTTGCAGAAATAACAATATTATATGACATTCAAAGAATTAGGGGTTATCGAACCCATTCTAAAGGCATTAGACGCTGAAGGATACACACATCCTACTCCAATACAAGAACAATCGATTCCAAAACTGCTACAAAAAAGAGATTTATTAGGTTGTGCACAAACTGGAACAGGTAAAACTGCAGCCTTCACGATACCGATTTTACAGCATTTACATCAAGAAAAAACGAACCACAATAGAAATAGACCAATTAAGGCCTTAATTATTACGCCTACTCGTGAGCTTGCTCTTCAAATTGGCGAGAGCATCGTTACTTATGGAAAGAATACGAGCCTAAAAAGCACGGTAATTTTTGGTGGTGTAAAACAAGGAAAACAAACTGCGGCACTTAGTCAAGGCATAGATATTTTAGTAGCTACGCCAGGCCGTTTATTAGACCTAATTAGCCAAGGTTTTATTAGCTTAAATGCGATCGAATACTTTGTACTAGATGAGGCTGATCAAATGTTAGACATGGGTTTTATCCACGACATTAAAAAGGTATTAGCTAAGTTGCCAAAGAACAGACAATCGCTTTTCTTTTCAGCAACTATGGCACCTGCTATTGTATCGCTTTCTAATGAGATTTTAGGAAACCCTGAAAAAGTAACAGTAAAACCTGAGCAAGCTACGGCTGAGAAAGTAGATCAGGGAGTTTACTTCGTTAGCAAAGCGGATAAACCAAAACTATTGGTTCACTTAATTGAGCAAAAAGGCGTTAACTCAGTTTTAGTATTTTCGAGAACCAAACATGGAGCGAATAAAATTGTAAAGCAATTAGCCATGTCTGATATTACGGCTGAAGCAATTCATGGTAATAAGTCACAAACTGCACGTGTAAAAGCCTTAAATAACTTCAAAGATGGTATTACCAAAGTACTTATTGCAACAGACATTGCAGCGAGAGGTATTGATATCGACGAATTAGAATTGGTTGTTAATTACGACCTACCCAACGTACCTGAAACCTACGTGCACCGAATTGGTAGAACTGGTCGTGCAAAAGCTAGTGGCGAAGCAATTAGTTTCTGTGATGGAGAAGAAAGAGCTTACTTAAGAGACATTCAAAAGCTAATTAAGCAAGATGTTCCAGTAATTTCTGATCACCCTTACCCAGATGATGGCACGATAGATTACTCCGAAAAAAAGGCTCCAAAACAAGGCCGTAATTCCAATAGAGGACCAAAGAAACCGTATAGAGGCGGCGGAAATAAATCATCACGTCCAAATTCTGGAAACAAAAGTGCTAGTTCTTCTAGCAATAGAGACGGAAATAGACCAAGACGCAGAAGAGAAGATTAATCATCATCTTTATTCCATGATATGAATATTGAAGAACTAAGAGATTATTGTTTATCGTTGAAAGGTGTTTCTGAGGGAATGCCTTTCGATGATAAAGTTCTTGTTTTCAAAGTAATGGGTAAAATGTTTTGTTTAACTAATATTGAGCAGTTTGAGTCGGTTAACCTCAAATGTGACCCTGAGAAAGCGGTGGAACTTCGTGAAACTTATGAAGCTGTTAAACCTGGGTATCACATGAGTAAAATTCACTGGAACACAGTGATGATTGATGGTTCTAATTCTGTAGCACAACTTCAAGAATGGATTATTGATTCATACAATTTAGTTTCTAAAAGCTTAACCAAGAAGCTTAAATTGGAATTGGCAAGTTTGTAGACTCCGGTTTGATAAATAGTTTTTCTAGATTAAAACCTCCGTATAAATTTCGCAATTGTTAAATTGATTAAATAAATTAGATGTTGCAACATTTATTTTTACTTAATCCACTTTACCCCTCTTTAAAGTCCTACTTTTGCAGCTCAATTTAATCATCAATAACTCAGAACAACTATAATTAGTTGTACTTCCCTATAAATGAACAAAGAAAAAGCTCTATTATACACACTAGCTGTAATTCAATTCTCCCACATCACTGACTTTATGATTCTGATGCCATTAGGACCGCGGCTGATGGATACGTTTGATATTTTACCAAGTCAGTTTGCACTTTTAGTTTCCGCCTATACATTTAGTGCAGGAATCTTTGGTTTCATTGGAGCTTTCTTTATCGATCGATTTGATCGCAAGAAACTTTTGATGTTCATGGCAACAGGATTTGCACTAGGAACCTTGGCTTGTGGTTTTTCTTCTAGCTATTATATGTTATTGTTCATGCGAGCATTTACGGGATCATTTGGTGGAATTTTAAGTGCATTGATCCTCTCTATTATTGGGGACGTTATTCCAAATGAGCGGAGAGCAGGTGCTATGGGATTGGTAATGGCCTCCTTTTCATTGGCTTCAGTTGTTGGAGTTCCTCTGGGTTTATACTTAGCGACTTTATCAGATTGGCATTTTCCTTTTTTATCCCTTGGTGTAATTGCCTTATTAACGTTAATTCCAGTTTATCGATTTATACCTACTTTGAACGATCATATTCAAAGCACAGCAGATCGGGAATCACCTATACAAATCATTAAGAATGTACTTCGAAGTAAAAATCAACTTTATGCCCTACTCTTTGGTGTAGTAATTATGTTTAGTCATTTTTCAGTTGTTCCATTTATCAGTCCATACTTGGTAACGAATGTTGGTTTCCTAGACTCCGAAATAACCTATATTTACTTGATAGGTGGAGGCTTAACGATATTTACTGCACCACTAATAGGTCGGTTAGCTGATCGGTTTGGACGATTAAAAGTGTTTACCGTAATCGTTTTCATTGTTTCTATACCCATCTTTCTACTGACCAATCTTTCGGAAACTCCAGTTGCACTGGTCCTAATTATTACATCTTTATTTTTTGTATTTGGATCTGGTAGAATGATTCCATCTACAGCAATGATTACTTCATCTGTACTTCCTAAAAACAGGGGGAGTTTTATGAGCTTTAATTCAGCTTGTAGGCAACTTACTAATGGTTTTGCGGCCTATTTAGGTGGTTTAATTATTACGGAAGGCCCTGATGGATTATTACAAAACTACGATGTAGTCGGATACGTAGCTATAGGAATGGGCATACTCTCTTTATTTATCGCCCGAAAGATAAAAGTGGTTGATGATGAAGCATTTCAGAATTGATGCTTTTGAAAAGCAGAACATCTGGTAGTGATTGAATAATTCTATTATCACGACAAAATCAATTGTCCCAAAGAGATAATAAAAAGTACCGTCCATAATGCAGTCCGTTTTTTATTAATCTGAACTAGCTTTTTGGCAGAAAGCTCTACCTCTTTTCCTAGATCTATTTGATGATGCAAAGGAACAGCCTCTAAAAAAGTAAGTAACCAAAGACTGAGGCATATTAAAGCTGAAATACCATTTAATACATTAAAACTTGTCCAGGTTTGATAAGCGATTATTCCTGTTTGGATAAACATAATGGGCGCAACCACAAAAGTTACCCGTTGTGTGTAAGGTAAATGCCAATTCATCAACTCC
>TARA_R110002049_G_scaffold56489_2_pt1 | contig 11524 bp, 10 predicted proteins | sample TARA_R110002049 | Tara Oceans TARA_R110002049 (sample SAMEA4396941) | marine metagenome | biome: Polar Biome; feature: [SRF] surface water layer (ENVO:00010504); material: water (ENVO:00002006), including particulate matter (ENVO:01000060) such as... | depth 5 m
CACCAAGCTTAAAACCATAGCTGTGCGACAGGGGGACAGGTACGTCGTTCATGGTCAAAAGGTCTGGATTTCGACCGCGCAGGTGGCCCACAAGATGCTGCTTCTGGCCAGAACGACACGGCTTGAAGACGTGACTAACCCGACCGAGGGTTTGAGCCTGTTCTATACGGATCTGGACCGCAATTTCGTGGATGTTCGCGAAATCGAAAAAATGGGCCGGAAAGCCGTTGACTCGAACGAGATGTTCATCGACAGACTGCCAATCCCGGCCGAAGACTTGATTGGGGAAGAGGGCAAGGGTTTCCGACAGATTCTGCATGGGCTGAACCCGGAACGCATCCTCGTTGCCGGCGAATGCATCGGCATCGCACGCAATGCATTGGTGCGCGCCGCGCAATACGCCAACGAGCGTGTGGTCTTTGGGCGGCCGATCGGCCAGAATCAGGGCATCCAGCATCCGCTGGCAATGGCATGGGCACGGGTGGAAGCTGCCAATCTCATGGTGATGCATGCCGCCGCCCTCTATGATTCGGGAGAGGCGTGCGGAGTGGAAGCCAACGCTGCCAAGCTACTGGCCGCAGATGCCGCGGTCGAGGCGACTGAAGCAGCGCAGATTACCTTTGGCGGGTTTGGATACGCCAAGGAATATCATGTGGAGCGTCTGGTAAGAGAGGCACTACTTTTCCGCATCGTCCCCGTGACACCACAGATGCTTTTGTCGTTCATCGCCGAAAAAGCGTTAGGGCTTCCAAAGTCTTACTGACCAGAGGTGATCACTATAGCAAAGCGCATTCTTGTCTTGCATAGTTTTCTAACACGCGTTAGATTATCCGCAACGAACCCGAACGGGACACAGGGAGGAGGCGTCATGACTAAGACGCAGTACGGGTCTTCGCGAGGAGACTTGGCGTCACGCGCAACCGTGTATGCAAGCGACTTGTTTGCGGGTAAAACCGTTGCTGTGACGGGCGCCGGCGGTGGCTTGGGTCTTTCCATTGCGGTGCTGTTCGCTAGGTTGGGTGCCAATCTTGCGATCAATGGACGCGACGCGGTAAAGCTGGCCTCGGCCAAGGAATTTCTCGAAACTTTTGGTGGCATGGTGTTTGCCAAGCCTATGACGATCCGGGATCCCGGACAGGTCGAGGACTTCGTTGGCGAGGTCAACCGTGAATTCGGATCGATTGACGTTCTGGTGAACAATGCCGGGGGTCAGTTTCCCCAAGCAGCGTTGGACTTTTCTCCGAAGGGCTGGAACGCGGTCATCGACACCAACCTCAACGGGACCTGGTGGATGATGCAATCCACCGCACGACACTGGGTCGAGCAAAAGCGACCCGGTTCCATCGTGAATATCGTGGCCGACATCTGGCGCGGCATGCCGGGCATCGCGCATACCTGTGCGGCGCGAGCAGGGGTGATATACTTGTCAAAATCGGTCGCGGTAGAGTGGGCGCCGCATGGGATTCGCGTGAACTGCGTGGCGCCCGGATGTTGTGAAAGCAACGGCTTTCACAACTATCCCGAAGACGGCGCGGCCACCTTCGAGGACTCAAATCCGATGCGCCACGCCGGCGACGAATGGGATGTCGCCGAAGGCGTTGTTTATATGGCGGCAAATTCGGGGAAATTCGTAACCGGTGAAGTTCTGAATATCGACGGTGGGCAGCAGTTGTGGGGAGATCCCTGGCCCACAGGTCGACCGGATTACTTCCGGATATCTTGATACGTGCATTGCCTGGGGGAAAACGGGGGCCATATGACGACACTAAGTAATAAGCCGATACTGGAATGCACAGGGATCGAACGCCGTTTTGGCGGTATCGTTGCTGTCACCGGTGTCGATCTTGTCATCCAGCGAGGGGAAATCTTCGGCCTTGTTGGGCCGAATGGCAGTGGCAAGACGACGCTTACCAATGCAATCACCGGGTTCTACCCGCCAAACGAGGGGACTGTCCGGTTGGCCGGAAAGAACATTACCGGCACGGCACCCCACAAGGTTGCAAAGCTCGGTGTGGCCCGGACGTTTCAGAACCTCGCGCTCTTCAATGGGATGAGCGTTCTCGATAATATCCTGCTCGGCCGGCACATTCATATGCACCCGGGAGTTTTCCGCACGGCGTTCTATTGGTGGGCGGCCCGTCCTGAAGAAGTCGAGAACCGCAAAATCGTCGAGGAGGTGATCGAGTTCCTGCAGCTCGAGAGCATCCGGTACGAACTGGTCGACGGCCTTCCGATCGGGCTGAAAAAGCGGGTCGAACTTGCGCGGGCCCTGGTGGCAGAGCCGCAGATGTTGATCCTTGACGAGCCGATGGCGGGTATGAACCAGGAGGAGAAGGGGTATATGTCCCGCTTCATTCTGGACGCGCGGGATGAACGCGGCGTTAGTGTCCTGCTTATCGAACATCATATGGACGTCATCATCGGTATTTGTGATCGGGTGCTGGCACTCAACTACGGCGAAATGATCGCCAGCGGTATCCCGAAGGATGTTGTAAAAGATCCGAGGGTTATCGAGGCATATATTGGAGGATCGCATGGTTGAAGCAGCAAAATCGCAGTTTTCCGCCAGCGAAACGATCGGGGCATTGCTGGCACGGAACGCGTCAAGCTACGGGTCGAATATTGCTATTCGCGAAAAAGAGCGTGGAATCTGGAAGGAAACCACCTGGGCAGAGTACGCCGAAGAAGTACTGGCCTGCGCGGCCGGGCTTGAGAAGATCGGCGTAAAGCCCGGCAAGGCTGTGCTCATTCTGGGCGACAACCGTGCGCGGCTCTATGCAGGCATGCTTGCGATTTCGCTGCTCGGTGCCTATGCAATGCCGGCTTATCCTGGCGCAACGATCGAAGAGCTTCAGCATTTCCTGAGCGAGGTCGAAATCGTCGCGGCCATAGCAGAAGATCAAGAGCAAGTGGACAAGGTCCTCGAGCTGCGGAGCGCGAGCGCGAGCGGCATAGCGCATATCATATACGACGAAACGCGCGGGCTCAGCTTCTATGAAGACGACGGCCTGATGTCATGGGATCACCTGATCGAAATCGGCCTGCACAGTCTCAACGAGGATCCGCGCCGCCGCGATGAACTTCTGAACAGAGCGAAGCCCGAGGACCCGGCAATCTTCCTGCATTCGTCGGGCACCACGGGCAAGCCGAAGGGTATCGTACTGAGCCAGAAGAATGTTCTTGCCGCTGTCCGCAATGGCCATGCAGCGGGAGTGTTTGGAGAGGGAGAGGAAATCCTTGCCTATCTCCCGATGGCCTGGGTCGGCGATTATGCCATAACGGTGGCGGCGGCGCTGATGTTCCGGTTCACGGTGAACGTACCGGAGAGGCAGGAAACGGTCGTTCGAGACATGCGGGAAATCGCACCGACCTTCTACCTGGCAGCACCCAGGAGTTGGGACCAGATGTTGACAACAATCCAGGTCGGCATGGAGAACTCAACCCCGTTGAAGAAGTGGCTCTACCACTTCTTCATGGACCGGGCGATTGCCGCCGAGACGCGCAAACTGAACGGCCAAAGTGGTGGTGCGTTGGAACCACTGGGCCGTTTTCTGGGGGAGGCTCTCATTTTCGGTCCGATCAAGGATCAATTCGGCATGAGCCGCCTGAGGAATGCGTTTACCGGTGGCGAGGCGATTGGCGAAGATACCTTCGTGTTCTACCGCGCCCTCGGGATCAAGCTGCGCCAGTTCTACGGCCAGACCGAGCACAGCGCGATCACCGCGATGCAGGCCCCCAACGAGGTGCGCCTGCATACCGTCGGCAAGCCCGTGCCGGGTGTCGAGGCGAAGATTGACGAGAACGGTGAAATCCTCTTGCGCTCGGAAGGTGTGTTCAATGGCTATTTCAACAAACCCGAAGCGACCGCCGAAGCCCTGACGGACGGGTGGCTGCGTACTGGCGATGCCGGCTATCTTGAGGAGAATGGCCAGCTTGTGGTTCTGGGGCGCGTCTCCGAGGTCATGCATACGGCGGGCGGTGAACGCTACGTGCCAAACTATATAGAGAACCGGCTGAAATTCAGTCCGTATATCAAGGATGCGGCCGTTGTCGGAGCGGGGCGGGATGAGCTGACTGCGATGATCTGCGTGGATTTTGAAGCTGTCGGTCATTGGGCCGAGGTGAACGGTGTGCCATATGTGTCCTATTCAGATTTGTCTCAGCGCGACGAAGTCGCGGCGCTAATACGCCCGGCTTTCGAACGGGTAAACAAGGCCGTCACCGAGCCACTGCACCTGAAGCGCTTTGTCTGCCTTCCAAAGGAATTTGACCCGGACGATGGCGAGATCACTCGAACCCGAAAACTGCGTCGCAAGGTCGTAGAGGAACGCTACGCCGATGTTATCGCGGCACTCTATGACGGTTCAACCAAGGTCCATGTGAGCGCCCAGGTGGCTTACGAGACCGGAGAAATGGGGAAGGTCGAAAGAACCCTTCCCATAAGGGAGGTTTAAATGGATTGGGTTTTTTTATCAGAGCTTGCGATCAACGGTGCCCTGACGGGTCTGTTGTATTCACTTTTTGCCATCGGCCTGGTCCTGGTCTACAAGGCATCCTCGGTGCCTAATCTGGCGCAGGGCGGGCTGACAATGGTCGGGGCTTATGTGGTTCTTGCCCTAGCGCGCGATCTGGGAATGCCGTTATGGCTAGCTATTCCGCTTGCTGCGGTCGTCATGTTCGGTCTGGGGTTTGGCATTGAAAGGGTGGCGCTTCGGCGTCTCGCGGGCCGTCCGGTCGTCATGATCCTGATGCTGACACTTGGCCTCGACATCTTCCTGCGGGGCACAACGCTTGCAATCTGGGGTGGGACGTCGCGTTCGATGGAACTCGGTGTCAGCTATGAACCATTGTTTCTGGGCGACATCTTCATCAGCCGCATCCATCTGGTCGGCGCCGGCGTTGCGCTTGCCCTGTTCGTCGCTTTCATGGTGTTCTTTCGAACCCGGACCGGGATCAAATTGCGGGCGATCGCGGATGATTACATGGCATCATGGTCTGTCGGAATTTCGGTCGAGCGCGGTGTCGGGCTGTCCTGGGCCCTCGCTTCTGTGGTGGCTGTGGCGGCAGGTGTCATTTGGGGCGAAATCCAGGGTGTCGATCAGGCACTGTCGCTTCTGCTTCTCAAGGGTCTGACTGTCGCTGTTCTGGGTGGTCTCGACAGCATATTAGGCGCGATCGTTGCTGGTATCATTCTGGGCGTAATCGAAAATGTCGGTGCGGAATTTCTTGATCCGCTTGTCGGAGGCGGCAGCCGCGAACTCATCGTCGCCGCGGTCCTGATTCTTACGGTCATGATCCGTCCGCACGGACTGTTCGGCCGTCACGACATCGAAAGGGTGTAAAATGTTCTATCGACTCTCGGGTGTCTACCACTCCAGTTTGATCTCGGATAGCCGCATGTTCAAAGTTCCGGCAGACCGGAACTTGGCGGTGTTCCTTCTGTTGATCGGACTTGCGGCACCGTTTATCCTACCGTCACTTTACCTTAACAGTTACATTTTGCCTTGGCTGATCTGGACAGCCGCCGCTTTAGGACTGAACTTGGTGACAGGCTGGGCCGGACAGCTCCATCTCGGATATGCCGCAGTAATGGCCGTTGGTGCCTATTCGGCCATACATGCCGTGCGGCTCGGGGTGCCTTGGGAAATCGCCTTGATCATTGGCGGGTTGGCGGCATCAGTGATCGGCAGTCTGTTCGCCTTTGCCGCATTGCGGGTCAAAGGTCTTTATCTCGCGCTCACGACCCTCGCGATGCAATTCGTGATGGACTGGGTATTGACCCACTCCCCAACGATTTCCGGCGGGTCACACGCATCACTTCAGGCTCCAACTTTGGCGCTGTTAGGACAGCAGATCACCTCTGATGCCGGCTATTATTATGTCGCACTTGGCTGGTGCGTCTTGGTCACAATCTTCATGCTAAACCTCAAGCGCACTGGGCTGGGACGTGCACTTGTCGCAGTGCGTGAGAAGGATTTTGCTGCGGCGATCCTCGGCGTAAACAGCTTCTACTACAAGATCCTAGCCTTCGCGGCATCGTCTTTCATTGCCGGTGTCAGCGGGGCCCTGCTGGTCGCGACCTTCTACTTTCTGGCCGCACCCGAACAGTTTTCGGTAAACGTATCAATCCAGGTATTGGCGATGGTGATCGTAGGCGGACTTGGCAGCATCATCGGGTCCTATTTCGGAGTTGCGTTGATCCTGCTCGTGCCGGGGCTGGTGAACGGGCTCGTCGTGACAGCGAGCGAAGAGCTCGGCATGCAGGTCAATGTGGAAACGCTCGCTCATATCCCCAATGCGGTCTACGGCGCGTTGATCGTCATCATTCTCATGATCGAACCGCTAGGTCTCGGAAAACTCTACGGCAATATCAGAGACTATCTTATGACCTGGCCCTTCGATCAGCTCAGAAAGTAAAGAGGAATGCCGATGCAAGAGAAAGCCCAAGGCCAGTCCATTCTGTCGATGAATAGCATCGAGGTGCTGTACGACAACGTAATGCTGGCGATCAAAGGCGTTTCTGTTCAGGTGCCGAAGGGCGGAATGGTCGCGCTTCTGGGCTCCAACGGAGCCGGAAAAAGCACAACATTGAAGGCGATCAGTGGTCTTCTGAAGGCAGAACGCGGCCATATCAGCCGGGGTGAGATAAAGTTTGACGGGACCGACATCACAGAGATGCTGGCGCAGAAACGTGTCGAAATGGGCATCTGTCACGTCATCGAAGGACGGCGCGTTTTCGAGCATCTGACTCCAGACGAGAACCTGACTGCGGCCGCACCGATGGGAATGTCCAGATCTGAATTGAGTGTGGAAAAGGATAAAATATACGACTATTTTCCCAGGCTTGCCGAGCGCCGTAATTCGCAGGCGGGTTATCTGTCGGGCGGCGAACAGCAAATGCTTGCCATTGGCCGAGCTCTTGTGACCCAACCGAGTCTTCTGATGCTCGATGAGCCGAGTCTTGGGCTAGCGCCATTCTTGGTGGCTGAAATTTTCGGCATCCTTCAAAAAATCAACCGCGAGGAGGGTTTGTCGGTGCTTTTGGTTGAACAGAATGCCTTGGCCGCGCTGGAAATCGTTTCGGAAGGTTATCTGATCGAAAACGGCCGCGTGGTCATGCATGGTACAGCCGAGGCGCTCAAATCCAACTCCGACATCCAGGAATTCTACCTTGGCGGCGGAGAAGGTACCAACTTTCACAATGTCAAACATTACAGCCGACGCAAGCGTTGGCTGAGTTAAGTCACTAGACAGAGATTGTTCAGGGAGGAAAAGATGAAGAAACTTACCAAGGCATTAGCTGTTTTTTCTATGATGGGGAGCTGGATGGCCGGAACACAGGCTCTGGCGGAGCCATTCAAGGTCGGGGTTTGCTATGATCTTAGCAAGGCCTATACTTTCGCCACGCCGCAGGTGTCGCAGGCAGCGATGGATGTGGCGAAGCTGATCAACATGCAGGGTGGTATCGGTGGAGAGCCGGTAGAGGTTATCGTTCGTGATCACGGAAACGAGCCACAGCGCGGCATCGAGTGTTATTCCAGGCTGAGCCGGGAAGGGGTTTTCGTCTTCGACACGCTGTCGACGCCTGTATCTTTGGCGATCCTGCCACGCGCGATGGAAGACGGGCGGATTCTCATGCAGTCACTGGTGGGTCGGGGCGATGCGGTGGATGGAACCGTTTTCGAATGGGTCTATCCCGTCGGCCCGACATATTGGGGGCAGGTGGCAAACGATATCGGATATATCAAGCAGCTACATGACGACGATCTCTCGGACGTCAAGATCGGCTACATTTATTTCGACTACCCGTTCGGGCAGGAGCCGATCGAGATTCTCAAAACGCTGTCGCAGAAAGAGGGTTTCGAACTACTGCTTTACCCCGTGCCGCTGCCGGGCAGCGATCAATCCGGTGCATGGTCGAAGATGCGTCGTGACAATCCCGACCATGTGATCTCATGGATGCTTGGTGGTGCGCATGTCGTCGCTTCGAAGGAAATGCAACGCAATCGCATTCCGATGGACAAGTATATTTCCGTAAACTGGCTGAATGAAGTCGACATCGCCAATATTGGCGCCGAGGCCGCCACCGGGCTCAAGCGCGGCACAAATGTCGTGGGTGGTCAGGACGTGCCCCTGCGTCTGGAGATCATCAATAAACTCTATGACGAGGGAGAGGGCTCCGGTCCGCTCGTGAACACGCAGGACGTCTATTACAACACAGGTCTGGCGATGTATTCGATCATCTTCGAGGCTGCCCGCAGGGCCGCAGACCTGGAGGGGATGCCGATCACGGCGGAATCCTATAAAAAGGGCCTAGAGTCGCTGGAAAACTACGACGCCAACGGTCTGATGGCACCAATCACGGTCACAGCCGAGGATCACGGCGGCGGCGGCAAGACGCGTATCGAGATGTGGGATGGCGAAACCTGGGTTCCGCAGACTGACTGGATCGCGGCGTACGGAGAAGTTGTTTGGGACGTCGTTAGGGAAAGTTCTTCGAAGTACGGGGAATGAAGAATGGCAACTGAACGCAAAATGCGTGGGGCTGAGAATCAGTATTGGAACTATGAGCCCTGCGTTCAACAACGGGAGAGAGAAACATGAAAACCAAACGGAAAGTATGGACTATTGCCATCGCCGCTGCGTTGGCAACCAGCGGGGCGATCGCATCAGCTCAGGAAAATGAGCCGATCAAGTTCGGCCTCTGCTTTGACCTCAGCAAGTCATACACATTCATTTCGCCACAGGTCGCACAGGCGGCCCAAGATCTTGCGATGTACACCAATGAAAACGGTGGCATCGAGGGGCACCCGGTTGAAATCATCGTGCGCGACCACGGCAATGAGCCGCAGCGGGGCGTGGAATGCTATGAGCAGCTGAAGCGTGAGGGCGTTTTTATCTACAACTTCCTGTCTACGCCGGTCACGAACGCGGCTTTGCCGCGTGCCATGAAGGATGGAAACATTTTGATGCAATCTTTCGTCGGCCGTGGTGACGCAGTCGACGGCGAGGTTTTCGGATGGGTCTTCCCTGTCGGTCCGACCTATTGGCAGCAGGCGGCGAACGATGTTGCCTTCATCAAGGGCCAAATGGGGGGCGATCTGAGCGATGCCAAGATCGGCTTCATCTATCTGGACTATCCTTTCGGGCAGGAGCCGATCGAGATTCTTAAGACGCTTGCCGAGAAGGAAGGCTTCCAACTGGAGCTCTATCCGGTTCCGCTGCCGGGGTCGGATCAGTCCGGCGCATGGAGCAAGATTCGCCGAGACAAGCCTGACTATGTGATCAGCTGGCTATTGGCCGGTGGGCATGTTGTTGCGTCCAAGGAAATGCGTCGTAACGGTTTCCCAATCGACCGCTACTTGTCGGTGAACTGGATGAACGAGGTCGATATAAATAACATCGGCGCGGAAGAGGCAAAAGGTGTCTTGCGCGGGACTAACGTGGCCGGCGGGCAAGACGTGCCAATCGTCAAGACGATGCTCGACACCTACTATGCAAACGGAAAGGGCAGTGGGCCGGAAAGCCTGGTTCGTGACGTATACTACAATCTCGGCCTTGCAGTCTATACGACGGGTTTCGAAGCTGCTCGGCTTGCGATCCAGGAGAACGGTTGGCCGTTGACGCCCGAGAGCATGAAATCGGGCTACGAGGCGATAGAAAACTTCGACGCCAATGGCTTGATGGCCCCTGTGACCGTAACGCCCCAGGATCACGGTGGCGGTGGCAAGACACGCATTGAACAATGGGACGGGGCAAACTGGGTTCCTTTGACCGACTGGAGCGCGGACTACATCGATGTGGTGTGGGAAGTGATCAAGGAAAGCTCGGCGAAGTTCACTGTCGAATAGATGGCAGCTCCCCCGTGGCGATCATGTCGCGGGGGAGCAACAACCGCGTGTTCAAGTTAAAACGATGCTGGAGAAACGAAGTGGAAACCATGAGCCCGATCAAGCTTACAATTGAAGACGGAATCGCGACCGTCTGTATCAATCGGCCCGAGCGCAAGAACGCGTTGTCTGTGGACGCAACGAACGGGCTGACAGATGCTTGGAAGAAAATCGGAGCGGATGACACCGTCCGCGTGGCGATACTTACCTCGACCGATTGCGGTGTCTTCAGTGCCGGGCTGGATTTGAAGGAAGCTTCGCAGATAGCGCGTGATGAAGGAGTCGATATTCTGACGAAAATGCGTGACCCGTTTCATGAAACCATGCGCGCCTGCAAGAAGCCGATCATCGCCGCGATGACTGGATCGCTGATGGCGGGGGGCATGATGCTGACCCTCAATTGCGACCTGCGCGTCGGCCTCAAGGGAACAAAGGTTGGTATTACAGAGGTGAAGATTGGCCGGGGGTCGCCTTGGGCGGCGCCGGCGCTGTCGATGCTGCCGCAACCCATTCTCATGGAAATCCTTCTGACCGGCGATCTGATGCCGATTGAGCGTCTGCATGATTACGGGTTCACCAATTATCTCGAGGATACGCCGGACGCGGTGCGCGCGCGGGCGTTGGATCTCGCCAAGCGGATTGCCGGGGGCGCGCCGCTTTCCGTGATCGCCGCCAAAGGCGGCGTTCGCGCCACCATGGATCTGGGCTGCGCAGGCGGTCTGGAAGAAGGTAAGCGCCTGCACGAGGTCGTTTACGCCAGCAATGACGCAATCGAGGGCCCCAGAGCATTCGCCGAAAAGCGCGCCCCGGTGTGGACCGGAACCTGAGGGAGATTGGCATGACCGAGTTGATGCGCCTAGACCGGGACGGCCCCATCGGCATCCTACGCTTTACCCAGCCCGGGAAACGTAACCCCTACAGCATCGGGTTTGTCGAGGATCTCGTAACATGCCTGCGGCAGGCGGAGCGGGACGACACGCTACGCGCAGTTGTCATGACCGGTGGCGATCATTTCAGCAGCGGTGGGGATCTGGTCGGCTTTCAGTCTGAGATTGCCAAAGGCGCGAGAGCCACATCGGAAATGGTGGACAAGGTTCATGATGGCGGGCGCGCCGCGTATCTCTTTCGGAAACCCCTGATCTCCGCCGTCTGCGGTGTCGCCTTCGGTGCCGGCCTGAGCCTGGCCCTGTCGGCGGATATCGTCGTAGCGGCCGAAGATGCCCGGCTGTGCGAGGTTTTTGCCCGTGTCGGCGGCTGCCCTGACACCGGGTCGAGCTGGCTTCTTCAGCAACGCGCCGGCGCGGGCGTGGCGCGGATGCTTGTTCTCACGGGGCGCGAGATCGACGGGCGCACCGCCCGCGACCTGCGCGTCGTCGAGGAATGTGTGCCGGCCGGACAGGTCGAGGCCCGCGCGCTTGAGATCGCGCGCGAGATTGCACAGCATCCGATGTTCGGCGTTCAAACCGCCAAGCGCGTGATGCGCGCCACGGCGGAATGTAGTTATATTGAGGCTCTGGATATCGAACGCGATTCCCAAAGCGTTCTGCTGTGCGCGCATGATTTTCCAGAGGCCATGAAAGCGTTCTCAGAGAAACGCAAACCTCAATTCACGGACCGATAAGCCGGTCGAAATT
>TARA_R110002049_G_scaffold62862_4_pt1 | contig 11505 bp, 2 predicted proteins | sample TARA_R110002049 | Tara Oceans TARA_R110002049 (sample SAMEA4396941) | marine metagenome | biome: Polar Biome; feature: [SRF] surface water layer (ENVO:00010504); material: water (ENVO:00002006), including particulate matter (ENVO:01000060) such as... | depth 5 m
ATGTGGAATATTGGTGGAAAAAGACTCCAAGGGTAATATTAGTGTTGAAGGAGATCCCGATTATCCGGTCAACAAAGGTATGCTTTGTTCCAAGGGAAAGAACCTTAACTATGTGGCACAGGATACCAGTGATCGTATATTGTACCCGGAAATGAGATGGAGTAGAAACCACCCATTGCAAAGAGTAACCTGGGATACCGCTTTTGACAGGGCTGCGGCCGTATTTAAAAGCATAATTGAAAAACATGGCCCTGACAGTGTAGGCTTTTATGTTTCTGGACAATGCCTTACCGAAGAGTATTACCTTGTAAATAAGCTCACCAAAGGATTTATTGGTACCAATAATATTGATACCAATTCCAGGCTATGTATGAGTTCCGCAGTAGTGGGTTACAAAAAAATGCTGGGGGAAGATTCCGTTCCCATTTCCTATGAAGACATAGAATTATCGGATTGTTTTCTGATCGCCGGGGCTAATCCAGCCTGGTGTCATCCCATTCTTTTTAGAAGAATAGAAAATCACAAGGAAAACAATCCGGATGTAAAAATAATAGTCGTAGATCCGCGGAAGACGCAAACCTGTGCTGCAGCAGATCTACATTTACAGATTTTACCTGGGACAGATGTTATCCTATTCAACGCTATTGCCCGTTGGTTGATAGAAAAGAAAAAGATAGACAAGGATTTCATAAAAAAGCACACCGTGAATTTTGATGCGGTAAAGGATAGTGCCTTTCTACTTTCTTTAAAAAAGGCCTCCGAACTGTGTGGTGTTAGTGTAGAGGATATTAAAAAGGCGGCCATGTTTATAGGTAACGCCAAAGCTTTCATAAGCATGTGGACCATGGGTTTAAACCAAAGCGTCATTGGAGTCTCCAAAAATGTTGCTTTAATGAACCTATCCTTACTAACAGGACAAATAGGAAAACCTGGAGCCGGACCTTTTTCACTTACTGGACAGCCCAATGCCATGGGAGGTAGGGAAGTAGGTGGCATGGCTAGTTTATTGGCTGCCCACAGGGAATTGGGCAATCCTAAGCATCGAAGGGAAGTGTCGGATTTCTGGGGCGGAAAAGAAATTAATTCTGAACCGGGATACACGGCAACAGAGATGTTCGATGCTCTGGAAAGTGGTAAAATGAAGGCAGTATGGATAATTTGTACCAACCCAATTGTAAGTATGCCCAATGTGCACAAAGCAGAACGTGCCTTAATAAATGCCAGTTTTGTAGTAGTTCAGGATATTTCCCATAATTCCGAAACTACCAAGTTTGCAGACCTACTATTACCGGCAGCTGGTTGGTTGGAAAAGGATGGGACCATGACCAATTCCGAAAGACGTATTAGTTATCTCCCCAAAGTGATCGATGCACCAGGGGAAGCCTTACCAGATGTCGAAATTTTATGGAAGTTCGCGCAGAAAATGGGGTACTATGGATTTGACTATAAAAATACCAGTGAAGTATACGACGAACATTGTCTTTTAACAAAAGGTACAGAAATAGATATATCGGGACTTTCGCACGAACGTCTAAAACGGGAAGGTAGTTTTCAATGGCCAGTTCCCCACAACACCCATATGGGTACTCCCAGATTGTTTACGGATTTTAAATTTTTTACCAATGACAAGAAATCGCACTTTAACGCCCCAGCTTCACTTTATAATAAATCCGAATTAACAACACCTGAATATCCATTGATACTCAATACTGGAAGGGTTAGAGACCAATGGCATACCCGTACCAAAACAGGAAAGGTAAAGAGACTACTCACCCATATTCCCGAGCCTTATTTGGAAATGAACAAGGTGGATGCCTATTTGAGAAAAATAAAGGATGGGGATATAGCGGTCATAAAAAGTAGAAGGGGAACGGTTAGAGTAAAAGTAAAGGTGAATTTTGACATTCGTGAAAAAGTGGTGTTCCTACCCATGCATTGGGGCAAAGTGCTCAACAACGATTTTGGAAGGGCCAATAATTTGACAAATGACCTGGTTGATCCAGTTTCCAAGGAACCTGATTTTAAATACTGTGCTGTAGAAGTCACAAAGTATGTAAAACCAAAACAGAAAATCCTGATAATAGGGGCAGGGGCCGCAGCCTATAGATTTGTCCAAACCTATAGGGAGAAAAATGAAACGGATGAGCTCCATGTGTTCTCCAAGGAAAAAGATCCATTTTACAATCGAGTATTGCTGCCAGAATATGTGAGCGAGGAACTTACGTGGGAAGCCTTGGAAAAATTAAAAAAAGGAGAGCTTCAAAAGTTAAATATCTCTCTACATTCAGGGATTGGAGTAAGGCAAATAAACAGAGAGAAAAAAACCATTTTGGACGACAATGGTTTTGAACACGCTTATGACATCCTTATAATGGCCACAGGTAGTCGCGCTTTTGTCCCAAGTGATGTGCAAATAAATATGCCAGGCCGGTTTACTATGAGAGAACGTGGGGATGCCGATAAATTGCGTAAATATTTACAGGATACAGGTCTTCCCTCGGAAGAACAACATGTGGTTATTGTTGGAGGTGGGCTATTAGGCTTGGAATTAGCGGCCGCACTGAAGAAAAACAATGTGAATATCAGTATAATTCAGCGTGCCCCTCGGTTAATGGAAAGGCAGTTGGACCGAATTGCAAGTCGACTTTTGGCTGAGGATGTCAATGACCGTGGAATCAAAGTTTATTATGACAATGAGGTTAGTACGGTGTTTGAGGAAAGGGACGATAAAAATTCACTTTCCATTACTTTAAAAACAGGAAGGACCATAAAAGGCAATGCAATAGTTTATGCCATAGGTACCCGCCCCAATATTGAATTGGCCAAGCATTCCGATCTTAAAACTGGAAGGGGAGTGGTAGTAAATGAATATTTACAGACCAAGGACCCTCAAATTTTTGCGTTAGGAGAAATTGCAGAATTTAAGAATGCTCTTTTTGGAATTACTTCAGCTGCGGAGCAACAAGCAGATACCGCGGCAAAATATATCTTAGGGGATTTTAGTAGTATTTATAATGGGTCCATACTCATGAATATTCTAAAGTTTGAAAATCTGGATCTATGTAGTCTGGGTATGGTGAATGCTCCAATGGATGATAATACTTATGAGGAAATAATCCTAATGGACGTCAGCAAAAAATATTATAAGAAGTGCATTGTTAAGGATGATACCCTAAAAGGTGCCATTTTAATGGGGGATAAAAATGAATTTGCAGAGTTCAAAAGACTTATCGAAGAGGAAATTGAATTATCTGAAAAACGAAATGAACTGCTTAGAGGACAATCTAATTCGGTACCCTTAAAAGGAAAATTGGTTTGTTCCTGCAGCCAGGTCGGGGAGGGCAATCTAATAGAAACTATCAACAGAGGCTGTGAGGACTTCTCTAAACTCTGTTCAGAAACCGGGGCCGGATTGGGATGTGGAAGTTGCAAGCCGGAGATACAGGATATACTGCGCAAACAATTACAAACTGTTACTTCATAAAATATAGGATAATGAATGATGATTTACATAGAATACTGATCAAAGGAGGGGTAACCTCTCCCGGAGAATTAAAGGATATCATTACCATGTTGGAAGCAGGTGGACTAAAGGAGGTTTATTTTGGATCGAGGCAAGATCTATTATTTCCTTTGCAAAATGCCAAGGAGGAACAATTGGAACAAATTTCAAATTTTAATACAGATATAATTGCCGATAGAAGTTATCAAAACATAGTGAGTTCCTACGTGTCAGCGGATGTATTTGATATGACCTATTGGCTAAAAGGATCTACCTATCTATATATTTTGGAGGGTTTTGATTATCTACCGAAGTTAAAAATCAACATAACCGACCCAAAGCAACGCTTGGTTCCAATTTTTAGCGGGAACCTAAACTTTATTGCATCGGACAATGAGGATTATTGGCACCTAAACGTTAAACTCCCACATTGGACCAAATCTGTTTACTATCCCGTTCTCATTTATAGCTGGGATATTAATACTGTAGCCAAAGCTATTGATGAGATATATTTGGACATTGCGGATATAGATGAATTGTTTTTTATACTCAATAAAAAATTGGACACCAACAACAGGACTATTGAGCGGGAACTAGAGATTCCCTACATTAAATTTCCCTATTATGAAGGAATGAACCGGATGGGTTTAGATCAATATTGGCTAGGCCTGTATTGGAGAAACAATAGATACGATCTTGATTTTCTAAAAAAACTATGTGGGTTTTGTTTGGACAACAGTATTGGAAAAATATGTATAACCCCATGGAAATCTTTTATAATCAAGGGCATAAAAAGTTCCAGTAGGCCTGAACTTGAACGTTTTCTGGGACAAAAGGGAATTAATATACGTCATTCCCAATTGGAAATGAACTGGCATTTACCAGTGGATGATATGGAAGCCTTGGAGTTAAAAAAATTCTTAGTCCTAAGTTTTGATCAAAACGATATAAGTACTTACGGCCTGACCTTTGGAATAAGTAACGAAACAGGTAAAAGAACCCATTTTTCATCCGTTATCATCGAAAAAAACACCCCACCCACTATAGTTAAGGATTTTGCCATAAGGCCAACTTACAATGTGTTGTACTTCAGGAATTTTGATCCCAATACCCAAGAATATCAGGTATATGCCCAAGATGTGGACAAGGTAGAATTGCCTGGGCTCCTAATGGAACTAAGTAAAAATTATTTCAATCAGTTGGGCAGGGCAGTTATAAAAAAAGAAGCACCCAAAAATATCAATGTTGAACAATTGAAAGAAGTGTATCAATGTACCTCCTGTTATACGATTTACGATGAAACCTATGGAGATGCCAAATCACAAATTCCCGTTGGAATCCCATTTAATGAACTTTCCGAGGATTACAGCTGCTCTGTTTGTGGGGCTAACAAATCCGGATTTGAAGAAATGAAACTACAAATATTGTAAGGCCTGTAAAGCAGTCATATTTGGGTTGGAAAATTTAAAAATTGGTTTGCAGATTTAGGAAACAATATTGGGTGAAACCATATTCTAGTGATCATCTGCTAAAGTCTGGTAGTTGGCCAGGATTTACAGCTACTTATTCATTGTATAACACCAACCATTTAACAAACTCCTGTCGGTTCTTGAAATGAGGTTCCAAATATTTTAAGTCATCCTTAAAACCTCTTTTTTTATTAATAATTAGGTATGTATTTGAACTTTGGGAGAGTGAATCCAAGCGAGAGACCATTACATCATCATTTAAATCCCAAAGCTTATCCTTCCATTGTTCATCTTTTTGAAATTGAATTTCCCGATTGGTAGTGTTATTCCTTAATTTCAAAGTGATTGGATTGTCCCCTGAATATAAAGGTATAGACGATAGAAGGTAATCATAAACAACAATGGTCTTATTTTTCTTAGGGGTAACATTATTAATGAAACGCATCATTTCCCTGGGGGAGTTAAAGGTTGACCCGTTGTGGGCCATTATAGAAGTTGATAATAAAATTAAGGCAGCACCAAAAGTTGCTCCCATAATTGCTGGCTTTTCTGGTAAGCTGTTATCTACATAAAAAAATAGGGCAATAAAGACGATCACCACAATAATACCAATAATTAATGTTACGTTGGAAATCTGAATAAATTCGGGCTTCAAAAACCAGAGTCCCAGAATCCCCAAGAACAAACAACCTATCAGTAAAGCATACGCCAGGTTCAGGATATTTCGGGTAGCATTTGTAACCTTAAACAATTGTACTGCGACCCATATGCCCAACATCCAAAAAGTGGGAAGAATATACAGCACCATTTTAGTTTTGAAGACCGAAAAAATCAAGAACAGGCAAGCACTTGAAATCAACAATAACCTATCTTCCTTTCCATTTTTCAAAATTTTATTGGCATTCTTCTTAAAATTCCGAGAAATAATCCACCCCCATGGAAGCGTCAGGACAATAATTAAGGGAATGTAAAACCAAAAAGGCTTGGATCTATTAAAGGAATTTAATGCCATCCGTGATAAAAGTTGCCTTTCCACAAAATAATCCCACAATCCCGGATTGTTCTTAACCACCATAATATACCAGCTTGAACTTAGCAGAAGACAAAGCCCAAACCCCAAGATATGATGTACGCTAATTTTTGAATTGAGTTTGAACAATTTCTTATAAACAATTATATAGGTGAGAATAAATAAAAGGGCTACAGGTCCCTTGGTAAGAAAGGCCATTGCCACCAATAAATAAAACAAATAAAGTGCAACAGTTTTCCCTTTTGTAATATAGTATTGCCAACTATATAGGGATCCCAATATAAAGGTAGTGAGATAGGCATCCGTTGTTAGATTACGACTAGAAATCAGCACTAAAGGCATAGTAAAATACACAAGACCGGAAGCAATGGCTATTCTTTTATCATTGTAAAGCAAGTATGCCATACCAAATACAAGAGCCATTTGTAGTGCAATAGCAATTTGAAGAAAGAACCTGGCCCCAAACTCATTTACCCCAAAAAGACGATAGCCCACAGTGGTTATATAGTAAGTTATTGGAGGTTTATGAAAGTGAAAAATACCCAGTAGCTTTGGATTGAGATAGTCTTTGGTGCTAAGCATTTCCTTGCTGATCTCGGCGTATCTGGCTTCACTGGTCTCAGCCAAGCCATAGGAACCCAAGCCTGCCAGCAATATTGCCAATACAACGGTCAACAGAAACAGATAATACCTATTAGCGGCTACTCTGAATAACATTGCTCCCTTTTAAATAGTAAAAATACGAATCCTAAATTTTAAAAGGGCGAATGGTTATGTTATCATTGGAATAAATTAAAGCTACAAAGTGACCATTCCACTGAGGTCATAAATATATTTTATTTTGAATTGATTTAATTTTGGATTGTACTTAGATCGATAAAGAAGAACAATCGATTACCATAGGATTGTGCCATACCGATCAGCCTAAATTATAGCGCCCTTTTTGAATGATGATTTTCGAACTCAAGATCCAATCCATTGTTTGTCTATACATTCTTTTCACCACAGGAAAATGCTATTTCACAACAAAACCATAATTCGGGACTTTAATGCTAATAAGTAACCGCAATATATATACGCCCTCTCCCGTTATAGGGTCTTTCCTACAAAGTGGATAATTTCACTTGGATTATAATATAAGGGGCAAAATCATGATAAAATCGACCGCAAAACTATTATTGTTTATCCTGTTGTTTACTTTCAACTCTGGGATTAGCATCGCTCAGGTAACCAGAAGTTTACAAAATACCAATTTTAATTCCTGCGGCAGTAGTCTTCCGCAATCCGAGCTCAATCTTGGCAATTTGGTTTTGACCGAATCATTGATAACCGATTTTGGTACGGGTACCTATACCTTCTTTATCCAGGCCCCCTCCAATTTTACAATTAATGCCACTACTATACTTAAATCAGGGGCAGATATTTCCAATGCCGTTGTTGTCCAAGATCCTGGCAATACCTCTAGGTTACAAGTAACCCTTACGGTTGCTGCCCAATCCACCAAGGATATCGTTACTATTGAAAATATCAGAATTCAACTAAATTCCGGTGCTACAACTACGAACGGTAATTTGAAATATATTTTAAATGGCAATGCCAATAAAATAAATGCACTTGTAGATTCCCAAAATTTGGCTACCGTAACTTTTACTCCATTAACTGGAGGTACTGGGGTAGACCAGCAAGTATGCGCCATTAATGACGTACAGAATATAAGTATAACAGGATCCAACATAACCCAAAACAGAACATTTGCCTGGGAAAAAGATGTTAACGGGACTTGGACGTCAATTGCCAATTCCAACACGGAGATCTTAGTCGTTAACAAACCATCTTTCCCCAATGGAATAAGTAGATACCGTCGTTTAACCACCTTTTCCTTATATGGGGAGTCTTGTACACAAATCAGTACACCGGCAACTATAACGGTAAATGAAATATACGCTGGAACCATTACGGATGGAACCGGACAAAATGTTTGTACAACCCAGACCCCTCAACAATTGAGTACCTCCGGGGACGTTGCAGTAACGCCTGCAGGTACAACGACCTATCAATGGTATAAAAATGACTCTGGACCATGGGTAATTATAGCGGGAGCAACGAACAATTTCTATCAACCTACGGCCTTATCCGTATCAACATCCTTCAAAAGAAGGGTTACCAACGTATTAAATGGATTTAGCTGTTTTAAAGAAACACCTGCCGTTTCCATTATTGTAAATTCTGCTGTTTTGGGGGGTACTGCCACAAATCAAAATATTTGTGCGTTAAGTGATCTACAATTATTGACTATAAATAATGGGGAAAACAATGGAACCTATCAATGGCAAAAATACAATGGAAGCAACTGGGTGAATATAAGTGGTGCTACTCTTAGTACGTATAATGCTAGTTCCAACCTAAATCCAGGAATTGAAGAATTTAGGAGAATTACCACCGTTTCAGGTGCAAGTTGTCAAGGTATCAGTACTGTGGCCACCATAACGTACACGAATTTTGGGGTAGGAAGTATTGGTGGTGCTGAAACCGTATGTTATAATGCCGTTCCCAGTACTATAACCTCCAACTCCAACGCTACGGGAACTGGTACTATTTCTTATAAATGGGAGCGATTTAATGGTAGTTCCTGGACTACAATTGCCGGAGCCAATAATGCGGAATACCAACCAGCTGCGCTTACGCAAACAACAACTTATAGAAGACAGGATAACATACTTTTAAACGGGTATACTTGCTCCGATTACACCAATGAAATAGTTATTACAGTCCTTAGTCAAATAAATGGAGGTACAGCAAGTGCAGACCAAACAATTTGCGCAGGAGAAATCCCCAATGCCATATCCGTGAGCAACGGTACGGCAGCAGGTCCCGAAATTACCTATCAATGGCAATCAGCAACTAGCGGTAATTTTACTAACCTTAATGGGGAAACCAATGCCACTTATGGCTTTGCCAGTGCTCCATCGGTTACCACTAGATATAGAAGACAAACCATAATAACCAATAATGCCAAAATCTGTTTGGAGAATTCTTCTGTGAGTACCGTTTTTGTAAACACACTCAATACTGGAGTAATTGGGAACAATCAAGATGTTTGTGCTGGACAGGCACCAAGTACTTTGGTAAATATATCCAACACCACTTCGCCCGGAAATATAACCTATGCATGGGAGTCATCAACAGATAATGGTGCCAACTGGAACCTTATTGCCTCGGCAACCGGAGCTACTTATACTCCAGGGGTTTTGGCCGTATCTACCAAATTTAGAAGATTGGATACCACTACGCTGAATGCGAAGGTGTGCGCTAACTATACCAACGAAGTTTCTATAAATGTAGCTGGAGTAATTTCCGGTGGGGAAGGATCCGCTAACCAGGTAGTCTGCGAAGGGGGAACGCCATCCACCATTTCCATTGCCAATGGTACCGCAGCAGGGGTAGGTATAAATTTTCAATGGTATTCTTCCACTGATAATGTAAACTACACTGTACTATCAGGAGAAACTGGAGAGCAATTAAACTTTTCCTCGGGATTGGCGGCATCTACCTATTTTAGAAGAAATGTAACTTCCACCAGCAATGGAAACACCTGTGAAGCATCAAGTCTACCAACCTTAGTAACTTTGGTTTCTCTATCGGAAGGAACTATTTCCCAAACCCAAACCGTTTGCGGATCATCAACTATTTCGCCAATTACAAGTACGGCCGATGCAATTTCCAACGGCACCATCAGTTATACATGGCAAAGTTCTCCGGATGGCACCATATGGTCAGACATAGCCAGTTCAAATCAGTCGACCTACACACCGATCAATACCAATGAATTGGCCACATATTTTAGAAGAAAAGCTACAGCTACCATTCAAAGTACTACGTGTGAAGCAATAACGCAACCCGTTATTGTCTATGTAAACAAGTTTGACAATGCAGCTGGTCACAATATCACGTTCTCTTCCGGAGCTAATGGAAGCACGGACGTTTGTAACGGCGGTGACCCACAACCTTTTAGCACCAATTTTACCTTAATTGCCTCAGGTGAGTTAACCTACCAATGGCAGATATCCAATAACAATGTAACCTTTTCGGATATTCCGGGTGCAACCTCTATTTCCTATGACCCACCGGTAGTAACCCAGGACAATTACTATAGAAGAATTACCACTTCTACTTTGAATGGTCTTAGTTGTACAGTTACCAGTAATGTTTTGGAAATCCTAAACGGAGGTAACGCAACAGGTGGTACTATAGGAACAACACATGCCAATGGCTCAAATGGCACCAATGAAGAAGTAATTTGTAAAAATGGTGACCCAAGCTTAATTGAGGAATTAGTAGCTTCAACTGGAGTTGGTGGCACACTAACTTATCAATGGTTCGCTAACGGTAGCTTAATTCCACTTGCAACGGCAACCAGTTACGATCCGCCGTCAGGATTAACTGTTACAACAACTTACATTAGGTCCACCACTAAAACGGATATTTCAGGAGTGAAATGTACCGTAGACAGTAATCCTGTAACCGTATTGGTACCACAGGCGGACAATTTAGGGCCCAATGTTACAATTTGTTACAATAGCTCCCCTTCAACCTTGGGTAATCCAAGTGCCATAGAAGGCCTTACCTACTTGAATTTTAAATGGTTTGAATCCACCAACGGCACTGTTTTTACAGAAATAATAGGAGCTGCAAATGCCACTTTTACCCCACCTTCGCCCTTATTGGCGGACAAATATTACCGTAGAGAGTATCAAGCAACTGTGGACGGAGTTATTTGTAATCTCCCCAATTACACACAAAGTAACATCCTTAGGGTCTTTGTTAACGACGTGGATGGAGGTACTGTTTCAGGAGATCAGAAAATATGTTTTGGAGATGACCCTGCATTATTGGGCAATACAGTTGATGGAACATCAGACGGAGTTTTAAAATACCAGTGGTATTCCTCTGAAGATAATTCCACATGGTCCATAATTGACGGAGCAGTAAACAGTTCCTATGACCCACAAGCTGGAAGCTTTCCTACTACCTATTTTAAAAGAACTGCTTTATCAACCCTAAATGGTGTTGTCTGTACAGACGATAGTAATACAGTCGTAGTACAGGTTGCCGATGAATTGGTGCCAGGAACATTGTTAAACGACCAAACCATTTGCGAGGGAGTCATACCAGCAGCGCTAACGGTATCCGGTAGTAGTACTTTTGTGGATCAAACCTACAATTGGTATTCATCTCCAAATGGTACAACATGGACAGATTTATCCGTAAGTTCGGCCTCCTATACACCTCCTATACCAACGGGAACCATGTTTTATAAGAGGACCATTACCAGAACTTCTTTAGTGGATAAAACCTGTGTAGTAGAAACCAATTCCGTAAAAGTAACACTCAATTCCGTTTATGCTGGTAAAATTACGGACAATCAATCTGTTTGTGAAGGTAGTCAGCCACTGGATATTGTAGAACTGGAGTCCGCAACTGGTGCAGGTACCCTAACCTATCAA